>Ga0185317_100010_pt1 | contig 108344 bp, 89 predicted proteins | sample DevilsHole_FD_128020 | JGI IMG/M metagenome (GOLD analysis project Ga0185317, IMG submission 128020) | Groundwater microbial communities from Devils Hole, Nevada to study Microbial Dark Matter (Phase II) - Devils Hole (SPADES assembly)... | ecosystem: Environmental > Aquatic > Deep subsurface >...
GTATCATCGTCGCGCTGACCGTGTCGAGCAAGTCAGCCGTGGGCGGGCTTCCAGCCTGCCATCCTTGGAGGGGCGACTAAATAGCCTTGCACGATTCTGGGACAGTAGCCCGACGCGCCAGCGAGGGAGCACATGGCGAAATCACAAGAAATCAGGCCCGGTCCCTCGCTGGCGCGTCGGGCTACTGTCCCTGCGGACTCCCAGGATCACGCAAGGCCATTTAGTTGGCAGGTTGAAAACCTGTCCGCGACTAGTTCCTCAAAGACGCCGCAGCGAGTCCCTGCCAGAGCTATACTGGTCGCCATGCCAGGAATCCCCACCTCTCGTCGAGATTGCATCGCCGTTGCGGCGGCGGCGCTCAGCTTGCTGGTGATGTTTGTGTCGCCGGCCCGGTCGGACGGGCCGCCGAACGTCGTGCTCATCGTGTCCGACGACCAGCGGCCCGACACGATTGCGGCACTAGGCAACCGCGCTATCGAAACGCCGAGCCTTGACCGGCTGGTTCGCGAAGGGACGGTGTTCACTCGGGCGACGTGCGCCTATCCGTTGTGCGTGCCGAGCCGGGCGGAACTCCTGAGCGGCCTGACGTCGTTTCGCAACGGGTTCGCGGCGACGGGCCGGTTGCGGAGCGATGTTGAGACATGGCCGGCCGTGATGCAGCGCGCGGGCTACCACACGTACTACGTCGGCAAGTGGCACACGGCCGGCCGGCCGTCGCAGCGCGGTTACGAAGCGGTCGACGGCTTGTTTGCGGGCGGCCAGGCGCCGAAGCAGCCGCAACTCGACCACGCCGGCCGATCCGTCACGGGCTACGTCGGCTGGCAGTTTCAAACCGATGACGGCGTGCGCATGCCGGAACGGGACGTCGGGCTGACGCCGGGCATCAGCGTCGCGTTTGCCGACGCCGCGATTCGGTTCATTCGTCGCGGCGAAGACCGGCCGTTCTTTCTACACGTGAACTTCACGGCCCCACACGATCCACGCCTGTTCCCGCCCGGTTACGAGCGGCGCTACGCGGCCGACCGCCTGCCGTTGCCGGTGAACTTTCTGGCAACCCACCCGTTCGATCACGGAAACCTGAACGGCCGCGACGAACGGCTGCTGCCGTCGCCGCGCACAGCTCAGGATGTCCGAGCGGAACTCGCGGCATACTACGCCGTCATCTCGCACATGGACGCGCAGATCGGCCGCATCCTGACCGCGATCGACGACACGGGACAGGCGGCCCGCACGATCGTCGTCTTCACGAGCGACCACGGCCTGGCTATCGGCAGCCATGGCCTGGTGGGCAAGCAGAACATGTACGAGCACACCATCAATGTGCCGCTGGTGGTGCGCGGGCCGGGCGTCGCCGCAGGCGAGAGGTGTGAGGCTCTTCGAGCGACCCATCGTCGCCGCCGTCCATCGACCACTCGGTGTGCCGGTGGAATTCGCCGCGCAGTAGCTGGTACTTCTTGCCGCCCGCCTCGATGCGGTAGTCGCGGATTCGTTTCACGTCGGCGTCGAAGTTGGGGTGGATCGCCTTCGATTCCGGGTCCGGATCAGTCAGTCCCTGATTCCGCGCCGCCGGCGTATCGGCCGCCGGCCCGGCAGGCCCCGGCTTGGTCGCGTCGGCCGCGACCAGTTTCATCGGCTTCGCCGGTCCGAGGTCCGGCAGCACGGCCGCGAACAAATCGTTCTTTACTTGCCCCGTCACCGAAACGCCGCCGCCGGTAAAGAATATCTTGCGTTGGCGGTCCTCACCGATCGCCTCGCGCCTCAGTCGCGCGTCGCTCGGATAGATGGCGATCAACCTCGACCGGTCGCCTGTGCCGACTCGTGCCAGTGCCGGCCGGACATCGAGCAGATTGTCGCTCGCCGCGAGCAAGATCGGCGGCGACCATTCCGCGCCGGCGTAGCAGGTCGCATACTCGAGCCACACGCCGCCGACCATCATCGCACTCGGGTTCCCGCCCCACACCGCCTCGTGCCGATGCCGGAACACGAGCCACAACCGGCCGCGCCCGTCGAACGCCAGCCGCGGGCAACTGTTGTATCGCCGCAAGTCGTCCGGGAAGTTCTTCATCAACTCACCCGCCGGCTGCATCAGCTTGCCGTCGGCGACACATCGCACCTGGACGTTCGATCCGCGCATGTACAGCGGCGAGCCTGACTCCGGCGCTAGCGGCCCAAAGTCCTTGCCCCAGTCGCTCGCCCGCTGTTCGTACGCGATCCAGACACGGTCCTTGGCGTCGCACACAATGTTCGGCCTCGCCTCGAATCGCGACGACGCGGCAACGGCGATCGGCTCGCTCGGTTTTCCCGCCACGATGGTGCACAGGTGCACGTCGTAGTTGCCGCCCCGGTACGAGTCGAACGCAACGTGGACTCGACCGGTCGAGTCCGCGGCAATCGCGGGTGACCAGGCGTTCGCCGTTGAATCCGTCAGTCGCATCGGCTCGCCGCCTGGGTCGGGTCCGGCCGGTAGCCGCCGCAGCCAAACGCCGGCGCGCCCGCCACGCCACGCCTGCCACGCGAGCCACGGGCGGCCGCCGCCGTCGAACGCGAACACGGGCGACGCGTCGACGCCCGGATCGCTCGTGACTCGCGCGGCGGGCGGAACGAACTGCCGCCCACTCTTTCCCGCGGGGTCGCTCCCCGTCGGTCGCAGCGCCTGCGCGATGTCCCAGTTCGCCTCGTTGTCCTGCGACCACACCGAGTGAACAACGCCGAACCGATCCACGCTGACCACTGGCCGCCAGACGTCGAGACCGGCCGCGCTGATCGGACCGACAGTCGACCACGTCTGGCCGTCGAACCGAGCGAGCACGATCTGGTCGCCGCCGCCGTCGGGAACCAGCGACGTGAAGCTTTCGGGCGCGGTAACGAGCGGCTGCAAGTCGGCCGGGCCGCGATGTGTGTGGGCAACGTACGCGACCCAGAGCGATCCGTCAGGACCTGTCGCTGCGTCGGGAAAGTCGTTGTCGGCGCCGCCGGACGTAATCTGCACCGCCGGCACGACGCCGTCGACCATGACTCGGCCGTCGAGGAACAAGGCACGTTCGCCGGGCCTGACGTCGTCGATCGCAACGCGGAAGTCGCCCTGCGGAGTGGACACGTCGAGCTGAGCACCGCGCAGGTCGCAACGTGACGACAACGCCCGTCGGCGAGAACCGCGCTTGGCCTTGCGGCGGATCCGTGAGCTGGTAGCTCGTCGCCTTCCAGCCGCTCGTGCCGGTGATCGAGTCGTCGGGCCGCATGCGCCACGACTCAATGCGGACGATCTCGCCCGCTGTGACTCGCACGGTCCCATCCCACCGCGTCGGCTGTTTGTCGCCGACCCCGAGCAACACGCGAACCGCCACGTCGTCCAGCGCGGCGGCAATAGTACTCTGCTCCCCGCCGAGTGCCGTGGCTGGAACGGCCGAGACGCTCGGTCGCGCTAGACAACAACAGACAAGCACGAGCACCGCGATCCGCGAACAGCAACGCCGATACATAGGTGAGTCTCCACGGGATTTTCCCCATTCCCCACCCCCACTCCCTAGTCCCCAACCACGTAACACGCGGCTTCGTGATCGTTACGCACGATCAGGTACGGGCCGGCCAGGGCCGGATTATTCCAGGTCTTGCCGTCGAGCGCGTGGATGCGGCCAAGTTCGATGAGCCGGCTCGGGTCGGGTCGGACCAGCACAATGTCGCCCGTCTCGGACAGCACAAGCAACAGTTCGTCGACGAGCAAGATCTGGCCGTGGCCGTAGCGACCGGCCTTCCATCCCTTCGCGCCAGTCGCCAAGTCGCGACACGCCAGCACACCGTCGTCGAGACCATAGGCGTGGTCGCCGAGCACGACCGCGGTGCAGAACTTCGTTTTCAACCGGCTGTTGCTCCAGAGCTGCTCGACGGACCACGTGTCGTCGGCCGACCGGTCCACTCGGATGAGCGCACAGCCCGTGCCGTAGCCGGTTGATACGAGTATTTGATTCGGGCCGCCCGCGTGCACGACTGGTTGCGAGCAATTCGTCGCCACGCCATTGGTCCATGCGAAGTGCCAGAGCGGTCGGCCGTCCGCGGCGTCGTGACCGGTAAGGCCAGCGGCGTTGAACAACAGAATCTGCCGCACGCCGCACAACTCCGCAACCATCGGCGAACTGTAGCTCGCTCGGTCCGTTCCCGCCGCCCAGACGCGCCGGCCGGTCGAGACGTCATACGCGACCAGCGACGGCCCGCCGTCGCCGGTCGGCGAGACCACGACGCGATCGTCGAGTACAAGCGGCGAGCCGCACACGCCGTGCGAGATATTCTGCGCGGCGTTGTCGCGCAGCACGTCGACCGACCAGATGCGACGCCCAGTGAGCGCATCGAGGCAGTTCAGAATGCCGGTGGCGCCGACGGCAAAGACTCGACCATCGCTCACCGTCGGTGTCGCCCGCGGTCCTGGCCCGCCCAGGCTCGACGTGAATTTGACCTTGTCCGCGTGCGTCCATACTTCATCGCCGCTCGTCACGCGGTAACAGACCACGCACTCAGCATCGCCGCGCGTTTCCTGAGTGAACGCGAACTGGCCGACCACCGCGAACGAACTCCAACCGACCCCGACCGGCCGACGCCACAGCTCGCGTGGCGGACGCGCCGACCAATCAGACGCCAGGCGCGCGTGCGGCAGCGCGGCGCTGCGATCCGGTCCGAGAAACTGAGGGAAATCGCGGGCCGGATCGATCTCCAGGATGCCCGCCGGCGAGGCGGCAGTCGATGCGCCGACGCTCGGCGCGGACTCGATCGCTGGCCGACGCCACCTGCGCCAAGCGAAGTTCACGCGCGAATCGCCCGACAGTCCCTGTACCTCAAAGTGTGCGAGGAACGCCGCCAGCAGCGCACCCAGCCCAACGAGGCCGACCAGCCGCGCCCGCCAGCGCCACGGGCCCGAGAACATCCATGTCGACCAGACCACGAACAGGCTCGCCGGCGCGTAAACCGCCGCCACGGCGGCGCGAGGGACGCCGCTGCCCGCCGCGATCCCCAGCAACGCCGCATTCGCTGCGATCCATGTCGCCGTCAAACCAGCGCCCAGCAGACGCCGACGACGCCAGATCGCCGCATCGCGCCCGACCCCGACAGTCGCCAGCACGATCAATCCGCCGACCACGCCGAGCAGCACCGTCACCTGCCACTCGGGTCGGCCCACCATCATCCACACGAACAGCGTTCGACCCCACGCGTAGGGCAGGGCGGCCACCGTCAACACCCACGCGGCGGCCAGCCGCGCCACGCGCCACGCCACGAGCCGGGGCGACGACGACGCCCGGGACACGACCGGCTCAGCCGGGCGGTCCGCAGCGTCGATCGTTTCCGGTCTCTGCGTCATCGCCGCGAGAATACCACCTGGCAACGCACAGGTCCAGCCGTAGCACCTGCAGCCCGCTCACCGCCTTGAACGACGCGCGGGCCATCTATAGAATCTCGTCGCTTCATCGCCCGCCGACCCTTGGAGCCTACACCTGTGGCCAGCGACCGCATCGCCGAACTCCTCGACTCGTTTCACAAGAGCCGTTCGCTGATGATCGAGGAGCTCGGCAAGGTCATCATCGGCCAGCGCGACGTGGTCGAACTGATGCTGGCGGCAATCTTCACGCGCGGCCATTGCCTGCTCGTCGGCGTGCCGGGCCTGGCAAAGACGTTGATGGTCAGCTCGCTGGCCCGCATTCTCGACATCGCCTTCAAGCGAATCCAGTTCACGCCCGACCTGATGCCGTCCGACATCACGGGCACCAACGTGATCGACGAAAACGAGGCGGGCCGCCGCGAGTTTCGTTTCGTCCAGGGACCCGTCTTCACCAACATCCTGCTCGCCGACGAGATCAACCGCACCCCGCCCAAGACGCAGGCGGCGCTGCTGCAGTCGATGCAGGAGCGCGAGGTCACCGTCGGTCAACAGACCTATCCGCTGCCCGACCCGTTCTTCGTGATCGCCACGCAGAACCCGATCGAGCAGGAGGGGACGTACCCGCTGCCCGAAGCGCAGCTCGACCGGTTCATGTTCGACATCCGCGTCGGGTATCCGGCGGTCGACGAGGAGGAGAAGATCCTCGGGGCGACCACACGCGGCGAATCGCCCGAGCTGCGCAAGGTGCTCAGCGGCCGCGCCATTCTGAACCTGCAGAAGCTGGTGTACAACGTGGCCGTCAGCGAGTTCGTGGTGAAGTACGTCACGCGGCTCGTCCGCGCCACGCGCCCGGCCGACAGCTCGGCCCCACAGTTCGTCAAGGACATGGTCGACTGGGGCGCCGGACCTCGCGCCGGTCAGTACCTGATCTTGGGCGGCAAGGCAATGGCCGCCATGGACGGCCGCTTCAGCGTTTCGCTCGACGACGTGCGCAAGGTAGCCGGCCCCGTCTTGCGCCATCGCATCAGCGCCAACTTCCAGGCCCAGGCCGAAGGCATGACCACCGACCGGCTCATCGCGCGACTCATCGAGACTGTCCCGGAGCCGGAAGTGCCGAAGTATGAGAAGAGGGGGTGAAGAGGATAGAGGATAGAGGATAGAAGATTGAGGATCGAGGAATGAGGACTGAGGTGTGAGATGGCACTGATCAGGAGTTTTCGGGAGTTGGATGTGTATCGGCTGGGGCGAGAATCGGCGAAGAAGGTTTTTCAGGTCAGCAAGCGATTTCCGAAGGAGGAGACATACTCGCTGACGGATCAGGTACGGCGATCATCGCGAGCGGTGAATGCAATGATCGCGGAGGCGTGGGCGCGAAGGCGCTACCCAGCTTCGTTCATCAACAAGATCGACGAGGCATTGGGCGAGGCGATGGAGACGCAGGCATGGCTCGACCACGCGCTCGATTGCGAGTACATCATTCTCAAAGAGCATGCCGACCTCGATGCCAGGTGGCAGCACATCGGCGCCATGCTCAATCGCATGATCGACCGCGCCGACGACTTCTGTCGCTCCGCCCGTGTCAGTCGGCCGGGCTGAGGTGGTCCTCTATCCTCTATCCTCTATCCTCACTCTGCACATGCCCACGAGCGCCGAAAAGTACCTGAGGCCCGAAGTCATCCGCCAGGTCGGCCGGCTGGACCTGCGCGCGAAGTTCATCGTCGAGGGGTTCATGGCAGGGCTGCACGCCAGCCCGTTTCATGGGTTCTCCGTCGAATTCAGCGAGCATCGTCGCTACACTCCCGGCGACGACCCCAAGGACCTCGACTGGAACGTCTACGCCAAGACCGATCGCTACTACATCAAGAAGTTCGAGGCCGAGACGAACGTCACCGGCTACCTGGCCATGGACCTATCGGGTTCGATGGGCTACACGTACCGACAGGAGCTGACGAAGTTCGAGTACTCGATCTGCCTGGCCGCGGCGCTGGCGTACTTGATGATCCACCAGCAAGACCCGGTGGGCGTGCTGGCGTTCGACGATCGCGTGCGGCACAGCCTGGCCCCGCACTCGAAGCGCACGCAGCTCGGCAACATCCTTGCCATGCTCGCGCGGCTGAAGCCGACCGGCCCGACCGACGTCGCCGCCGCGCTGCACCAGATCGCCGCGATGGTGCAGCACCGCAGCCTGATCATGCTGTTCAGCGACCTCCTCGCCGACACCGCTCCGATCATCAAGAGCCTGCACCATCTGCGGCATCGCGGCAACGACGTGATCCTGTTTCACGTGCTGGACGAGGCCGAGGCGACGTTTCCGTTCGACGGCATGGTCGAGTTCGAGGATGTCGAGTCTCACGAGAAGCTGACGGTCGACACGCAAGGCATCCGCCGCGACTACCTGGCCGCCGTCGATGAACTGCGCGGCGAATTCCGTCGCGAATCCTCGGCCGCACGCATCGACTACGTCCCGCTGCACACCGGCATGCCGTTCGACCGGGCCCTCATGAGCTACCTCGCCGGCCGGCAACGAAGCTTCTGATGCCTTACGTCGAGACGGGCGATCGGGGCGGGCTGGGACCCGGTCAAGCCAGGCGCTGTTGCAATTCGGTGCGGCGTTTGCGCAATAATATGCGCGCGATGACGCTGCGCGCCACAACGGCGAACCGGCCGAATCGCGAACACCTCACAAGAACTCAAGGAGGAGATGCTCATGCCGACGTTGGTCCCCCCCTCGACCAAGAAGAGTTCCGAGTTGACTCTCATCGACAAACTCTCGCGGCTGTCTTACCGCGACACCGTCAAGCTGCTGGGAATCGATGGGACGAAGCTGCTGCGGACCGGCGACAAATGGACATTTCAAATCGCGGAGGACGTCTATCTCGGCGAGGACCTCTTTCGGCTCAAGTTTCCGCCCGAAGGAGACGGCAATGGCGAGTCGGCTGCTCCGGTGGTCGTGACGATCACGCTGATGGCTGAGTCGCGGGATCGCCTGCACTGGAACTGTACGTCGTGCGACACGTTGTGCGAGCACGTCGGGGCCGCATTCTCGCTGATCCTCGACGAAAAAATGGCGCTCGGCCTGGCCGCTCCGCCGACCGAGCGAGTGCCGATCGAAAGCCTGGGCGAAGAGCAATTTGATGCGGCAGGCGATCGAGGAGCGGCGCGAGCGGGCGCTAACGGAGCGGATGACGATCAAGTCGGCGGACCCGGAACGGCCGTGGACCGATTACACCGTGACGAGCACGCTGTCGGGCAAGACCTACCGCGTGGCCGTGCGCGGGCGCGAGCCGGGTGAGTCGTATTGCTCGTGTCCGGACTTCCGCACCAACACGCTCGGAACGTGCAAGCACGTCATGAAGGTTTTGGAAAAACTGAAGCGACAGTTCTCCGCCGCGCAGCTCAAGCGGCCGTACAAGCGGAAAACGATCGGCGTCCACTTGCGCTACGCAAAACAGACGACGCTGCGACTGCTGCTGCCGGACCAACTCGACGCAGAGTCCGAAGAGATCGTGGGCAAGTTACGGGACCAGGCCATCGACGATGTGGCCGATTTGCTCAAGCGGATCGCACACCTGGAACGACTCGGCCGCACCGTCAACGTCTACCCCGACGCGGAAGAATACGTGCAGCAGCGGCTGCTGCTCGACCGGATCAACCGGCGCGTCGCCGAGATTCGCCGCGACCCGGATTCGCATCCGCTGCGGCGTGAGTTACTCAAGGTCGAATTGCTGCCCTACCAGCTCGACGGAGTCGCATTCGCCGTCGGAGCCGGCCGCGCGGTGTTGGCCGACGACATGGGCCTCGGCAAGACGATCCAGGGCATCGGTGTCGCGGAGTTGCTCGCGCGCGAGGCCGGAATCTCCAAGGTGCTGGTTATCTGCCCGGCGTCGTTGAAATCGCAGTGGCGGCTCGAAATCCAAAAGTTCTGCAACCGCGACGTGCAATTGATCACCGGCAGCACGGCGTTGCGGGCCGGGCAATACGCCAACGATTGCTTCTTCACCGTCTGCAACTACGAGCAGGTGCTGCGCGACATTCTGTCGATCGAAGGGGTGAAGTGGGACCTGATCATCTTGGACGAGGGACAGCGGATCAAGAACTGGGAGGCGAAGACGAGCCGCGTGATCAAGGGTCTGCGCTCGCGGTTCGCGCTCGTTCTGTCGGGCACGCCGCTGGAAAATCGTCTCGACGAACTCTATTCCGTGGTGCAGTTTATCGACGACCGGCGGCTCGGCCCGGCGTTCCGCTTTTACAACCGCCATCGCGTCGTGGACGAAAAGGGTAAGGTGCTCGGCTACAAGAATCTTTCCGAGCTGCGCGAGAATCTGCGGCCGATCCTGCTGCGCCGCACGCGCGAATCCGTGCGCCAGCAGCTCCCGCCCCGCACCAACGAGATCGTCCGCATCACGCCGACCGACGAACAGGTTGAACTGCACCGCTCGCACATGCGGCTCGTCACGCAGATCACGCGGAAAAAATTCCTCACCGAGATGGACCTGCTCCGCCTGCAAAAACACCTGCTCATGTGCCGCATGGCCGCCAACGGCACCATGCTGGTCGACAAGCAGCCGCCCGGCTACTCCAGCAAACTCGAACAGATCGACGACCTGTTCGATCGCCTATTCCAAGAGCAAGGCCGCAAGGTGCTTCTGTTCTCCGAGTGGACCACGATGCTCGACCTGATCGAGCCGCTGCTCAAGAAGCGCGATCTCCGGTTTGTCCGCCTCGACGGCTCGGTGCCGCAAAAGCTGCGACAGAGCCTGGTCCACGAATTCCAAAACGACCCCGCCTGCAGCCTGTTCCTGACCACCAACGCCGGCTCGACCGGCCTGAACCTGCAGGCAGCGAACACCGTGATCAACGTCGACCTGCCGTGGAACCCCGCCGTCCTCGAACAGCGCATCGCGCGCGCCTACCGCATGGGTCAGACGCAACCCGTGCAAGTCTTCATCCTGATCACCGAAAGCACGATCGAAGAGAACCTGCTCTCGACCCTTTCCGCCAAGCACGATTTGGCGCTCGCCGCCCTCGACGTCGAGTCCGACGTGGATCAAGTGGACCTCCAATGCGGCATGGAAGAACTTCGCCGTCGCCTCGAAGTCCTGCTCGGCGCCCGGCCCGAAGCCCCGTGCGACGAAAGCGTCCGCCGCGACCGTGAGGCCGAAGCCGCGCGTTCAGTCGAGCTGGAACGCGCCGCAGCGGCAAGTCTTCCCGCTGCCACCGGTCGTGAGGGCACAGCCGACCGCCAGGCCCGCCGCGAAAAACTCGCCGCGACCGGCGGCCAACTGCTCACCGCCGCATTCCAATTCCTCGGCGAACTTTTGCCGCCCCAATCGAGTTCGCCCACCGCAAGCGAAGCGGCTTCCGCACTGGCATCGAACCTAAAGCAGGGCCTCACCGACCTCGTTGACCATGACGACCGAGGACGGCCGCGGCTCACGATCTCGCTGCCCGATTCCGCCTCGCTGGACAATCTGACCAACGTCCTCGCACGCCTGCTCGCGCAAGGACAACAGCAATAACACGAACGGAACTGCCCCAAGGAGAAACACATGCCGACCGCCGAACGCGCCAAGACGATCGCCGAACTGTTCGAAGAATTCCTTTCCGAGCAGAAACCGAAGCAAAGTGCAAAGACTCACGCCAAATATTGCTGCATCATTGAGCTGTTCGAATCCTATCTGGAAAGCTACTGGCCCGGTCACAACGACGAGTACAGTAGCGTCACCAAAGCCGGCGGGTCGTTTTGCAAAACCTTCGGCCCCACGGAACTCCTGGACGGGTATGGCGAGTTTCTCGGTTACTTCATGCCGCGAAAAGTCATGTGCGGCAAGGAGACTTTGCGGGCCGCCGGGACCGTGACCAAGAAATTGGCCAAGTGGCTCGCCGAGAAACGTTACGTGGACGACGTTGAATCCGCTGAGGATGCTCATGAGCGGGCCGCGGAAGCCGCCGCGGAATTGCCCGCCGCTCAAGACGTCCTCGACATCCTCGACGCCTTCATCGACGCAGACCCGATCGACCCCGCGCGAGAGACCCTTGAAGACCACTTCTACGTGCAGCGGATCGAACCGGGAAAACTCTGGCTCGAACCACTTACGATGCACCCCGATGTGATCGGTCCGGTGCCGGTACCGACCGCGGTCACGGACCGCTGCCAACCGATGTGGGACATCGCCGGCGTCGTGACGAAAACGCGCCGCGGCTGGCGATTCGTCGAAGTGTGGAACGTCACGCCGTAGCGCCGCAGTTGAACCGACGATGATCGCGCGAGTAAGGACATGGCCAAGAGGAAATCGCTGCCGCCACGACGACTGCGCATGAAGCGATCTGGGCGGCTTCAATCCGCGCGGAGCTGGCTGGCAAAGTTTCGCGGCCGACACATTGCCCGCGCATACTCCCGCTGGTACGGCGTCGATCGTCTTTGCGCCATTCGCGAACTACGCATGCTCGGCGTCGAACTCGATCCGGATTACGTCCGCGCGGTCGAGACTACCTTCCGGCAGAATTCACCCCGCAAATCGAAACGCGTGCATCCGTCGCACAACCCGCGGGGCACTTACGGAATCGACTACGACGATCACTTCTCATTCGTCGCCGGCCACACCGAAGGCGGCGCCGCCTTCGGTATTACTTGGGAACAAGGGCACGAGAATCACGGCGCCACATAAGCGGGCGCTTCGCGCTCACTCAGGACGGTTGACGTGGAAGTTTGATCTCTGAGGCGGGCCTTCTTTCCCCATTGGCAAGCAAACTCGTCGGGCTTCGTGAGTACCCAGAGTGTGCGGGTACCGGGATCTTCGAGCGGGTACGGGCCACAGCCATCGGTGAAGTAGATGACACCGTCCGGCTGGTGCTCGCGCAGAAACTCCGGCTCGAAGACCGGGCGCAGGTCGGTGCCGCCTCGGCCCGCGACGTTTGGCAAGACGCCGTCGAAGCGGTAAACGCGATGGATCATCACGTCGCATTCCACGATCGTGATGTTCACAAGATCGCTCAGCGGACGGAGCTGACGGGCGACCTCGGTGAGTTCCTCGGTCGTCATGCTTGCCGAGGTGTCGATCGCGACCAACAGATTGGGCGTGTCTGCCTCGCGCGGATAGTACATGCGCCCCGGCACCTGTCCGACGCGGTTGGGAAAGCGCCGGTTCGGTCGGCTGTAGGTGTGGATCGGGGCACGCAGCAGGGCGACAAACATCTGGATTGCCGCCTTCCAGTCCACAAATCTTTCCGGTTCGGACTCCGTGCTCATGAGTTCTTCGATCAGCGAACCAGGCTCACGTCCCGCCAGCTTGCCAATCGAGTCCTGCCCTGTCGCGGCGTGTTTCTCGGCTTCAGCAGCCGCACGCTGGATGAGCTGTGCGGCCTCTACGTCGGCTCCCCAGTCGCGTGCCGCGAGCCCGGTGGCCGCCACGGCCACGCCGTCCGGCAGGTGGTCGTCGAGCACGGCGGACAGCTCGACGAACGATCCCCGCTCACGCGCGCGGCGCAGCAATTCGTATCGCTCGCGCGTGCTTTGCATCAGGCGAATTCCAAACTCGCGATAGTCGGACCAGACGACCGGGCGGCCTGGGAGCGGCTCGCGAATGAATTCGTTCGCCGAAATCTCCATCGCCAATTCCATGAGGTCTGGATGCGCCGCGGCGCGAAATCGGTCCTGCGTCAGATGACCGAGCACAATGTGATGGACCTCATGCAACATCACACCGGGCAAAAACTCCGGGTGACGGCGGAAGAACTCCGTATTTACGTGCAAATAGAAGCGGCGATCGTGCCGCGAGACCGCCATGACCTTCACAAACGGGTCGTCGATCGGGTCGAGCAACGCGAGCACGTAGGCGTAGAGTTTGTATTTTCCGAGGAACTCGCGCGAGTTCACAAACCGAATCAGCCATTCGTGAACGTCATCGCTCATTCCGACTTCTCCACCGGTTCGATGTCGAGCTTCTTCAGCGTTTCGCGCAGCGGCTTGGACCACTTCGCTCCTGAGTCGGACAGGAAGTTACCCAATCCGACCAGCGAGTGGTTGCTGGATCGCACGGCGATCAGGTCCGCTTCCTTTTCCAGGTGATGACACAATGCGCGGACGAGAATGCCGCAGCGATGAGCCCGGTTCGGATCCTTCATCCACGCTTGTACCTGGCGAGCGGCCGCCCCGCCGGGGTAGCCGCGCAGCACGTCAGTGGGCTTCAGCAACACCAGGGACGCGGCAAACAGATTTCCCCCGATCGCGCGCTGTACCAATTCGCGCTGGTCGCCGGGCAAGTCCTGAATCAGCCGCTCGAATGCATCGAGCCGGAATCGGCCCGATTGAATCCCTTGTTGCAGTTCCGGGCCGTCCACGATCTGCAGCACGCGGTGCGCGACTTGATCCAGCCCATCCGTCTTGCCGCGGCGTTTCCACGAGGCGACCGTCCTGCGCAGGTCATCGGAGCGATCGTAGTCGCGCAGCAGCGACCAGACATCGATCCCCGCCGTCGGCCCCGATTCTCTCAGTGCGTCCAGAACACTTTCGACCCATGCCGGCGGCACATAACCGCCCAGCATGGCCCGCAACAAACCGATATGGCCCAACTCCTCTGGCCCAGCGGCCTGCAGAACGCGCGACACGTAGGTCCAGGTGCGCGGCGGCACTTGATCAAGAAAGTGGTCGTGCTTTCGAGCCAACTCCAAGATCGCCGCATGCACGCCGCTGCGTTCCGCCCAGTCGATCCAGGCCATCCGGTCGGCTCGAACGCGCAGATCGAGAAACCGCGCGCGGAGCGCGGGATCGAGCGGCGTGACTTGATACTCGTCATCCTCGGGATTGATCGCGGCACACGGCAACCAACCCTCCGGAAGTTGGTATTCGTGCAGCTTGCGGGCCGTGAGCAACTGCAGGGCCGGCTGTTGAATGTATCGCTCCGCCCGATTCAACTCTTCCAACAGCAGAATACCCGCACCGTCTGCGGGAAGGATGCTGGGCATCGCATACTTCGTCCGACCGTTCTCAATCACGGGCAGTCCAACCAGATCGGGCGGCTCGAGCAAGCTCAAGTCGAGCACACAATGCTTGATTCCCAAATCGTCAGCGGTCTGTTGCACAATCTCGCTCTTGCCGATCCCCGTCGGTCCTTCCAACAGCACGGGCAGCCGCGCCCGGTACGCCAGTCGCAGCACGTCCTTCACGAGCGGCCCGAGCGGCAAGCCGCGCGTCACTTTTTCGGTGGTCTTTGGTTCCGCCATGTTGAACCATGTTGGACAGGAATCGCCTCAACCGTCAATCCGAAACGCGGTCGCTAAACTGGACCGTTCGTGCCGGAAGCCGTATTCTCCTCTCACACAGTCCTCCGAACGACACACAACAGAATCGAAACCAACCCTCAGAGGTGCATGCAGTGAAACGGTCAGCGTCGCAGCGTAAAGTTAACGTCGGGGCCGGGAGGCTCCGAATCGGCGACCATTGGAACGCGATCACGATCATCGCGCTGTCGCAATCGAATCCGCTCCAGGCGGAAGAGCACGCCAGCCGGAACACGCTGCGTTCAATTCAGAAGGCGTTTCGCGAAGCCCTGCTGCTGCTCCCCGAGGAAGAATACGACTGGTTCAACATTCGCGCCGGCGACAATGGACGGCTGGCGCGACGACCGCCGTCCACCGCGGGCATGCCGATGACGCCGGTTGCCGCTGGCGAGCCGGGCGTGTCGCAGTCCGACGCATCCGAACCCGGCCAGTGCGACGCGGCCGTGCCCGAATCGGCGGAAACCGCCGCGGAATCTGCCGCTCAACGAGAGTTCTTCGAATTCGCCGGACCACTATTCAGCGTGCGCATCGCGCCGGCCACTTGCGTAATGGGCGTGGGGACCACCCGGTCCTTTCGCGCCGTCGCGCGCGACCGCGAACGCCGACTCATCGAGTCCGGTCTGGCGTTTCACTGGCAAATTGCCGAGGGGACCGGATCGATCGATGCACCCGATCAGCAGATCATCACCTACACGGCCGCGCCGGAGCCGTGCCTCGCCAAGCTGCAGGTGGCCGTCACTCAAAATGAAATCACGTGTACTGGCGAGGCACTTGTCACCGTCACCGATTCGCTCTTGCCCAAAAAGCCGTCGTCATCGGCCGAGCGCCAGGGTCTGCCCGGCTACACCTATCACAAGGCGCCGGGCGAACTGTGGCGGTCGCGCTACGATGCACAACAGAACGTCATCGTCGTCAACAACGGCCACCGCGATTTCGTCTACGCCTCGCGCAACAAGACGCTCAAGCTCCGCTACCTCTGCCGCCTGTTCGCCAAGGAACTCGTCGTCAAGAATTTCCCCGGCTACTCGGCCGACCAGTTGCTGGAACGGATGATCGAGCTGGGACTCTACACGGAAGAGCACTTGCGTTAATCCGCCCGACCGCCCCTGATGAGCCGTCTCATCGGGCGGCAGGGAAGCTACTGATGCTGACTGCTGATCGCTGACTGCTACTCCGCGCCGATGCAGAAGAGGTGCTGGTCGGTGCGGATAAACAGATCACCGTGTGCGACGGCGGGCGAGGCGAAGACGGGTTGTTGCAGCCGGTTGCGAGCGATCGTTTCGGGCTCTCTGCCGGCCTTCAGAACGCTCGTGTTGCCCGCCTCGTCGATGAAGTACAACTTGCCGTCGGCGACCACGGGTGAGGCGGTGAACGCGCCGCCGAGCCGGTCTTGCCAGACCACTTTGCCGGTCGCCGCCTCGAAGCACGCTGCAATGCCTGTGTCCTCGACTAGATAGTACAGTCCGTCCACCAGCACGCCCGACGGCACGAACGGGGCGTTGCGCGCGGCACGCCACGCGACGTGCGAGCCGGTGACGTCGCCGCGCCCGCCGGGTCGCACCGCCAGCGTCTCGCCCTTCGGACCCGACACCGCCAAGATCAACCCCGCGCCCGCCACGGCCGTCGGAATACACTCGCGCGTCAGGCCCTGGACCGACCAAAGCTCGCGACCACGCAGCGGATCGTAGCCCTTCACCTGGAACGTCGCGCACACGATCAGCTCCTTGCGACCGTCCACGTCGGCGACGAGCGGACTCGACCACGAGATGTGCTCGGCGCGGTCCGTCTTCCACACGTTGCGTCCCGTCCGCTTGTCGATGCCGACCAGGTACGACTGACCCCAGTGATCGCACTGCAAGATCATGAGGTCGCCGACCAGCACCGGTGAACTGCCCATCGCGAACCGGTTCTGAAACGGCCCGTACTCCTGGGCCAGCGAGCGGCACCAGACGAGGTTGCCGTCCATGTCGCAACAGAACAGGTCGCCGGTGCCGAACAGCGCCCAGACGTGCCGGCCGTCGGTGACCGGAGTCGGCGTGGCCATGGAGCTTTTCTGCTCGTGACGCAGCGTGGGCGCCGAGCCCCAGAAGTTGCGCCGCCAAAGTTCGCGGCCGTCACGGCGGTCGAGGCAGTAGAAAAGCAACTGATCGTGCCGCGGTCCGTCGGACGCCGTCAGGAAGATGCGGTCGCCCCACACCACCGGCTGGCCGACGCCTCGGCCCGGCGTCGCGACCTTCCAGCGCACGCCTTCGGCGTCGCTCCACCGCACCGGCGTGTTGCGATCGTCCGAGACTCCGTCGCCGCGCGGACCACGCCAGCCCGGCCAGTCGCCCGCGCGAGCGATGCTCGTGAACAGTACTGCCGCGATGAACAACGATCGAGTCATGGTTGTTTCTCACTCCGAGCGTCGCGCGATGTCGTGGTGAAACGGATGCCTCTGCCGCTCGAGTCGCAGATGCGAAGCTGCAACGACCACGGGTTGGCCATGCCGGGGTCGCGATACTTGGGGCCTTGACAGACCTTGACGAGCAGATCGTTCGCGCCCGCGAGCAGTTGTATCGGCGCGATGAAGCGGTCGAGCCGCGTGCCGTTCTGCCACTCTTCCTTGGCAAAGACCCGCTTACCGTTGAGCCAGACCTGGATGTTGTCGTCGGCGCCGCAGCGAATCTGGACGTCGCGCGCCGTCGGCGACTCGATAACCGTGAAGGCGTAGGCCGCCGCGTCGTCTGTCGCGGCGACCGCCTTGACCAAGTCAACCGTTCCGAACTCGTCGAGTGTGCGGTGACTTCGCCAAGACACCCTGCCGGCCTGGGCGTTGTAGGTCGCGTCCAGCTTGATCTCGCGTTCAGGCGGGAAAACGGTCGCGAACGTCTTGTACTCTGGCCCATTGAATGGGCCGATCACGGACCAGTCGACCACGAAGCCGAGATGTTCGACGATGCTCACGTCGCGACCGAGCGACTTGAGTTTCGCGGCCGCGCTGCGGACTTGATCGACCTCGCGAGCGGCGTCGAATGCCCGGTCAAACGCGGTCAGGGCCGCGGCCTCGTCCTGATCCTTCACGGCCCGATCGCCGGCCGCCAGCGCGACCGCGACAGCGTCGCGACGGAACTCTGGATCATCGAGCAGCGCGGGAATCAGATTCGCCGGCGCGGTCGGGTCCACTTTGGTCAGCACGTCGAGCGCGAGTCGACGCGCGCGCCCTTGCCGACTCGCGTCGAGCACGTATCGCCGCAACTCGGCGGTCGGCAACGACGCCGGGTCAGCCTTCATCGCACGATCGACGACTTCGTCAAACGCGCTGCGTAGCCAGTTCGCAGCCACCGTGTCGGGCGTGTCCATGCCAACGAGCAGCGCGGCAATCGCGTCGGGGCCGCACCGCGCGAGCGCGTCGCGAGCCGCCCGCGCCTCGGCCGATCGCGCCGCTTCGGGGCCGACCGCGCGCACGCGACCAACCAACTCTTCGATGTCGTTCGCGTGCTCATCGGACCTAAGCTCGACGCTAACGGCCAAGCCCAGTAGCAAACATCCAAGGGTCGCGTGGTTCACCATGAAGTCTCCAAGTTGTTGCCGCGGCACGGGCGCGGTGCGTTTCGGGTGGACTACAAGCCAAGTGCAGCAAGCTTTTCGCGAGTCGGTTCGCCGCGCTGGTTCCAGCCGCGGAGCTTGTAGTATTCGGGCAGCATTTCGTGCAGGCGGTTGACCTGGCCCTTGGTCGGACCGTGCGGGATGGCCGCTCGCAGCAGGCGTTCGGGCAGCGTGTCGTCAGCGCCGGTGAAGCCGGCTCGCAGCAACCACTGGCGTTCGAGGTTGAAGATGCGCTCGCCTACCTCGAGCAGCGAGTCGGTCGTGTAATCGACGCCCGTGGCCGCGACGAGTTCGGGCAGTTCGTCCTCGATGGCGATGCCGAAGGTCAGGAAGACGCACGTGCCTGTGGCGTCGAACGCGGCGTTGGTGTGTTGGAAGGCGATCGACAGGGCCGGCTTGCCAGCAGTCGCGGCCGGGTCGGTCTTCATCGGGATGCCGAGAATCTCGCTGGCGAGCGTGTAGCCGCGCAAGTGGCAGCCGCCTCGGTTCGAGGTGGCGTAGCCGAGTCCCATGCCTTGCACCGCGCGCGGGTCGTACGCCGGGAACTCCTGGCCTTTCGACCCCATGAAGAATTCGGGATGGCCGAACCTGTCGCAAAGCCGCTTCGATCCCTCGGCCAGCTCGGCGCCGAAGCCGCGGCGAAACGCCGTTGCCTCGGCCGAGGCGACGAGCGCGTCGGCCGAGCCGAATAGAAGCGGTATTCCGGTTTGCGTGTCGGTGACCGCGCCGACTTCATACAGCTCCATCGCGGCGGCGAGCGTCGCGCCGAAACTGATCGGGTCCATGCCGTACTCGTTGCACATGTAACTGGCCTTGAGCACGGCGTCGAGGTCGTCCACGTTCGTGGCCGCGCCGAGCGACCAGGTGTTCTCGTACTCAGGTCCCTCACCGGCGATCTTCCAATTGTGCGGCGATGTCGTGACGCGGTGCCGCGTGCGACCCGCGTCCGAGACTTGCGTCACGCGCCCGCACGCGATCGTGCATGCGAAGCACGCCTTGTTGCGGATCGTGTTCTGGGCCTTGAGGTGCTCGCCGCTGATGTTCTCGGCGTCGGTGCCGGTCTCGGCGGGGTTCATGCGGCCGAACTGGAAGTTGCGAGTGGGCATGCCGCCCGATTCGTTCATGACGTGAACGAGCACGGCCGTGCCGAGCGCGGGCAGACCTTCTCCGGTGACTGGGGCGGCCCGCAGCTTTCGCTTCTTGGCCCACTGAGCGCGCAAGAAGTCGCCGGGCCGCGCGATCGACACGTTGCCCGTGCCGCGCACGGCGATCGCCTTGAGGTTCTTCGATCCCATCACCGCGCCGACGCCGTTGCGGCCGGCCGCGCGGTGCTTGTCGTTCATGATGCACGCGAACTTCACCAGGTTCTCGCCGGCCTGGCCAATCGACGCGATCTTGGCGTCGGGACACCCGATCGCCTCACGCACGAGGTCTTCGGCGTCCCAGCAGCTCTTGCCCCAGAGTCCGGCCGCGTCGCGAATCTCGACGACGTCGTCGCAGATCCACAGGTACACCGGCCGGTCCGCACGGCCTTCGACGATGATCATGTCGTAACCGGCGAACTTCAATTCCGGTCCCCAGTGGCCGCCCGAGTTCGATGTGGTGATCGTGCCGTTGAGCGCGCCCTTGGTCACGACCATGTACCGCGCGCCACACGAGACGCTGGTGCCGGTGAGCGGCCCGGTGGCGAAGATGAGTTTGTTATCCGGCGCGAGTGGATCGACCCGCGGGTCGACTTCCTCGGTGAAATACCTAGCCGCCAACCCGCGTCCGCCGACGAACGCCCGCGCCCAGTCGGTGCGCGTCGGCTCAACGCGCCAGGTTCGGTGCGTCAGATCCACGCGCAGAATCTTTCCGGCCCAACCAAACATGGCAGCTCCTCCTGACTCACGGCCCCAGGGCGAATTGTGGCCCGATCGAGAATCAGAGTCAATCGTCTGATCGTGATGTGGTGTCTGCGAATCCGACGATGTTTCACACCGTCGTACACCATCGTCTAGAATGTGGCGGGCGGTGGGTTCGGGCGGCATGCAGAGAAACCAGCAGTGACTGAGGTGACGCGAATCCTGCCGGCGATCGGAACGCTGGCCGGAGTGCTGATCCCGAAATAGTCGCGGATGGACCCTCCTCGTCCGGAAGAGGATCATCAAGCTACGCGGCATCGATTGGCTATCTGCGGCGCCGCGACGGCTTGCGTGCGTGAGCGGATTCGCCGGGCATCTCGAAGAACTCGGCGACACGGCAACGAAAGTCCGGCAACACTTTGTTGCCGGTCAGTTCCTCATCCTCTTCGACTACGTAAGGCTCCTTGCCGACCTGGTAGATGGTGACGTTGCGCGCGTCGGGGTCGATGATCCAGACCAGTTTGACGCCGCGGCGGAGGAATTGGGTGATACGACGAGCGAGTTTTCCCGGTCGGTCGTCCGGTGAAAGGATCTCCACGGCCACCGTCGGTGGGCGTACGACATATTTTCGCGGCACGTCCTCGTAACGGAGAACGACATCGTAAAACGTCACGTCGATGCCGCGAACGGTGTCCGGATCGCGCTCGACGATGACTCCCGTGTCGTTCGTGCAGACGAAGCCCTTCTGCCGTCTGAAACTAAACTATCGAAGGATTTCTCCCGTGTTGCCACACACAACTCCGTGGACCCCGCCGGGTGGTGGCATTTCAATCACCTCGCCACGTTCAAGTTCGAAAAACCGATAATAGTTCGCCGGCCGGTGGACCCAGTCGTAGAACTGCTCGGCGTTCATGCGACGATTGGGCAGCTTGCGGCGAGCAGAGATAGTCGCAGTCGCGGTTGCCATCGGGTTAGTTCGCAAACGCCTCGTGATATGCCTTGGACACTTGATTCGCCAACAGGCCCATCCACGCCGAAGATGCGCCGGCGGAATCGGGTACGTCGGCGTACGTGATGCAATCGGTCGGACAGGCCATCGCGCACGCCGGATCGCCGCCGCAGAGATCGCACTTCGTTGCCTTGTGCTCGGCGGGCTTCAGGAACACGGTGCCGAACGGGCAGGCGATCGTGCAGAGCGAGCAGCCGACACAGGTTTGATCGAGGACAACCTTCGCGCCGGTCTGCGGATTGATCGCGATGGCGTTCACCGGACAGGCCGTCAGGCACCAGGCCTCCTTGCACTGGAAACAGGTGTACGGCGTGTAGCGGGCCTGCTCGTCGAAGATGTGTACTTTGATGAGCGACGCCGACGGCTGGAATGTTCCCGTTTGAACCCACGAGCACGCCAGTTCGCACTGAATGCAGCCCGTACATTTGTCCGGTTCGATCTTGAGCATCTTGGGCATGGCAACCTTCCTGTTGGCTGAAGCTTCTCCAGAAAAGGCCCGACGCCGCGCAAGCGCGGTGCGTGCTGGCTGGATTCTGACGAACGCGGCAAGGCGAGTCAATCGCCCCGGTCGGCTCGCTCGCCGCCAAGTCGCCCGCGGCCCATCACCGAATAGACCGGCCCGTCGGAGGTCAACTGACTGGCCATCACCAGGATTTCTGCGACATCCACCGATCCGCCTTCCCATGACCTCAGCCGCTCGATCGCCTGTTCGAGTCCGGGGTTTGCCGCGGTGCGGCGGAACCGTCCGATCGTGATGTGCGGCGTGAACGGCCGGTCCTCGCGCGGGCACCCCAGCGGCCGCAGGGCCTGTTCCAGGTCAGCATGAATCGCGATAAGCTCCGGCGCACCGTCGCGCACGCCGCACCAGACGACGCGCGGTCGCGCGGCGTTCGGAAACGCTCCGCAGCCGGCCACGGTCATGGTGAAACGCGACTGCCCGGCCACGGCTCGCTGCGCCACCTTGCAGACCTCGTACAGATCGCCCTCATCGACCTCGCCCAAAAACTTGAGCGTCAAGTGAATGTTCTCGGCCTCGACCCACTTGACGTGTTCGACCGATCCGGCGATGCGATCTTGCAAATCCACGATGCGCGCGCGAAGCGGCTCGGGTAGTGCGACGGCGATGAACGTGCGGGTGCGTTTGGGCATGGGAACCTACCGTAAGCGCTGAACAGCGTGCGCGTCATCCGAACAACGGCAGCGGCCGGCCGACGCTGAGCATGCCGAAGCGGATGCCGCGCACGAACTGACGCCGCGTCCATTCACGATCATCGCTTTGCAGTCGAGCCTGGCTCATCGCAGCCGCCTCTCGGGGTTGATCCTGCCGTCTCAGAATGCGGTCATGCGCCGGTACTCGTCAAGCCGTCGGTCGATATCGGCCCGCGTGATCTCACGGAGCCGATCCAAGCTGAAGCCTTCGACCGTGAAGCTCGCGGTGACGGTGCCGGCGGCCATCGCCTGTTTCAGCCCGCGCGGACTGGTGTCGCCTGACGACGCGATCAGGCCCATGAACCCGCCGGCAAAGCTGTCGCCCGCGCCGGTCGGGTCCAGCACGTCGGGCGTCGGGTACGCGGGCATCACAAAGGTTTGCTCGGCACTGAAGAACATTGCCCCGTGCTCGCCCTTCTTCAGCGCCACGAAACGTGGACCCATCGCCTGGATCGCACGGCCCGCGCGCACCAGGTTGTCGGTGTCCGCGAGCATGCGAGCCTCTTGGTCGTTGATCACTAGCCCGTCGATTCGTTTCAGCAACCGTCGCAGCTCGTCATGTTGCGTCTTGATCCAGAGGTCCATCGTGTCAGCCACAGCGAGGCGCGGCGAGGGCACTTGATCGAGCACCGCCAGTTGAGTGCTCGGCGCCCCGTTGGCCAGGAACACGAACGGCGCCAGGCGGTATTTCTCGGGAAGCCGCGGATTGAATTCGCCGAGCACGTTCAAATGCACTTCGAGCGTCTCGCGGCTGTTCATGTCGGGACTGTACTTGCCTCGCCATCGAAACGTCCGCGCTCCACGGCGCGTCTCGAGGCCGGTCGTGTCAATCTGTCGCGATTCGAGCAGCCGGCGGTGCTCGGCCGGGAAGTCGTCTCCCACGACGCCGACCAGACTGACCGGCGTGAAGAAGCTCGCCGCGTATGAAAAGTACGTCGCCGCGCCGCCCAGCACGTCGGTCGCGACGCCGGTCGGGGCCTCGATCGTGTCAATGCCGATGGAGCCAACGACAAGTAAATGCATGGTGGATGCGTGTGTTACTGCTGTTCAGAGTTCCTGGATGTCCCGCGCGCTGTAAACCACACGGACAATCTCAATGCCGCGAGGGGTTGGCCGATAGAAAACCACGTACTTTCCGACGAATCCTCTCGCCGAATTCCGCGCGGCTATGTCCCGAGAGGGGCTGCTTGGCTACGAGTTCGCCCCGCTCGTGAATTCGTCGCATTAGGTTGTCCGCGGCGGCAACGTTGTCTTGGGCGATGTAGTCCCAGATTTCGTCCAAGTCACGCAGCGCGGCAGGGGACCGATTGATCTCGGCCATCACTCGCCTCGTTGAGTCAGCCGCTCGCGGCCCCGTTTCATGATGTCGTCAACATCCAGAGGCAAACCTTCGCCCCGATCCAACTGGTCAATTCCGACTTGAATGTCCTTTCGTAACGCCTCCAACTTCCGCTCTCGAACCTCCAGCAGGCGAAGCGCCTCCGCGACGACGTCTTCTTCCGAGTGAAAACGACCACCAGCCACGATCCGAGTGACGAACTGTTCTAAATGGCTTTGCGTGATTCTGGGAGTCCGCAGGGACAGTAGACCGACGCGCCAGCGAGGGACCGGGCCTGATTTCTTGTGATTTCGCCATGTGATCCCTCGCTGGCGCGTCGGGCTACTGTCCCAGAATCGTGCAAGGCTATTTAGTTCGGCCGGAATTGTAATTGACATGGCTTGCTCACCTCTGGGTTGGGCGAATGTAGTGGTTCAGTGTTGGGGCGATCTATTCGCCCGGCAGACGGAACAGGTCCGACACGCGGCACTTGAAGTCGGGCAGCACATCGTCGCCGGTCAGCTCTTCGTCTCCGCTGACTACGTACGGTTCGCGGCCCGGACGGTGGACAGTGACGTCCTGTGCCTCCGGGTCGACGATCCAAACCAGCGCAATACCGCGCCGCAGGAACTCGCTCACCCGCCGCGTCGTTTTGCCCGGCCGGTCGTCGGGCGACAAGACCTCGACGGCAAGTAGCGGTAAGCGAGTCGAGTATTTTCGCGGCAACTCTGAGTACGTTAGCGGCCCTTCATAGAGTGAAACGTCGATCCCGCGGACCGTGTCGGGGTCCGTCTGCAGTATTACTCCGGTGTCATTCGTACACACGAAGCCATGTTTTCGTTGATGAACGAAGCTGTTTAGCAGCCATCCGATGTTCCCACACACAACTCCATGCGGCATCATCGGCGGCGGCATTTCAATGATCACCCCTCGCTCAAGTTCAAAATACCGGTCGCGATTCTCCGGTCGGTGAACAAACTCGAAGAACTCGTCAGCGTTGAGAAACTTGGCGGGCGTTTCGACAACCGTTGCCATACATTTCCTTCCAACGAAGCACAACTCAAACCGAGAGCATTCTAATCGTTCGGTCGATTCGCCTCAAACAGGCCTCCTTGCCCAGCAGCGACGCCAGCTCGAAGACGCCCGGCCCGACCGATTGGCCGGACGCGGCGGCGCGTAGGACGTGGATGACCTTGCCGGCGCCGAGTCCCGCGGCGTCGCCCAGTTCGCGCACGCGAGATTCGAGCGTCGCCACGTCGAACGGTTCTGCCGCGGCCAGCGCGTCGCGCAGTCTGAATAACAGCGCGGCGACATAGTCCTTCTTCAGCGTCTTCAGCGCGTCCGCGTCGTACGAGAGCTGATCGTCCGGCACGAAGAAGAAACCGCCGTAGGTGATCATGTCAGAGAACACCTTGAGCCGGTCGCCGGTCGCTTCGATGATCCGGCGTAGCCTGTCGCGCGTCGCCGCGTCCACGTCAGCCACGCTCGTGCCGCGGAGCCGCTTAGCCTTTTGCAACGGCCGAATCACGCCGTCGATCTTCGCCTCGATCGGCAGCTCCTTCATGTACTCGCCTTCGAGCCACCACAGTTTGTCGGGGTCGAAACTCGCCGGCGCGGAGTTCACTCGCTCGAGCGCGAAGTGCTCAAGCAACTCGGCTCGCGAGATCTTCTCCTGTTTGTCGTCGAGCGACCAGCCAATGCGGGCCAGGCCGTTGACCATCGCGTCGGGCAGGTAGCCGAGTTCCTCGTAGTACGACGTCATCACGGGGTTGGGAGCGTCTTCGTCGCGCCAACCCATCGCGCGAAACTTCTCTTTGATCTCCGGCGTCATCAGCGATCGAAACGGTTCGAGCTTCCGTTTCGAGATTTTCTCTTTGGAGCCGGGCGCGGCGACGTACGGCACATGAGCGAACGCGGGCATCGCGGCGCCCAACGCCTCGAAGATGAGCCACTGTGAGTAGGTGTTCGTCAGATGCTCTTGCGCGCGAATCACGTGAGTGATCTGCATGTCGATGTCGTCGATCACTGACGCGAAGTTATAGAGCGGGCTGCCATCGGCCCGGGCGATCACGAAGTCGCCGATATCGCGAGTCTCCTTGCCGACCGCGCCGAGAATCAGATCGGTGAACGCGACCGAGCGATCGGGCGGCACCGCGAATCGAATCACGCTCGCCCGCCTCTCGGCCCGCAGTCGCTCGCGATCCACCGCGCTCAGGCCGCGACATTTCTTGCCGTACTGATATGGCAGCTTGGCTCGCTTGGCCGCCTCGCGTTCGGCTTCGAGTTCCGCCGTGGTGCAAAAGCACGGATAGGCCGCGCCCGATTCGATCAGCCGCGCCGCGGCGGCTCGATATCGCTCGCCGCGCTGCGACTGAAAGTACGGTCCGTGCGGCCCACCGACCTCGGGCCCTTCGTCCCACTGCAGTCCGAGCCACCGGAACCCGTGCAGGATCGGGGCCAGCGCCGACTCGACATGTCGTTCCTGATCGGTGTCGTCGATGCGAAGGATGAACTGGCCGCCGTGCCGCCGCGCGAACGCCCAATTGAAAATCGCCGTGCGTACGCCGCCAATGTGCAGGTAACCGGTGGGACTGGGGGCGAAGCGTGTGCGAACCGTCATCAGCGGTCATCTCCATGGTCTGTCGATTGAACGCGGCTGATTATCTTCGGGCGCGTAGGGCGGTCAATGCCGGTGTTGACCGGTCCCGCCGGACGACTACAATCCGCTCCCCACGTCGGGAGGACGAACATGCCAGCCGCCATCGAAACGGAATGGAGTCCGCCACTCGCCGAGTCCCCATCTCATTCGTCTCCCAGCGCCCAGATCGAATGGGAGCTGGTCGACTGTTTGCTCTGCGGCGGCGGCGATTTCGATCCGGTCGTCGAGTCGCGCGACTTCACGACCGCGAGCGAGTTTACTTTCTCGGTCGTGGCCTGTCGCGACTGCGGTTTGGCGTTCACGAACCCACGACCCACGCCGGAGTGCATCGGCCGGTTCTATCCGTCTGATTACGGTCCGCACGCGGGACACGAGTGGAGCGACGGTTGGATGGCGCTGCTGAAGCGCCGTTTCGAACGGGCGGTGCTGCGCACCCGTTTCGGCTACGGGCCGCAACCAGCGCCGGCCGCTGATCGGCTGATGTCTGTGCTGGGCCGGGCGAGCATTCGCGGACGGCGGCGGCGCGCGGCATGGATTCCGTTTCGCGGCCGAGGCCGACTGCTCGACTTCGGCTGCGGCGCCGCGCGGTTCGGGCGATTGATGCGCGAATACGGCTGGCGCGTGGAGGGCGTCGACGTCAGCGGCGACGTGGCAGAGCGAACAGCGCGGGCGGCTGGGTTCCCGGTCCACGTCGGATCGCTGCCGCACGCAGACATCCGGCCCGAGAGCTTCGACGTCGTGACGATGTGGGCGTCGCTCGAACACGTCCATGATCCGAGGTCGGTCGTGGCCGGCGCGTACGATGTGCTCCGCCCCGGCGGCATGCTGCTGGTCTGCGTGCCGAACATCGCGAGTTGGGCGGCCCGCCGATTCGGCGCGGCGTGGTGGGGACTGGAACTGCCGCGGCATCTGGTGCATTTCACGCCGCAGACGCTCCGCGGCTTGCTCGACCGCGAGGGTTTCCGAATCACTCGGCTCGAACACATCGGGCGCGACGGCTGGCTGCGGCGATCGGCTCGTCGCGCCGCAGCGGTCGGCCGTGTGCATCCGGTGTTGGCTGCTTGTCGATGGAAGCCGGCGGCGCTGGCCGCAAGCCGCTGGACGGAATGGACAGGCCGGGCCGAATCGCTGCTGGTCTGGGCCGAAAAGGGGCATGGTTCAAAAAGGTGTCAGGCACCGTTGCCGGAACGGCCCGAAGGGTGCTTCGCACAACGGTGCCTGACACCTTTTTGAACCATGCCCGAAAAGGCGTAGCTCACACGAAGTCGAGTTTACGGTTTGTCGTCTTTGTCCTGGCACACGACTCACACAGGCCCGTGATCACCAGCCGGTGCGAGTTCGCTTGGAAGCCATGTTCGCGCGACAGTCGTTCGCGCAACTCGACGAGTTCCTCGTTGTGAAACTCGATAATCTTCTGGCACTTGGTGCAGTACAGGTGATCGTGCTCGGGGTAGCCGTAGTCGTGCTCGTAAGCATCGCGGTCGCCGAAACGGAGCTTGCGCAGCATGCCCGCCTCAACCAGCAGCGCCAGCGTGCGGTAGATCGTCGGGCGGCTCACTCCGATCTTCTTTTGCCGCACGTCGGCTTCGAGCGTGTCCGCTGTGAAGTGATCGTGGTAGCTGAAAATGTGCCGCACCAAGTCGCGGCGTTCCCGCGTCTGGCGCAGCCCGCGCAGTTCCAGGTATTCGGCGAACTTCTCTTCGGCCGGTTCCGCAACATGAATGGGCGTCAGACTCGACACGGGTCCCCCTTGATTCGCTCGCCGCTCACTTGTTTGCAACCAGGCCGTGACGGACTCAACTGTGACCGTCGTCGACAGCGGCGCAACAAGAGCGGCCGAGCATCTTACTGCCCGGCCGCTTGATTGTCACCAGATTCGCTTCGCAACCTACGCCGCTAAATAGCCTTGCACGATTCTGGGACAGTAGCCCGACGCGCCAGCGAGGGAGCACATGGCGAAATCACAAGAAATCAGGCCCGGACCCTCGCTGGCGCGTCGGGCTACTGTCCCTGCGGACTCCCAGAATCACGCAAAGCCATTTAGAATCCGCCCGCGGCCGTTTCCAGAGCGAAGCTGCCGTTGTCGGCCACTGGCATGAGCGGCATCCACTTGCGGCCCGCGACCGTCTTGGTCTCGGCGTTGCCGCCAGGGTAGTAGGCCAGGCCGACCGAGACGTTCCATGTGTCCTCAGCGAATTCACTGCCGTCCGCGCCACCACTGCTGCTCGGCAGGATGTAGTGGAATCCGCCGAACAGGCTGAGGCACGAACTCAAGGGAACTTCGCCGTTGCTGCCGAGCACGAATTCGCCCGGGTCCTCGGCCAAGCCAAGATAGGTGCGCGTGTCGGCCAGATTGCACCACTTGTGGTGATAGAAAACGCTGACGTGATTGATCGGGTGTACTTCGACGCCGGCACTCTCCATTTCGTCGTCGTCGTCGCCGAGGTTGGCCATCAGGCCGACCTCGTTCGCAGCGTCCAGAGCATATCCGATCTGGCCGCGCCACTGGCCCAAATGAATCTCGTCGGACTCTTCACCGATGTTGTCCGAGACCATGTAATCGAAGACGAGGCCCCAGCTCACCGGCTGCGGACAATCGCCACACAGATCCGCTCGCTGGAACACACCGGTGGTCAGGAACCATTGGCGTTCGATGGACGAGTTCTCGTCGGCGCCGCCGACGGCGCTACGCCCGTGGAAGTCATACATTGCGCCGGAGAGGCCGATCTGCGCCCCGATGCCGTGGCATTCGAGGTACGGCAGCGGAGCGCCCAGGTTCACGCCGGCGCGGAATCCGAAGTTGCTGTGGATGTCGTCGTCCACCATGCCCTTCCAAGCGTCGGTGGCTGCGAAGTAGTACATGTTGTCGAACCAGCCGCCGCAGCCGGGTTCATCGCAACATTCCTTGCCGTTCGCAGCCGGCGCCGTCGTGGGGGCCGCCGCCGGAGCTGCCACGCCGCCTTGAGCTTGGTCGGTAATGGTCGCACCGAGCGTCGCTGCGGACGAGGGCAGGGTGGCCAGCCGCGCCTCGACTTGAGCCAGCTCGGTGCCACTCAGCCGACGACGGGCCTGGCCCAAGATCAGCCTGCGCTCCTCGGTGCTGAGCGTGCCGTCTTGCATCGCGTCGTCGATCAGCGACTCGACGATCGCTACATAGGTCGCCGACACCGGCACCACTTCGGTCGATGCCTCCTGGACCGCTTCCTGTGGCACTGCCGCCTGCAACCGAGCCTGTTCACCACCAGCCAGCAGGGCAAGCCCCACCACGCCAGCCTTCCAACCGAGCTTCCTGATTTGCAACGTCATCACTCCAGCCCCCTGTTCCAAAACGGAACTTTTGCGACCGATCCATCGTCCACACGCTCGGGTCCGGATTGGCGCCGCTAGACACAAGGGAGCGGTCCGACTCCCGGAACTCCATCGACAATATCGGGAACGAATGCCGCGCGACTGGAGTCAGTCCAAAACACGCGACTGGGCGCACGAAGGGCGCGTTCAAAGTGGAGAAGTTGCGAAGGGATTGCCGGCGAATGTTACAGGTCGGTGGGCTTCGAAACGCCGCCATTACCGTGCAGGTCGTCGATCAGCCGATCGAGGGCGACGGCCAGGCGCTCGGGCGTTTCGTAGACTCCTGAGGCGATCATGCGGCGGATTTCGTCGACTCGGCTCTGCTGCACTTCGCCCGACCGCGAGATCTCATCGAGCATGCGGGCCTCGGCGGAGATTTCGATCTCGTCGCGCGGAAACTCCAACCCTGCGGCCCGCGCCGCCTCGGCGCCCTCGACGCCGCGCTGTGGAAAGATCGGGCCAAGCCCGTGGGGACCGTGCGGACCGTGGATTTGCATGTCACCCTCCCTATTGTCCAGAGCCAAGCGGCGTCGTTGACGCATTTGCCGCCTCGTTGGATGGGTCGCGAGTCATTATGCGGAAAACCCAAAATCGCACAACCCATCCTGGGTGCCGTCTCTCGGATGGCCACCGCTCACAGGCGAGACAAGCCGCCGGGGAGAGCGTCGTGGTGGCGGGATTCACAAGAGGCGTCCGTCGCAACCCTAGTATCGGAGCGACCCCGGTCGCAGATTCAGCCGCACACATGGCCCGTCTCCACCGGCGGCCCCAATGTGCCGGTCTGGACGATGGCGACAGTCGGGCAAGCCGAGCAGGGTTGAACCGTGGAACTGTGTGCTCGATCGGGCCGGCCGCACGCGGGCCGCGTGTGCCACATGGCTGGACGAATTGTAAACGGTGGCCGAATGACCGTGCGTGAATCTGCGAATCACCCGAGCGCCCCTCACCCCAGCCCTCTCCCCAGAGGGGAGAGGGAGAAAGACGTAGGGTGGGCCGAGTCTTCGAGTCCCACCTTTCTATTCTAGAACAGCTGTATTCCCGGGCTTGGTGGGACTCGAAGACTCGGCCCACCCTACGCTCTGACCACCGACCACTCGGCGCGAATGATCGCCGCCGCACGTTCGGCCATCGAGCGACTGACGTCGAGATGCGTACAGGCCCGCAATGTCTGCGGACCACCGACGCCAACGAGCACGCCGCGCTGCTTCAGACGCTGCGCGACTTCGGCGGCCGTGCCCAGTTCGCGATCGACCTCGAACCAGATGAGATTCGTTTCGACCTCGGGGGGCGCAAGCCGCAGGCCGTCGGTCTCGCGAATCGCCTGGGCAATAATCTGAGCGTTGACGTGATCCTCCTTCAGGCGGCCGATATGGTTTTCCAAGGCGAACAGCGCGCCGGCGGCCGCCATGCCGCCTTGCCGCATGCCGCCGCCGAATACCTTTCTGATCCGCCGCGCCCGCGCGATCAAATTCGCCGGCCCCGCCAATGCCGAACCGATCGGCGCACCCAGCCCCTTCGAGAAACAGATCGACACCGTGTCGAAGTGCCTAGTGTATTCGGTAGGCGGAACACCCGACGCCGTGACCGCGTTCATCAGCCGAGCGCCATCCAGATGCGTCGCCAGTTTGTTCTGGCGTGCCCACGCGCAGATGCGCTCAATGTTCTCCAGCGGATACACGCGCCCGCCGCCGCGATTGTGTGTGTTCTCGAGGCACACCAGCCGTGTGTGCACATAGTGCTCGTTGGGCGGCCGAACCAGCCCATCGAGGTCGTCGACGTCCAGGATTCCGTAATCGCCCTTGATCGTGCGGCACATGACGCCGCTGAGCATCGCCGGCCCGCCGGCTTCGTAGTTGTAGATGTGGCAGGTCGCCTCGCACAGCAGTTCATCGCCGGGTTGCGTGTGTACCTTCACGGCGATCTGGTTCGACATCGTGCCCGACGGAACGTAGATCGCCGCCTCCTTGCCCAACAACGCCGCGGTCCGTTCCTGCAAGCGGTTGATCGTCGGGTCTTCGCCGTGCACGTCGTCGGCCACCTCGGCCCGCGCGATGAACTCGCGCATCGCCGGCGTCGGTCTGGTGACTGTGTCGCTTCTGAGGTCGATCACTGGTTCAGGCATGCGGTCGTCTCCCATTCCTGTCGATGAACCCTTCTAACGCGCCGCGCGTCTATTAACAATTGGAAACACGAATTCGGGCGAGATCATTGACATCGACCTCATTCCGAGTTATCGACATACACCAGCGGCCAAGTCGGGCGTTGACGGATGACGCCGGCGGCCGCGAGGAACGTTCCAAGAGCGAGCCAGATTCAAGGCGAGCCTTCATGAAGACAATGCTCCACATCCGCAAGATTTCGTGCGCCGAGCCGGGGGCACTTGCGGCCATTGATGCCATTCGACGCAAGCTCAGCACGGGCGGCGACATGATCAGTCCTGCCGGCCGGGCGCGGACGATCGAGGTGTTTGGCGAGCCGCTCGCGCCCATCGAGGTGGTCCGCCGCATCTGCCGCGACGTGCGCGAACGAGGTCTGCCGGCCGTCGCGCACTACACCAAGTGCTTCGACCGCGTCGATCTCACTCGCGAGACGATCCGGGTCGGCCCGGACGAAATCCGTGCGGCCCATCGCGCGGCCGACCGCGAGTTCCTCGCAACGGTGCGGCGTGTGCGAGCCAGCATCTGGCAATTCCAGAGCGGCGTGCTGAACCGCGACGCCCACCTGTGCATGCCTGGCCGGTATGAGCTGTACCTGCGCTACCGGCCGCTGCGGCGGGTCGGCGTGTGCATTCCCGGCGGGGCCGCAGCCTATCCGTCCACGCTGCTCATGACCGCCGTGCCCGCTCAGGCCGCGGGTGTGAAGGAGATCGCCGTCGTGTCGCCGCCAACCAAGAACGGCGCGAACAACCCCGACGTGCTCGCTGTCTGCTATGAGTTGGGCATCCGCGAGGTCTATCGCGTCGGCGGCGCGCAGGGCGTCGCGGCGGTCGCCTTCGGCTGCGAGGGGATTGAACCAGTGGACAAGATCGTTGGGCCGGGCAACCTGTTCGTCACGCTCGCCAAGCGAGAGGTCTTTGGTCAGGTGGACATCGACATGCTGGCCGGGCCGACCGAGGTGGTTGTCATCGCCGACGCATCGGCAAACCCGGCGTATGTGGCCAGCGACCTCATCTCGCAGGCCGAACATTCGCCCGGCGCGAGCCTGCTCGTCACGTGGCACGAGCCGCTCGTCGACCAGGTGAGCGAGGCGCTGGACGAGCAGCTTGATCGCCTGCCGCGTGGCGCGCTGGCGCGCGAAAGTCTCGAGGAATTCGGCGCGTTTATCGTCGCGCGCGACCGCGCCGAAGCGATTCGCATCGCGAATCTGATCGCCGCGGAACACGTGCATGTCGCCACCGAGGATGCCGAGGACGTCGCCGCGGCGATCGATTCGGCCGGCGCAATCTTCGTCGGCGAGTACAGCCCGGTCGCGATCGGCGACTACGTGGCCGGCCCATCGCACGTGCTGCCGACCGGCGGCAGTGCACGATTCGCCAGCGGCCTGTGCGCGAACGACTTCTTGAAGCGGGCCAGCGTCATCCATTTCTCCGCCGACGGACTCGCGTCCGTCGCCGACGATGTGCGAATGCTCGCCGAAAAAGAGGGCCTGACTGGGCACAGCGCGAGCGTGGACATCAGACTGACCGGTGGTTAGTGGCTAGTGGCTGGTGTCTAGTGGAGTAATTGTGAGTCATGGCCGTGAAGGGCTACAACGATCTGATCGTGTGGCAACGGGCGATGGATTTGGTCGAAGCGGTTTACAAGTGCAGTGAGCAGTTTCCGAGGAAGGAAATGTTTGGCTTAACGAGCCAAGTCCGGCGTGCCGCGGTCGCAATTCCATCGAACATCGCTGAGGGCCAAGGGCGACGCACGACGAGAGACTTCCTACATTTCCTGTCCATTGCGCGCGGTTCGCTTCAAGATGTCGAGACACAAGTCCTAGTCGGCCGAAGGCTGAACTACACTAACGACGAACAAAACTCCACAATACTGTCGTTAGTCCCCGAGATCGGCCGCCTGATCAACGCCCTCATAGGTTCCCTTGAACGGCGTGCTCTAGACACTAGCCACTAACCACCAGCCACTCTGGCATGTCCTACTTTCGACCCAACATCGACGCGATGTCCGGCTACCAGCCGGGTGAACAGCCGCGTGGCGGCGAGCTGATCAAGCTGAACACGAACGAGAATCCGTACGGGCCTAGCCCGCACGTGATCGAGGCGATCTGTGGCGCTGCGACCGAGCGGTTGCGCAAGTACCCCGACCCGATGGCGACGGCGTTCCGCGAACAGGCGGCGAAACTGCTGGGGGTCGAGCCGAACTGGATTCTGGCGGGCAACGGGTCCGACGACCTTCTGACGATCGTGACTCGATCGTTCGTCGGCCCGGGCGAACTCGTGGTGGCGCCGACGCCGAGCTACATCTTGTACCGCAGCCTTGCCGAGATCGAGGGCGCGAGCTACACCGAGGTACCGTTCACAACGGATTGGGGCCTGCCCGATACGTTCGCCCGCGCCGACGCGCGGCTGACGTTTCTGCCAAACCCGAACTCACCGTCGGGCACGATGATTTCGATCGGACGAGTGCGCGAATTGGCCGGGCGGCTCGCCGGGCGATCGCCGCTGGTGGTCGACGAGGCGTACGCAGACTTCGCCGATGCCGACTGCATCGCGCTGGTTCGCGAGCTGGACAACGTGATCGTGACTCGCAGCTTGTCGAAGTCGTATTCGCTCGCGGGTATTCGGTTCGGGTTTGCCGTGGCCCAGCCGCCTCTGATCGAGGGGATGATCAAGGTCAAGGACTCGTACAACTGCGACGCCGTCTCGATCGCCGCGGCGACGGCGGCCCTGGCGGATCAGGAACACTTTCGGCAGAACATCGCCCGCGTCCGGGCCACACGCCAGCGGCTGACGCTGGCCATGCGGCAATTCGGTTTTCACGTGGTCGATTCGCAAGCTAACTTTGTCTGGTGCAACAACGGACCCGCCCCCGCCCGGCAGCTCTATGAGCAGCTCAAGCAGCGCGGGATCCTGGTTCGGTACATGAACTACGCCGGATCCGGCGACGGCCTGAGAGTCTCCGTCGGCAGCGACATTGAGATCGACCGGCTGATTGAACAGTTGAAATCGCTGGTGTAAGTCCAGGCGAGAAACAACCAACCGAACCACAGATTGCACAGATTCCACAGAAGTCAGGAGTGGGAGTCTGTTCTGTGGAATCTGCGGAATCTGTGGTTTGTTCCGTCCGCAACGCCAACCAATCATGCCAACCAAGACCCGATTGCGTCGGTCCACGATCGTGCGACGGACCGCCGAGACCGACATCACACTATCGCTGGTGCTCGATGGGAACGGCCGCGCTGAGGTGTCGACCGGCGTCGGGTTCCTCGATCACATGCTGACGTTGCTCGCCAAGCACAGCCTGACAGACCTGGCGGTCAAGGCGAAGGGCGATCTTGAAGTCGATCAGCATCACACGGTCGAGGACGTGGGGATTTGCCTGGGTCAGGCGCTCGAACAGGCGTTGGGCGACAAGGCGGGCATTCGCCGCTATGGGTCGGCGACGCTGCCGATGGACGAGACGCTGGCGACCGTCGCGCTCGACTTGAGCGGCCGCGCGGCGTTCGTTTGGAACGTGACGATGCCGACCGAGAAGATCGGCAACTTCGACGCCGAGCTTGTCGAGGAATTCTGGCGCGCCGCGACGAACGCGGCCCGCATGAACTTTCACGTGCTCTTACACTACGGCCGCAACGGCCATCACGTCGCCGAGGCGATCTTCAAGGCCGCCGCCCGCGCCCTGGGCGCCGCCGTCGAGCGCGACCCACGGGTCAAAGGCGTGCCCTCCACGAAGGGGAAGCTCTGATAGAGGGGCGGACGGGCCGTCCGCGCTCCAGTCAGTCCGTCAGACCTACCACGTATCCGAACCGCTTGCGGAACTGTTCGGGCGTCATGCCGACGACCTTGGCGAGCCGTTCGAGTTGAGCTGGGCTCTCGAAGTCTTCTCGCTCGAGCCGGATCATGTAGCGGCGGGCCGACTCATAGCTCTCGGCATAGACGTTCACGCGGCGGACCTGCATGCGCTTGGTCGTCGGGTCGATCATCGTGTCGAACGGCAACGGTTCCATGCGGCCCTGCACGAAGCTGATCACCGCGCCGTACTGCAGCGACTTCTCCGAGCGCAGGAACTTGACCGCGCCGTAGCCCAGATCGCGGGTGTACTCGGCGTCGAACGGAATCGGCTCGGCCGAGCGCAGTTCGTAGCCAAGCACCTTCATGATGAACGTGGTGCGAAGGCCCATCTGTTCCAGTTGCGGTTGCAACCGATCGCGCACGATGCGATGGAATTCGATCTCGCCGAGTCGAATGTGTCCGTGCGGGTCGCGATCGAGCCGGCCGTATTGGCGGATGTTCTCGGCGCCGAGCGCGTCGAGCAGTCCTTTGTCGCCGATCGATTCGATCAGGCCTTCGGCCAGCACAACAACGCCGTAGTGCGCGTTCTGGCTCTTGCGCTTGATGATCGCGCCCATGATCACGTCGCAGACCAGATCGACGGTGACTTTCTGGTTGCGGAACTCTTCGGGGATGATCGTGATCGTCGCGGCGCTGGCCTTGCCGATGCCGAGGGCCAGGTGTCCGGCCGCACGGCCCATGCTGACGATCAGGTACCAGCGCGAAGTCGTTTTGGCGTCTTCGGCCAGATTGCGCAGCAGTTGCGTGCCGTAGTGGCGAGCAGTCTCGAAACCAAACGTCGGGGTCGAGCCGGGCAGGGGCAGGTCGTTGTCGATCGTCTTGGGCACGTGCGCGACGCGGATCGACCCGGCGGCGTGACGGTAGACCTGGCTCGCGGTGTAGCCCGTGTCGTCGCCGCCGATGGTCACCAGCGCATTAACCTGCAGGCGGTGGAGCACGTCGTGCAGATTGGTCATCTGTTCTTCGGACTTGGTCGGGTTCGCGCGCGACGTGCCGAGTATCGAACCGCCCTTGATGTGGATGCCGCTCACGTCGTCGATGTCGAGAGGCTGCCATTGGGTGGCGTCGCCTTCGGCCAGCCACTTGTAGCCGTCGCGAAAACCGATCACTTCCATTCCCTGATTGCGAGCCTCGATGGTGGCCGCGCTAATCACGCCGTTGATGCCGGGGGCGGGGCCGCCGCCGACCAGGATGCCTAGTTTGCCAGTTGGTTTGTGCGTCATGGGGCCTCCACGCTCTCAGTCGCTTGATCACTTGCTCATTAGATGACGTTCAATGAACGTCGTGTCGACTTGCCCGTCGACGAAACTCGAATGCTCGAAGATGCGTCGTAGCAGGGGTATCGTGGTCTTGATGCCCTCGACGTGGAACTCTTCGAGCGCCCGCCGCATGCACGCGATGGCCTCGACGCGCGTCGGTTGATGCACGATTAGTTTAGCGACCATCGAGTCGTAAGTCGGCGGCACGTTGTACCCGGCACAAGCGTGCGTATCGACGCGGACGCCGCGGCCGCCGGGCTGACGCCAGCCGGTGATGCGCCCGGGCGATGGCCGAAAGTTCGCTGCCGGGTCTTCGGCGTTGATGCGGCACTCAATCGACGCGCCCTGGTTCCGGATGTCGTCTTGCTGGAACGGCAGCCGATCGCCCGCAGCGATGCGAATCTGCCACTTCACCAGGTCCAGGCCGGTGACCTGCTCGGTGACCGGGTGTTCCACCTGAAGACGCGCGTTGACCTCGATGAAGTAGAAGTTCTGTTGCTTGTCCACCAGGAACTCGCAGGTCCCCGCGTTGTTGTAGCCGGCGGTCTGGGCCAGTCGGACGGCCGACTCGCATATCGCCTGGCGCACGTCGGGCCTTAGCGCGGGCGCGGGCGTTTCTTCGACGAGTTTCTGGTGCCGCCGCTGCATCGAGCAGTCGCGCTCGCCCAAGTGCAACATGTTGCCGTAGTGATCGCCGAGCAACTGCACCTCGACGTGCCGCGGCTGTTCCAAATATTTTTCGAGGTATACCGACGAGTCCTTGAACGCGGCTTGGGCCTCGGCGCGAGCCTGCTGCAGTCCGGTCTGCAGCGAGATGTCGTTGTGGGCGACTCGCATACCCTTGCCGCCGCCGCCCGCCGCCGCCTTGATCAGAACGGGGTAACCGATCTCGCCGGCAAGCTTCAGTGCCTCTTTGTCGTCGGTGATGGGGCCGGGACTGCCGGGCACGCAGGGCACTCCCGCGGCGCGAGCCACCTCGCGAGCTTCGGTCTTGTTGCCCAATTTCAGCATCGCCGCTTCGGGCGGCCCGATGAACTCGATCTTGCACGACCGACAAACTTCGGCGAAATGCGGGTTCTCAGATAGGAAACCGAAGCCCGGATGGATCGCCTGCACGTCGGCAACTTCGGCCGCGGCAATGATCCGCTTGATGTCGAGGTAGCTGTCTCGGCTCACCGCGGGTCCGATGCAAAAGGCATCGTCGGCGAGCGACAGATACGGCGCGTCGCGGTCGGCTTCGCTGTACACCGCAACCACCTCGATGCCCATCTCCTTACACGTCCGAATCACGCGCAGGGCAATCTCACCGCGATTGGCAACCAGAATGCGTTGAAACATGGGGAGAAGTCTCAAATCTCAAGCACCAAATCTCAAACAAATCTCAAACACCAACAACAATCTCCTGTCGCGGGGTTGAGCTTTGAGCATTGGTGCTTGTTTGTGATTTGGTGTTTGTGATTTGGAGCTTTTGGTTCTACCCAGCGGGGTCCACACGAAACAGCGGCTGGCCATACTCGACGGGCTGGGCGTTCTCGACCAGGACGGCGACGATCTTGCCGCGAACCTCAGCCGGGATCTCATTGAACACCTTCATGGCCTCGACCAGACAGACGATGGTGTCTGCCTCGACATGTGCTCCGACCTGGACAAACGGCTGGGCGTCGGGAGCACTCGAACGGTAGAACGTGCCGACCATGGGACTCTTAATCTCGATGAACTTGCCCGCGGCATCCGGCTCGGCCCGCTTCGGCTCAGCGGCGGGCGACGGTGCCACGAAACTCGGGGGCTGGATCGCAGGTGCCACCTGCGCGGGTGCCGACACGACCGGGACCACATCGGCGCCGCGCTTCCTGAGACGAACCTGGCGATCGGCCTGCTTGATGTCGATCTCGGCCAGATCGTTGTCGTTCATCAACTTGATGAGTTGACGGAGCACATCCGTATCAAATGCCTCAGCAGGCCCGCTTGGTTTCTTAGCCATCCATAGGTCTCCATCGAAACGATGATTGGCTCCGAAGGGTTTCCAGGAAACCAGCTCGGGGGGTCGGCCGATCCTGAACTATGCCGCCTACGCGACCAATACCGACTCAATTCCCTTGGGCAAGGCGGAGAGTACCTCGCAGCCGTCGGGGGTAACCAAGACGTCGTCTTCGATCCGGACCCCACCCCAGCCTCGCAGATAGACGCCGGGTTCCACGGTCACGACCATTCCAGGTTGTAGGATCGCATCTGACTTCGTCTTAAGTCCTGGTGCCTCGTGGACTTCCATCCCCAGGCCGTGTCCCGTGCTGTGGGTAAACAGTCGGCCGAATCCCGACTGTTCGATCGATCGGCGTGCCGCACTGTCTACGGCCTTCGCCCAGACTCCCGGTCGTATCTTGCTGATCGCTTGCTGTTGGGCCTTCAACACAACCTTATACACGGCTTCAAGTTTGGCCGGGATTCTATTGAGCACCAAGACCCGCGTCAAGTCGCTCTTGTAGTGCCGACCGGCGGCTCCCCAGTCGACGAGCAGTGGCGATCCATCGGTCAACCGCGCGGAACCTGGCCGCGCGTGGGCCATCGCGGCTCGCGGGCCCACCGCAACGATGGTCTCGAACGAAGTGCGTTCGGCGCCAGCCTGACGGACCAGCAGTTCCAGCCGGTCGGCGATTTCCTTCTCGGTGTCGCCCGGTCGGATGGTCGCCCGCAGCCGGATGAATGCCGTCTCGGCGAACCCGATCGCCTCGCGGATGGCCGCCACCTCATCGGCATCCTTGATCATGCGCAGCGTTTCGACCGCTCCACCCCAACCGACCAGGCTGACCTTGGGCAGTGCCTTGGCGACATCGGCCAACTCAGCCACGGTCATGGCCGTGGCTTCATATGCCAGCCGCCGGATTCGCATCCGGCCGATCACCTTGGCCAGAGCGTCGGCCATCGGCACACCTGTGGTGCGACGAATCGAGGTGTCGAGGCCGGGACATTCCTCGGCAATCTGAGTGGTGAACCGACCGTCGCTCACCAGTACCACCTTGTCGCGGCCGAGCACGAGGTAGCTGGAGTCGCCGGAAAACCCGGTCAAGTACGTAACATTTTGGGGCTTCGAGACAACGATCGCGTCGACCCCGTCTGTGAAGAGGCGAGTCTTGAGCCGGTCCCGACGTTCTTCGCTACGGCTCATGGCGTGCTCGACGGCGGTGCTGCGGCGGGGGCCGGGGCGCGTTCGGGGGCCTCGAAGTTGACCCGCTTGTGGCTGCCGTCGCAGAACGGCCGATTCGCCGACTGCCCGCAGCGGCACAACGCTACGGGCGGCTTGTTCGCCGGCACCGCGAACTCGTTGCCCAAGTGGTCCACGATCTTCACGGGCGACGATACGACGAGTGGCCCGTTCTCTCGAACCGTGATCAAAGGTGCATCCATGTCAGCTCCTATAGAATGGAAGAACCGGGGTCGGCCCGGATTATGACCGGAAGCCGCGGCGGGTCCAAGCCCTCAGTTGGTCTTGCCGCAAAACGGCCAATCGGCGACATATCCACCGTGGCAGCCCCTCTCCCACGGAACACGCACCCATGACGGAGTTCGATGAGTCTGGCGATCCGTCGGTGCCGTCGCCCCACGTGCCGGTGATGTTGCGGGAGGTGCTGGAGTACCTTGCTCCGCAACCTGGACAGGTGATCGTCGACAGCACGTTGGGCGCCGGCGGGCACAGCCGCGAGATCGCGCGGCAGATCGGGGCGAGCGGGTTGCTGATCGGAGTCGATCGCGATCCGGCGATGATCGAGCTTGCTCGCGACCGCGTCGTCGGATCACAGGTCGTGTTCGCCGAGGCGAACTTCGCCGACCTGCGCCGTGTGTTGAGCGAGGTCGGGGTAGATCGAGTCGACGCGGTGCTACTGGACCTGGGCGTGTCGTCGGTTCAGATCGACACGGCCGAGCGCGGCTTCAGTTTTTCGCGGTCCGGACCGCTCGACATGCGGATGAATCCGCGCGAGGGCGAGCCGGCCGCTCGGCTTGTCAACCGACTGCGGGCCGAGAGTCTGGCCGACATCATCTTTCAGTATGGAGAGGAACGCTACAGTCGGCGCATCGCCGCGGCCATCGTCGACGCGCGGCGGCGCCGGCCGATCGAAACAACGGGCGAACTGGCCGAGGTGGTTCGCCGCGCCGTCCCTCGCGGCCGGCACGAGCGGATTGATCCGGCGACGCGCACGTTTCAGGCGTTGCGAATCGCCGTGAACGACGAACTCGATAGCCTCAAGAGCGGTTTGGCCGCGCTGCCGGCGTGCCTCAAGCCGCAGGGCAGGGCAGTGGTTATCAGCTTTCACTCACTGGAGGATCGCATCGTGAAGCAGACCTTTCGCGACCGCGATCGCTGGGAACTGCTCTGCAAGAAGCCGATCGTTCCGAGCGACGACGAGATCGAAAAAAACCCGCGGTCGAGGAGCGCGAAACTGCGCACGGCGCGAGTACGTTGATGGTCAATGGTCAATCGTTGATTGACCATTAACCCTCAACCAAGCGAGCTTTGGAGTGCGGTGGCTGGACACCGCTTTGGATTGCTTGAGTTTTTCGCGAGGACCGATCCAAAGCGGTGTCAAGCACTCCAAGGCGCTCGGCCACGATGAATCGTCGTCGATTCGAGATTGGCCGAACGGACCTCGCTTGTTTGAGGATTAGCTGAAAGGAGTCCGGCTGTGTCACGTGACGCTAAGGTCGGTTTGGTCATCGTGTTCACCTTCGTGTTCCTGCTTGGCACGATCCTGATCCATCGGCTGGAATCGACCATGGCCGGCGGCTCACAGGCCGATCCCAACACAGGCGCGGTCGCCGTGGACGAGCGTGGCGGGGCCGTCGGCGCCGAAGGTGAACCGGTCGGGGCTGATGTCGCCGAAGCGAGTGCCACGACGGTCGATGCCGGACCCGGCGAGCCACTTCCGATACGAAGCGGCGGCCGGAGCCGCGGATCACTGAGCAATGCAGGGTTCCCGACCGCGTCGAACTCGATCGTTCAGTCGTCGGGCACTCGCACGGCCCAGGCCACGGGCGAAGAAGTCGCCGCCGGCTCGCACGGCGCTGACATCGTGTTCGCCGAGCCAAGCGGCGACGCCCAAGGCGCGATCGTCGTCGACCCGCCCCAGCAAGCTCAGCCGCGCCCTATTCGCGGCCAACCCCGACGTTCGCCCACAACGACCGCCGCGCTCGAACCGGGACCTTCGACCACGACGAACGGTCGCCCCAGTCCACTACTCGAAGTCGGCGGCGGAACCGAACAAGTGCGACGTGACGTGATCAAGTTCGCCCCGACTCAGGGCGACCCTGACACTGAACAGGATACCGCGTCGGCCGCTGAGGAGCCTGCTGCTAGGCCGACTGGGCCGCCGAGTTCCACGGACGAAATGACCGCGATGGATGGCGCGCCCGACTCAGAAGCCAACACTGAAACGACCGAACCATTCGCTGCCTCGCCGTCGCCGCAGCGGCCCATCGGTTCGGCTCGCACGAATCCGCGTGAATTGCCGGAACCGATCATCGAATCGGTTGACGAGGGCGATTCCGCTGTGGCGGCCCCGCGCACCAGCCCGACGCAGGGCATGATCGCATCGCCGCGAGCCAATCAACCTCGCGAACTTCCGGACAACGTCGCCGTCCCACGTCGGTCGAGCGGCACGGCTGTCCGCCAGGATCGGACCTATGTCGTCAAATCGGGCGACAGCTACTGGTCCATATCCGCAAAATCCTACGGCAGCGGAAAACACTTTCGCGCGTTGGAACAATACAACCTAGACCGAGTCGACTCGCCCGCCGCGGCCGGCAGGCCCCTGCGTCCAGGCGACGTCGTGCTGATCCCCGATGTCGAAGTACTCCGATCGACGCCCGCAGGGTCGATCCGTGCTGCGGAAAACCCCGGACCCAGACCATCGCCCACCGTGGCCGACAGTGAACCCGAACCTGCCGCCACGCCCGAATCCTATCGCGTTCGCGATGGCGACTCACTTGTCAGCATTTCCAAGCGGATGTTTGGCACGTCGAAGCGATGGGAGGAGATTTACTGGTTGAATCAGGACAAACTGCCTGACCCGCACCAACTGAAAGTCGGAATGGAACTGCGCCTGCCCCCTGCCAAGGCCGAGGAAAAGGTCGCGGACCGGCCCACCTTCAGACGATGACAGGGCCGGAGGAACGGCCCATGCGGTTGCATCGTGCGCTCGTGGTACTTGGCCTGATCGTGGCCACCGGCATCGGCATGATCTGGGCCGAGAGCCAGAACCTCCGACTCCGCCAGAAGCTGAGCGAACTGCACCGCCGACGCGAATTGCTCGCCGAGGAACAAGCCCGCCTGCGACTCGCCGTCAGCCGATTCGCCGCCCCCGCAGCCGTGATACAAAGCGCTCAGACGGGCGAGGCGGCCGACACGGACCCCCATGAACGACTCTCTCGATGATTCGTCGCCCGTTTCGCTCCGCACCCGCAACATGCTCGTCAGCGGCGTCCTTGTCCTAGCGCTCACCGCCCTGGCCGCGCGACTCGTCAGCCTGCAAGCATTCGCTCACACGCGACTCGACGAACGAGCACTGCGACAACACGGCCGAGTCGAGACGCTGGCCGCACGGCCCGGCGACATCGTCGATGCGCGCGGTCGACTGCTCGCCAGTTCGGTCGACGCATCCAGCGTGTTCGTCGACCCAGCGGCCATCATCGAGCAGCAGCGGCCCGAAGTCGCTGCGTCGCTCGCCGTGGCACTCGACCTGGACGCCGGCGAGTTGAGAAATCGAATCGAATCGAACGCGCAGCGACGGTTCCTCTGGATCAAGCGGCGCCTCACTGAGTCCGAAGCTCGGGCCGTGCGCGACCTCAAATGGCCCGCGCATTGGGTCGGCCTCCGCGTCGAAACACAGCGGTGCTATCCGCAGGGGCGGCTGGCCAGCCACGTGCTCGGCATCCGCGACATCGACGGCACGCCACGCGACGGCATCGAACGGGTCTTCGATCCGGTTCTGCGCGGCCGCGACGGGCAGCGAGTCGTCGCCCACGATGCCCGCGGAAAGACGCTGGCCGTCTTCGAACACCTCACCGAACTGCCTCAGAGCGGATCGAACGTGGTGCTGACGATCGACAGCGCGATTCAAGCATACGTCGAAGACGCGCTCGGTCGCGTGGTCGAACAGTGGCGGCCCGCGAGCGCCACGGCGATCGTCATGGATCCACGCACTGGCGAGTTGCTTGCGCTAGCCAACCGACCAGCGTTCGATCTCGACGACCCGTCGACCGCGACGCCCGACGCCTGGGTGAATCGCGCCGCCGGCGACAGCTACGAACCCGGCTCGACGTTCAAGCCATTCGTCATGGCCGCGGCGATCGACTGGGGACTGGTCAATCCCGCGGAAACGATTGATTGCCACGGCGGCGTGTACCGCATGGGACCGCGCCTGTTGCACAGCCACCACCCGAACGGGCCGCTCAGCGTGCCCGACGTGATGATCCGCTCCGACAACATCGGCATGGCGATCATCGGCGAGCGGATGACCAACGCCGGACTGTTCCGCGCGGTCGAGTCGTTTGGGTTCGGACGCCCGACCGGCGTCGAGTTGCCGGGCGAGTCGGCCGGCGTCGTGCGTCCGCTGCGCGAGTGGACCGACTTCTACTCGACCGGCTCAGTGCCGATCGGCCAGGAACTCGCGACCACGCCGATCCAACTCATCACGGCTTTTTGTGCGCTGGCGAACGGCGGCAACCTGTTACGTCCGCGCGTCATCCGCGCGGTCGTCGGCGCCGACGGCAAGCGGCTTCAGGTCTTCGACAAGCCTGAACTTGTGGGTCGCCCGGTGTCGACGTCCACCGCGCGTTTCATGGTCGAAACCGTTCTACGCGGAGTCGTCGAGCACGGCACCGGCCGACGCGCGCAGCTCGCCAACTACACCGTGTTCGGCAAGACGGGCACGGCCCAGAAACAAGCCGAGACTGGCGGCTACACACCCGGCCGGCACGTCAGCTCGTTCATCGCCGGCGCTCCGGCCAGCGATCCGGAGGTCGTGGTCCTCGTCGTGGTCAACGATCCCTCCGTCGGCAAGGACCACTACGGCGGCGAAGTTGCCGCCCCAGCTGTGGCGGAGATATTACAGAAGACGCTGGGCTATCTGCACGTGCCTCCGGACCTCGACACACCCGCCCGCGTTCGTGTCGAACCAGCGACGAGGGCCGCCATTCTTGACTAACCGCCAGCCGACTGGCTCGTAAGTCCGCCCGCAGCGGCCGAGAAAAAACTTGGCGCGACTTGAGTTCTGAAAGGTTGCGTTAATCTCTGCACGTGTCGCGTAGTCAGGTACAGGTAGGGTACTGCCTGTGAAGGAGCGACCGCATTCGTCACGGCATATTGATACTCTTGATCGGCGCCATTGGCTGTGGGCAAGGGACGGCGTCGCCGAAATCAGGGAGCGCGGGAAAACGGCCCGCGGAGACTGCGCGCACGGGTCAGCCGGACGGCGCACCGGCCGCGACCACGGGGACGGAAGCCGGCGACCAACAATCGAACCTGCGCAGGCCGACAGCGCCGGAATACGAAGTCCAAGACGGCCGGCTGGTGCGCGTGCTGGCCATCGACGGCGGCGGAATTCGCGGCGTGATTCCGGCTCGCATCATCTGGGAGATCGAGAGTCGCACCGGTCGCCACGCCGCCGAACTGTTTGATGTGATTGCGGGCACGTCCACGGGCGGCATCATCACGCTCGGCCTGGCTCTGCCTGGCGCCGACGGCAAACCGCTCTACCGGGCCAACCAACTGGGCGATTTTTACGCGAAGGACGGCTCGCGCATCTTCAGCCGCACCAAGCTGTACGCGGTCGAGTCGGCCGACGGGCTGAGCCGTCCCAAGTACACGGCCGAATCACTCGAAGATTGGCTCGCCGAGAAGTTTCAACAGGCGCAGCTCAAAGATGCCGTGTGCGACGTGCTGGTAACGAGCTACGACATCGAGCGGCGGCGCGTCCATTTCTTCAACAGTTGGGATGCACGGGATCGGCCCGACCAAAACTACTTCATGCGCGACGTGGCCCGAGCGACCTCGGCCGCGCCGATTTTTTTCCCGCCTGCCCTGATTGCGAGCGTTGCCGGCCCGCCGAAGTTCGCCCTGGTGGACGGCGGCGTGGCGGCCAACGACCCGGCAATGTGCGGCTTCGTCGAGACGCGTAGACGGCATCGGGCAGCGAAGATCATGGTCGTGTCGGTCGGCACCGGCGACGGCGAATCGCCGATTCCGTACGACAGCGCGGTGAACTGGGGCGCGGCCGAATGGGCGTTCAACGTGTTAGACGTGGTCTGGGACGGATCGACCCAGGCGACCGACGAGCACCTGCGTGAGCTTCTGCCCGACGACGCGGATGGTCCGCGCTACTATCGCCTGCAGCCGCCACTCGGCGAGGTCAGCTCAAAAATGGACGACGCATCCCCGGAACACATCGAGGCGCTCGACCGGCTGACCGACGATTACATCGCGAAGAATGACTCGGTGATCCAGAAACTGTGCGACCGCTTGGTGCGACGTTCTGAAGGAGGAAAAGCGCCATGAACCGCAGCAGCATGATCGTGGGTTTGAGTTTCGCTCTGATCGTTGGCTGCTCGAAGCCTCCGGCGGCGTCGCCGGGCGGCGGCGGCTCAAAGACTCCGCCAGTCGACACGGGCGGCACAGGCGGCGGCCCGGGCGGCGCGACAGCCGCGAAACTGATCGACTTCGAGAATGGATTGTCGCGCGACGACCGCGAGGCGTTCTATCACATCGCCGAAGGCAGCGAGGTCTTTCCGCTGCATTGGCTGCACGCGATCGACAACGTTCACACGGGCAAACGGTTCCTGGCTGATGTCGAACGATTCGGACTGATTCCCGACCCCGACAACCCCGACGGCCTGCCGATCGGTCTCACGGGCGCCGAGGCGCGCGGTCTGACCATTCTGGGCCGCATGGTAGGAGTGAACTGTGCGGCCTGCCACGTCGGCTAGGTTTCGTACCGCGGCTCGGCGATCCGATTGGACGGCGGACCGAACATGTTCGACGCGCGCAAGTTCTTCACGGAGCTGGCGGACTCGACTCAGGCCACGTTCGAGCATCCGTCGAAACTGCTCGCGTTCCTCGCCCGGCTCGAGTGGGACGACTCGCGCGGCGACGACTCGGACGCGCGGCGAGACTCGCGCGAGCTGACGGCCAAACTTGCCAGCGGGCCGAGCAAGCTGCACGAGAAACTCCTGCCGCACATCGGCGACCTGATCGCGAAAGAGAAAGAGCGGGCGCCGAACGAGCTGCTCAGCGCGCTCAAGTCGGCCCGGGCCGAAGCCCACGAGCTGCGCACCAAGCTGCTCGGCGATTTCAAACTGCCCGAACCGCTTCACGAGCTGGGCGAGATCAACGACGCGATCGAAAGCGTGGCCAAGCGAGTCGGCTCAAAGACCGCGATCAAGCAGACGATGGAAGACATCGCGATCGAGGTTCGGCTGCTGCACGCGCGGGCCGAGTTCCTGAAACGGTTGGCGTTCTTGGGCGGGGCCGACATCACTGATGGCGGGCCGGGCCGGGTCGATGCCTTCGGCACGGCGCGCTACTGGCTGTTCGATCCGAACTACAAGCCGAACACGCCGGTGAGCTACCCGGCGATCTTCGGCTTCGAGCAAATCTACTGGCTGCACTACGACGGCAACACGACGTCGGTGATCGAACGAAACATCGGCCAGGCGCTGGGCCTCGGCGCGGTCTTCGAGCCGGAGACTTTTTCGTCCACGGTGATCCCGCAGAACTTGAATCGCCTCGAAGTGCTCGCGGCGAAGATCACGCCGCCGGCCTGGCCCGAAAAGTTGTTTGGCAAGACCGATGCGAACATGGCGGCCCGCGGCAAGACGCTGTTCGATTCGCACTGCGTCAAGTGCCATCCGCCAATCGAGCCGGGCAAGATGGCCGAGGACCTGCTGTTCCCACTCGACGAGGTCGGCACCGACCCCGACCGGGCCGTGACGTTCACCGCGACCCTACCCGACGGCAAGCCCTACATGGACAGCCTGCGCGACGCCCTGGCCGCGCTCAAGAAGCGGGCGTACGAAGAGGACAAGATCACGCCCGAGCAACAGGCCGCGTTCGAACGCGGGCGGCCGGTCGAGTGGCGAGCCAGCGGCCAGTACGCCGGCCGGCCGCTCCGCGCGATCTGGGCCAGCGCCCCGTATCTGCACAACGCCTCGGTGCCGACGCTCTACGATCTGCTCGTGCCGCCCGACAAGCGCCCGGCGACGTTCCCGTTGGGCCACCGCGAATACGATCCGAAAAAAGTCGGCTACACGACCGAAGTGAGCGGCACGCCGATCTTCACGTTCGATATCACCAAGCCGGGCAACTCAAACGTCGGCCACACGTACGGCACGGAGTTGCCGGAGTCGGATCGCATGGACCTGATCGAGTTTTTGAAAACACTTTGAGCAGGAGAGCCTTCGATGGGCCTGACGGGCACACTGTCCAAGCAGAACTTTGGTTTCTCGGTCCCGGCCGATGCACCGCTCTATTATCCGCTGCCGATCGTCTACAAGGACGTTCGGATGATGCTGTTCGACTATCTGACCGACGCGGCGGCCGCGGCGGCGCTGCTGCCCGCGCCGCTCGCGCTGCCAGACATCCCCGGCCAGCCGAATCTGGCGCCGGTGAAGATGCTGTTCGCCGAATACCCCTGGACCTCGCTCGGTCCGTACAACGAGGTCGCTCAGGCGGTCCCGTGCCTGTACAAGGGCCAGCCGTTCTTGTACGCCGTACGACTGCACGTCACGGCCGACACGGCGATGGCGGCGGGCCGCGAGATCGCCGGCTTCCCGAAAAAGCTGGGACACATCGAGTTCGTCAATCAGGAGTCGTACTTCTGCAGTTTGGAACGGCCGCGCGGGATGCGAATCTGTACCGGCACGCTGTATCCGGTCTCGCCGCTGCTGACGATTCCGCTGCCCGCGAATCAGCAGGTCACATTGCCGCCGCCGTTCCACATGACGGTGCCGCTGCCGCCTCCCGGGCCGCAACCGACACCGGTCGTGCTGCCGTTCATCTCGCTGCGCGTCATCCCCAACCCGGTGCACGGTGCGCCGCCGTCGATCGCACAACTCGTCGAGACCATGTGGCTGCTCGATCGCGGTGAAATCTGGGCCGGCGCCGGATCGTGCCAACTTACCGGTGCGTCCAGCCTCGATCCTTACCACAAGTTGCCCGTGGTCGCGCCGGTCGATTGCCTTCTGTATCGCGGCGACATGCAGATCGCGGCGAATGCATCGGTGCTGACGGACTTGTGAGATCAGACTCATGACCCATCGCCACTTCTGCGCCGTGCGGACAAACCGAGCGGTGGTGAGGCTCGCGTTCTCGCTCGCCGCGTTGGTCGTGATTGGCGGTTGTTCGGCCAAGCCGTCACCGCCCCCCGGTCCGGCGCCGCCAGGCCGCGGTCGCGACCGCGAGCCGATCCCGACTGCTCAGCGAACTCGTTGCGGCCGAACCGCTCGCGACTGCCGGAGCCGCCGAGAAGGCGTTCGTCGAACACCTCACGGCAATCATCGACAAGGAACTTGAACGATCGCCGACCGAGCCGGCCCGCTTCTCGCTGAAACAAAGTCTCGGGCAAGCCGGTCACGACGTGACGTCGCTGGTCGGCGAGATCGCACACGGCGATCTCGGCGACATCCTGAAGAAAGAGGCGGGCAAGGTGTTCTCGAAGATCGAGGACCACGAGGCGGCCGTGCGCGACGCGATCGAGCACGCGGTGGTGCAAGTGCGACTTCTCAAGGCCCGCGTGGAGTTGTTGAAGAAGATGAAGTCGCTCCAAAGTCTGGCGACGACCGAAGCCGGACCCGGCCGGGCCGACGACTTCGCCACGGCACGCAACACGCTCTTCGACGAGCAGTTCGCGATCGCCGCGACCGCGCCGTGCAGCATTCCGCCGCTCTGGAACACAACGGCCATGACCTGGACCGACTGGGACGGCAACACCACGTCGGCGATGGGCCGCAGCATGGCCACGGCCTTGGCGGGCGGAGCGTCGTTCGACCCGGAGACGTACATCTCCACCGTGTCGCCGCGCAACCTGTACGAGTTCGAGAAACTGGTCGCGAAGATTCAACCGCCGGTTTGGCCTGGCGACACCTTCGGACCGATCGACAAGGACAAGTCCGCTCGCGGCGCCGCGCTGTTTGGGCAGCACTGTGCGAAGTGCCACGTGACGGGTTCCGGCCCGCCCCCCGACCTGTTGTACGATCTCGATCAGCTTGGCACCGATCCGGCTCGTGCCGAGAACTTCGCCACGAACCTGGGCGATCGTCGGTTCGCCGACGCGCTGCGCGACGTCGTCGGCAAGTATCTGGATCGAGCCTACAAGGAGTTTGGCGTCAGCGAGCAAGAGGCGAATCAGATGGAGGCCGGCCACCCGAACCAGTGGCGGCCGACGCGCAAGTACGCCTCGCGCCCGCTCGTCGCTGTGTGGGCGACGGCCCCGTACCTGCACAACGGCTCGGTCCCGACGCTGGACGACCTGCTGCGTCCCTCCGTCGGGCGGCCCAAGTCGTTCGCGGTCGGCCACGGCGAGTTTGACCCGGTCAAAGTTGGTCTCGCGGCGGGCGATGCGGGCGCCGGCTTCGTGTTCGACACGTCGAAGCCGGGGAATCCCAACGCGGGCCATGAATTCGGAACGGACCTGCCGAGCAACGACCGCAAAGCAATCACCGAGTTTCTGAAAGCACGCTAATTAGAACTTGAGCGTGTACTTCACGTGTAGCCGGTGATCCATGACGTCGTTGTGCGGAGTGACCGGTGTCTCGTAGGCGATCGCCAATTCGCTGTTGTCGCATCGCCAGAAGCTCGCGCCGACCGCGAGCGTCACAATGCTGTGGCCGCCGATGCCGTCCGTTCCAACGTTCACCAGTCCGTCGCCCTCACCGAACGCCTCCGGAATCCCGTAATTGCATTCGGCGCTCGTTTAACCCGCAGCCGCAGGCGAGGTCGGCATTGTGCGAACTGCACGGATCAAACACGACCTCGCCTGCGGCTGCGGGTTAAACGAGCGAAGCGCAGCTACGGAAATGCACCCCACCAAAATGGTTGCTGGACAGTCATCGGCTGATTATGCTCCACCCGGCCAATACTGACGCGTAGCCCGAAGCGCCAGCGAGGGACCGCCCATTCTCGCTTGCGCTGCTACAGTGTCGCGCCAGTCGAACGTCTCAGCTTTGGCCGCGAGAGGCCAACATTAGACCCGCGCAGGCGGCCTCTACTTCGGCCAGTAGCTCGCCGCCGGCCCTCGGAAGAGATGCCGCCGGAGTCCGTTTCATGCACGACCCAGGGTCCAGCCAACCCAACTCACTCCCCGGGACACAGCCAAAAACCACCGCGGCTGACAGCGATTCGGCAGCCAGCTCGCTGGCCCAGCCGCAAACGATGCAAGAGACGATGGACTTCACGCCTCAGCCAGCGGAGCCGGTTGGCGAGCAGCCGCCGGCGACCGAAGCCCCTCGGTCGCCTTCCGAGTTGCCCGCCGCCTTTGGCCGCTATGCGGTTCGCAGCGTGCTCGGACAGGGCGGCTTCGGCACGGTGTATCTCGGCCACGACTCGCAACTGGATCGTCCGGTGGCGATCAAGGTGCTGCGCGGTGGAAAGGAGACGCCGGCAGGTGAGACCGAACGGTTTCTGCAAGAGGCGCGGCGCGTCGCGCGGCTGCGGCACGTCGGGTACGCATCCAGCCTGATGCCAGCCCGAAACGGCGACTGAAATAAACGCGGGTCGGTTGCCGTGACGCAATTCCATCGCAGTGTGTTCAGGTAGGCCGCAAATAGCTTCGGCGGGCTGGGCAAAACGATTGAGGCGGGACTCATTGCCCGCGAGTTGCTGCTCCGCAAGAAGGTCCGCGAGATTGTAGTTTCCTGCCCGCCGTCAATGCTGCTTCAGTGGCAGGAGGAACTCGAATCCCGCTTCGGTCTGACGTTCGAGATCCTCGACAAGGACTACATGAAGCGGGTGCGCCGTGAACGGGGCTTCGGCGTCAATCCGTGGAGCACGCACTCGCGGTTTCTGGTTTCGCACCGGCTGCTGATCGACGAAGTCTACGTCGGTCCGCTTCGCGACTGGCTTGGCACGTTCCGGGGCGCGACGCTGTTCATTTTGGACGAAGCCCACCACGCGGCACCGTCCAGCGGCCAGAAATACGCTATCGACTCGCAGATTACGCGGGCCATTCGGGATTTGCCCCACGCTTCGAGCATCGCCTGTTCCTTTCGGCCACGCCGCACAATGGCCACTCAAATAGTTTCTCCGCCCTGCTGGAAATCCTCGATCCCCAACGCTTCTGTCGTGGCGTTCCGGTAACGGCTAAACATCGCGACGAAGCCGTGGTTCGCCGTCTGAAGGATGATATCCGCGAGATTCAGGGCGGCTTTCCAACACGCGAAGTCGTGCAAATCGACATCGCCGGACTGCCTGAAGACGCCCCGGAGCTGCGATTGGCCAAGCTGCTCGACGAATATCGTGAACTCCGCGAGGAACGACTGAGCAGCGAGACGAAACGCAAGCAGGCTGCCGCCGGCTTGCTGGTCACGGGACTTCAACAGCGCCTGCTCTCTTCTATCGAGGCGTTCGCACGAACGTTGCGGGTGCATCGCAAGACGGTCAAGAAGCACTGGGAGCAAGGCGGCGCGGGCAGCGCCGAGCCGCAAGTTGTCCAGAGCCAGCTTGATCTGCTGGCCGGCTCTGTGGGCAGCGACGACGACCGCGCTGGCTTCTCCGAGGACGAACTCCAAACCGAGGAGGAGGCCCAGATCGAAGCCGTCTCTGCGGCCACGGTCGGCCCGACGGCCGAGCGGTCGGCCAAGGAGTCATTCGCCCAGGAACAAAAGCTCCTCGACGAGATGACCGAGATCGCGGAACAGGCCCGTGACCTGCCCGACGCCCGCGTCAAGGAACTGCTCAAGTGGATTCGGCGGAATATGTGCCCCGATCTCGGCAAGCCGGGCGCCAAGTGGAACGACACGCGAGTCATCATCTTCACCGAATACGACGACACGAAACGGTATCTGAGGCAACAGCTCGAAACGGCGATCACGGACGGCGACCGAGCAGACCAGCGGATTGCGGTCTATCACGGCCCAACACCACCGAAGGAACGCGAGGAAATCAAGCAGGCATTCAACGCGGACCCCAAGAAGCACCCGGTTCGCATCCTGATCGCCACGGACGCGGCCCGCGAGGGCATCAACCTCCAGGCTCATTGCTGGAACCTGTTTCACTTCGACGTGCCGTGGAACCCCAGTCGCATGGAGCAGCGGAATGGCCGCATCGACCGAAAGCTCCAGCCGAAGGACCAGGTCTTCTGCCACTACTTTGTTTACAAGCAACGGCCAGAGGATCGCATCCTTCAAGTGCTGGTCCGCAAGACTCACACGATCAAGAGCGAGCTGGGCAGTCTCGCCCAGGTCATCGATGCTCGACTCGCGAAAACGCTCAGCCAGGGAATTCGCCGCAAGGCCCTCGACCAGCTCGCAACTGAGATCGAATCGGCTGACCTGGAGGCCGAGCACCGCCGAACCGTGGAGGAGGAATTGGAAGCGGCTCGCCAGCGACAGAATACACTGCGTGAACAGATCGACCGTCTGAGGAAATTGCTGGAAGCGTCACAGGAGAGCATCGGGCTTGACGAGGACCACTTCCGTTCCGCCATTTCGTGTGCCTTGGAACTGGTCGGAGCCGAACCGCTGCAATCAACAAGCGGCGGCGAACCCGGTCCCCCGCGTTTCAGCTTCCCCGCGGTCGATCAGCGCCACGGTGCGGACCCGACGTGGGCCGAGACGATGGACACCTTGCGGGCGCCGCGCAAGCGTGATGAAAAATTCTGGGAATGGCGCAGCAACTCGCCCATTCGGCCCGTTGTATTCGAAGACACGGGCACAATGGATGACGACGTAGTCCACCTTCACCTGGAGCATCGTATTGTGCAGCGTCTCCTGGGCCACTTCACTGCTCAGGGATTTGTGCATCATGACCTGTCGCGCGCGTGCCTGGCTCAGACCAAGGATGCGATCCCGCGAGTGATTCTGCTCGGCCGGCTGTGCCTCTACGGACCGGGAGCAGCACGGCTGCACGAAGAACTGATTCCGGTTACGGCCCAGTGGACAGACCCGAAGATACGCAAAGCAGCGCTTCGTCCCTACGGGCGCGAGGCTGAGACCAAAACCCTGAACTTGCTGGAGCAGGCCTTCGTGGACGGCCACGGCCGCACGATCAGCGATACTGTCTTAACGCAACTTCAGGCCGCCGCACCCCGCGACGTGCAAGAGCTTCTCCCCTCCTTGCAGAATCGCGGTGACGAGTACGCCCAGGACGCCGAGGAGCAGCTCAAGAAACGCGGCGAGGCGGAAGCGAAGGCCATGCGCGAGATTTTGGAGACGCAGAAGAAACACATTGCCGCCACAGTCGCCAAACACGAGAAGATGGACCCGCGACAATTGGCACTGCAATTTGGCGATGAGGAAAGCGAACGCCGCCAGCTTGAAGCGGACAAGCGATATTGGGCGGCGCGGCTGGAAAGCCTGGAAGACGAGCTGACGACTGAACCGGAACGAGTTCGCGGCTTGTACGAAGTGAAGGCAAAACGCATCGAGCCGGTCGGGCTGGTTTACTTGTGGCCGGTGACGGGGTAGTTGGAGTGTTCAGTGTTCAGTATTCAGTGTTCAGTCTTCAGTGTTCAGTGATGCGAGGTGAGTTACTGAATACTGATTACTGATTACTGTCTTCAGTGTTCAGTGATGCGAGGTGAGTGATGGGTGACGCAAGCGACAAGGGTGCGGGACTTCCGTATGCAAGGAGTTTCGTGGAACTGGTCGTGTATCAGCGGGCGAGGGAGCTGCAGCGACAGGTATTCGAAATGTCGAAGCGGTTTCCCAAGGAGGAAATGTATTCCTTGACCGACCAGTTGCGCCGCGCGTCCAGGTCCATCGGAGCGCAGATCGCTGAGGCCTGGGGAAAGCGTGGCTACGAAAAGCACTTCGTCAGCAAACTCACCGACGCTGATGCCGAGCAATTGGAAACACAGCACTGGATCATCACCGCCGTTGACTGCGGCTACTTGTCACGCGCTGACGGAGAAACCGTTTTTAACCTTTGCAAAGAAATCGGCCGCATGCTGGCCTCGATGATCGAAAGCGCTCCCAGCTTCTGCCGACACAAGGAATAGCCTTCTGCCCACTGGTTACTGAATACTGATTACTGATTACTGATTACTGATTACTCGACCAATGCCCCGCGATCCCGAACAACTTGCTCACTTAGAATGGCTCGGCTACGTGCAGCCGGTCGGTCTGGTTGTTTCGATTCCGGCCCTGCTCGCGGCGCAGGCTCACGTCAACCGAAATATCGCGCCGCCCCATCAGCGATTCCTTGCCTGCCTGCCGCGTGACAAAAGCGAGCAGGTCATCCCGGAGATTCGGGACTTCGCCGATTTCACCCAGGCTGTACTCGGCTGGGAGCCGGGAGATCTCGTGGAGTTGTCAGTTGTCGGTTGTCAGTTGTCAGAGACTCTGCGTGCATTTGAGGTCGTGTTGCCCGAGTACCACGAGACACTTCGACCCAGTTACGTGGTGCGGGACGCTGTTCAAACTGACGGCTGGCACGACCTGGTGGAGTTGTCAGTTGACAGTTCTCAGTTGTCAGAGAAGACGGGGCCGCGCTGCGAGTTTCTGCTCGATTACGAGGACGACGAAGAGGAAGAACCGACAACTGACAACCGACAACTGAGAACTCGGAAAAAGCCGTGGCGCTACCGCTGGCCCGACGAGTTCCGCGACGAAGTGCTCGCCCGTCTGTTGGAGTTGAACAAGCAGCGGGCCGAGCAAGAACGCCTGGCGGGTATCGCGGCCGAGGCTGCGTCGAAACGCCCTGCCGGCGGCACGAAAAAGGCGCCCAAGCCAAAGCGAGGACCGGACACAAGCCCGACCCAGGAAAGGCTGCCGGGTGTGTGATAGAGTCATGGGCAAGTTGAACGCGAGCAGATCCGGGAAGGACATGGCAAAGCCAGAGAAAAAACCGAGTCGCGGTTTGATTCCACGGGATGCGCGGACCGTGCCGTCCGCGCCCGCGGACCGGCTGCTCGGCGACATCCGCAGCCTGATCGAGCAATCGCGCCAGCAGGTCGCCCGGTCCGTGAACACCACGCTGGTCGGACTGTACTGGCACATCGGCAAGCGGATTCGTGAGGATGTGCTGCACGAACAGCGGGCCGAATATGGGGACGAGATTGTTGCGACACTGTCGAAACAATTGGAGGCTGAATATGGTAGGGGTTTTTCGCGCTCCAGTCTCTCGCGGATGGTGAAGTTGGCCGAGTATTTTCCGGACGAACGGATTGTTGCATCACTGATGCAACAATTGAGTTGGACCCACTTCTTGCAGCTACTGCCCATCGAAGACCCGCTCAAGCGCGACTTCTACGCCGAGATGTGCCGCATCGAACGCTGGAGCGTGCGAACGCTGCGACAGAAGATCGACCGGATGCTGTTTGAGCGCACGGCCGTCAGCAAGAAGCCGGAGACGCTGATCGAGCAGGACCTGGCCGCACTGCGCGACGCAGACAAGCTCACGCCCGACATGGTTTTCCGTGATCCGTACTTTCTCGACTTCCTCGGTCTGACCGGCCTCTATGCCGAGAAGGATGTCGAGCAGGCGATCCTGCGCGAGCTGGAAGCGTTCATTCTGGAACTGGGCAGCGACTTCGCATTTCTGGCCCGCCAGACGCGGATCACCGTGGACGGCGAAGACTACTACCTGGACCTCTTGTTCTACCACCGGCGACTGCGGCGGCTCGTGGCCGTTGATCTGAAGCTGGGCCGCTTCCAGGCGGCGGACAAGGGACAGATGGAACTGTACCTGCGCTGGCTGGAACGGAACGAGATGCAACCGGGCGAGGAGCAGCCGCTGGGGCTGATCCTGTGCGCCGACAAGTCCGAGGAGCACGTGGAACTGTTGCGTTTGGACTCCAGCGGCATCCGAGTCGCCCATTACCTGACGGAACTGCCGCCGCGGGAAATCCTGCAGAAGAAACTGCACGAGGCCATCCGGCTGGCCCGGCACCGCCTGGCACAACGGGCGGAAGGGGACCAACCGGCGGGCCAATTACCCGCCCCAGACAATGCACGCCGGCCGAGCCAAACAAAGAAGCCGAAACGGAAGGAATAAGCCGATGACCTCGGTTGAAGTGCGACAACGACTCACGGATGCCCTGCGACTGGATCTGATCGGCCCCGGCGAAGTGCTGGGCCCGGAGAACCGCGTGCTCGGCCAGGCCGATGAAATCCTGCCCCAGCGGCCATCGACATGGTATCTCGCCGGCTTCTTGGTGCCGATCGACGCGGAGCCGGAACAAAAGGCCGACGAGCAGAGCACCGAGGAAGTTGATGAACTGAGCGATTCCACGCTGCGCCTGCTGACGCTCGACCAACTCAGCCGTGCCGCGACGCTGATTTGTGCGTTGGAGCTAGAGCGTCAGGACGATGTGGAAAAGCTTGGCAAGTGGCCATTCGAGATTGGCCTTTGGGTGGGCAAGGCTGCTACGCCGAACGTGATGGGTGAGAAAGGAGACGGCAACAACGACTCGGCCCGTGCCCGCACCATTGCCTTCAAGAACGACGACCGCAAGCCGTCCCCCATCCCTCTGGAAACTGCCCGTGGTGCGGTGAAAAGTTCAAGGCCGCGTCGTTTCAGCTTCTACCCAATCCCGACACGCCGAGCGACCTGCGCATTACCTGCGTGAACCGCCGATGCGCCTTCACGCGAGACAACCCACTGCCCATTCTGGCCGTCGATGAGCCGATTTACCGCCGGCTGCCCTGCTTCATGATCGCCACGGTAGACAAATTTGCCGCGATGCCCTGGACCGGCGAGGTCGGGCAGTTCTTCGGCCGCGTCAATCGGTTCGATCAGGATGGATTCTACGGGCCTTGCTCGCCCACCAGAGGGCAACCGCTTCCCGTCGAGCGGCTGCTGCCGCCAGACCTGATCATTCAGGACGAATTGCACCTGATTTCCGGCCCGCTCGGCACGATCGTGGGTCTGTATGAGACCGCTCTGGACGAACTGTGCACCTATGAGCGAGACGGCAAGAACGTTCGGCCGAAGATCGTGGCCTCCACTGCAACCGTTCGCCGCGCCGAAAACCAGATTCGCGCTCTGTTCAATCACCGGCTCGTGGACATCTTCCCGCCGCCAGGACCGGACCGACGCAATTCTTTCTTCGCGGAGGTGCATACCACAGAACAGAGCAATGCTCGGCTGTATCTGGGGATTGCCGCCCAGGGCCGTAGTCCCAAGGTGGTGATGCTGCGGGCGTACCTGGCGCTGCTCGCAGCCGCACAGAAGGCATACCTCGGTGGAGGAAAGAAAGACCCGTCGAATCCCGCCGACCCGTACATGACGGTTCTCGGTTACTTCAACAGCCTGCGTGAGCTTGGAGGCGCCCGACGGTTGATCGAAGACGAAGTGGGCAACCGTGTCGCCGGCTATGGCGGGCGGCGCCGCGTCGGCGAGGCAGACGGATTGTTTATGGACCGCAAGATTGCATACGAAGTCGTTGAACTGACCAGCCGCGTGAGCACAGACAAGGTTGCCGATGCCAAACGCCGGCTTGCTCTGAGCTTCGACAAAAACGACCGTGTAGATGTCGCGATCGCAACGAACATGATCTCGGTCGGCCTGGACATTACGCGACTGGGGCTGATGGTCGTGTTCGGCCAGCCAAAGACCAGTGCCGAGTACATCCAGGCGACCAGCCGAGTTGGCCGCGACCACGAGCGGCCCGGCTTGGTCGTCACCATCCTCAATGTCCACAAACCGCGCGACCGATCCCACTACGAACGCTTCGCCGCTTACCATCAATCGTTCTACCGGGCGGTCGAAGCAACCAGCGTGACGCCATTCTCGCCGCGAGCACTCGACCGCGGGCTTGCCGGCACGCTTGTGGCACTCGCACGTCAGGGACATGGTCCGATGACCCCGCCAGTCGGTGCGCACCAGGTGTTGACCGAACGGGGTCGGCTCGATTTCGTGGTCGATGCCCTCGCCGACCGAGCTGCCGCACATGCGGAGATGCCGACGGACGAAGCCGACCGGCTGCGGCAGCGGCTTCGCGAACGGTCGCTTGACCTGTTCGACGAATGGAGCCGCATTGCGATGGAACTCAGCGAAGTCGGCGGCCGGCTGCAGTATCAGATCGAGGCCGGAGGCGCCCAGCGGCTGCTCTACGAGTTCCTGAACCCGGAGCTAAAGCAGAAGCCGCCGCGATTTCGCAAGTTCCGAGCGAACCGCTCGATGCGTGACGTGGAGCCGAGCGTCAACCTGTGGCTCAAGACTCTTGAGGGCGCGGAAATCGAGGAGGAACTAGAACAATGAGGCCGAGGCGCGGCGCGCGACCACACGGACAAATTCGCCAGAGCCAACTCATCACGACGTTTGGCCCCGGTGCGATGGTAGACCTGCCAAACTACTCGGTCCTGGTCGCGGGGCTTGACGCCTGGTCGGCCGGCGGCGAAGACATCGCCGAACCACGGTTAGCCGAAAAGGTGTGCCGGCTGCTGGCGGTTCCCACCATCCAACTTCGCACGCCGCCGCCAGACCAGGAAGACCCGACGGCTGTACCCACAGGCATCACGGCGTGGCAGTTCCCCGAATGGTTCATTAGCCAGGATGTCAGCACAGGACCAGAGCAGGCTACCGTTCGCTCGCGCATGCTTGTCCACCGCAAGGAGCTAATCAGGGGCAAGTTCATCGACCAGGACAAGAAAAAGCGTGCTGTGGTTCCTATCCGCTTTGTCAGGGCATGTCGAGCCGGGCATATCGGCGACATTGATTGGTACGCGTTCGTGCATGGCGGCAAGACCGAGTGCCGACGCCGACTCTGGATTGACGAGCGAGGAACCAGCGGAGATTTGTCCGAAGTCTATGTCCGCTGCGAGTGTCGCCAAGAACGGAGCATGGCCCAAGCAGCGATCATGAAGAACCAAGCGCTCGGCAACTGCGACGGTGCCCGGCCCTGGCTTGGCCCGTACACCAAGGAGGGATGCGGTGAGCCAAGCCGGTTGCTGATCCGAACCGCAAGCAACGCATATTTTCCTCAAGTGATGAACGTCATTTCGCTCCCCGACCGCGACGAGTTGGTGAAACAGGCCGTTGACTCGGTGTGGGAATTCGTCTCCGAGGTCGAGGAGGTCGATCAACTCCGCTACGAGCGCCGCAAGGCACGGGTCAACGCCTCCCTGGAGGGTCTGACCGACGAGGAAGTTTTTGGCGAGATTCAGGCCAGACGAAGTGCGGCGTTTTCTCAGCCCAAATCCGTCAAGCAGGCCGAGCTGGAGACCTTGGTTGCAAGCCGCGAGGAGATTGGCGAAGACCGACCCGACGGAAACTTTTTTGCCCGGACACTGCCCCGCGACGCCCTGCCGGAAATTGGATACGGCGTACTGCTCTACACCGGGACCACCGATGCGGAAGGCACGCTCGGCGGGTTGATCCAGGCGGGACGCCGTATCCACGAACACGTTCGCAACGCCCTTGAAATGGGTGAACTCTGTTCCAACGATCCGGTCTGCTCGCAGCACGATCCCCAGAGCCAGCATGAGCACCGGTTCCTGCACGGTGCCGCCTGTCACGGATGCTTGCTCATCGCCGAGACTTCCTGCGAACAGCACAACGACTTTCTCGACCGGGCACTGGTCGTGCCCACGGTTGACAACCTCGGTATCCAGTTCTTTCCCTGGCCGGTCGTATGAGCGAGCAGCTACTCAGGCTTGGTGACCACGACCTGCGTGGCATTGCGACGGCACTTCGGTCGGGCCGGCTCGCCCCGCCGTTCACAACAGTGGCTGTTGGGCGGTATGTTTCAACCGGGCTCGCCGACGGAATCGCTGCCGAACTTCAGGCGATCGCTTCCCACGGATTCACTGCGCCCCAGCTCGCCGCCGTGATTGATCTACTCCTCAAGGACCGGTCGCAGCGAGTTTCGCCCGAAGAGATCATCCATTTGGTGACGAGCGGCCCCGAAGCGGGAGGAGTTACCAATCGCGACACGGCCGTAGTCGTGCGCGAGCTGTTTAGCACCGCAGACGAATCCGTTCTCGTCGCCGGCTACGCGGTCTACCAGGGCCAGCGAGTGTTTCAAGCACTCGCCGACAGAATGCGCGTCCGCCCAACGCTCAAGGTCCGCATGTTCCTGGATGTGAGACGAAATGCCGGCGAGTCAACCGCAGCCGACGAAGTAGTCCGCCGCTTCGCCGATCGGTTTCGGCGCTTTGATTGGCCACAGGATGCACCGCTGCCCGAAGTGATTCACTACCCGCAGTCGCTGGAAGAATCGCCCGATAAGCGGGCCGCCCTCCATGCGAAATGCATCGTGGTTGACTGCAAGCGTGTATTTGTAAGCTCAGCCAATTTCACCGAGGCCGCCCAGGTCCGAAACATTGAGGTCGGCTTGCTCATCGACTCCCCCTCCCTGGCAGACGGCATCACCAAGCACTTCGGCTCGATGCTGGGCGCAGGGCTGTTGCGACCTGTCTTCGCGTAGAGGCGACCAACCCCGCAAATGGCCGTCTAACCGCAGTCACGATTCAGGGTCCGCGACGCAAACCACGGCGGTCTACGGCAGTGGACCCGATGAGACCTTGCCCCATTTGTTCTTGGTCCGGAGTTATTGCCGCATTTCGATCTGTCGTTTGTTGCTTCTCGATTTCCACTGTTGCTTCCGGAATGTAGCGTTGTTCCGAAGGTCTTTGCGTCACGCCATTTCGTCCGCATGTTTCGAACGGCAAGAAGGAAACGCAGCCGGAGTGCGCCACGCGCCATCGCGACGTGGCGTCTGTGTGTTTCTCGCCGAGCAGTCACGCGTGTGAACGAAATCCCGCCCGTGCGCAAAAAATCCCGGTTGACATGTTCCGTCAAACGGAGAGAATCCCGCCCGTCTTGAGCGGAACGACAGAGAAGACGGAGTTCGTCGCTCATCTCTGAGCAAAACGGAACGGAATCTCAATTCCGGCCGCCCGCGAGGCGGATCACACTTGGCGTCGTTGCGTTGACTCGTTGGCAACACTCGGCTGGACGAGAGGAGGCTCGCATGTCGCACGCAGGCCGGCACCTACCGGTAAGCCTGCGCAGCCTGCTGCCTCAGGCGACGCTCATCGGCGCGGCCGACATCGAGGTCCAATCCGCGACCGCCGACTCGCAGGCGGTCCGACCGGGCGATGTCTTTGTGGCCGCGCGGGGCCCGAAGCATGACGGCCATACGTTTGCCGCAGACGCCGCGCGGCGCGGAGCCAGCGCGATCGTCGCCGAACACGCTCTGCCGGAGATCAAGCTGCCGCAGTGCGTCGTCGCCAACAGCCGTGAGGCGCTTGGGCTGATCGCGCATGCGATCGAGGGCAACCCGGCGAGCCAACTGAAGGTCGTCGGCATCACGGGAACAAACGGCAAAAGCACCACGGCGATGCTCGCGAGATCGATCATCGAAGCCGCCGGCGGCAAGGCGGGTCTGATCGGCACGATCGAGTACTTCGACGGACAGTCGGTCATTCCGGCGAGCTTGACCACGCCGGACGCAACCGTGATCGCGAGACTCATGCGGCGCATGGTCGATGCCGGTTGCTCGCACGTCGTGATGGAGGTCTCCAGTCACGCACTCGATCAGCGCCGCGTCGCCGGCATCCGGTTCGACGCGGCCGTGTTCACGAATCTGTCTCAGGATCATTTGGACTATCACGGCGATTTCAGCACGTATCGCGACACCAAGGCGACGCTGTTCCGCGAGCTAACCGCCGACGCCGCGGCCGTGCTCAACGCCGCCGATCCGGCCAGCGCGGGATATGCCGCCCACTGCCGCGGCCGCGTGACGAGCTACGCCGTCGACGGCGCCGCCGACTTCGCTGTCCACGGACTCGAATCGTCGTCGGACGGCAGCCGCTTCCTGATCGACGGGCCAGACGGCGGCTGCGAGGCGTCGACGTCGCTCGTCGGCCTGCACAACGTTTCCAACTGCCTGGCGGCCGCCGCGGCATGCCGGCAACTGGGTTTCGGTTGGTCGGCGATTGCCGCAGGCATCGCCCAGGTTGGCTTCGTGCCAGGCCGGCTCGAGGCCGTTCCATGCGGCCAACCTTTCGACGTTTGGGTCGACTACGCACACACGCCGCAGGCACTTGCCGCCGTGTTGCAGAGTTTGCGGGCCGTCACGCCCGGCCGGGTACTGTGCTTGTTCGGCGCGGGCGGCGATCGCGATCGCACGAAGCGGACGCTCATGGCGGCGGCGGTCGAAACCGGCGCCGACATGATCGTGGTGACGAGCGACAACCCGCGCACCGAAGATCCGCATCAGATCATTGGCGAGATCGTGGCGGGGTTCCGACGCGCGCGGGCGTTGGCGATCGAGCCGGACCGTCGCGCGGCCATCGAGCTTGTCTTGAGCGTTGCCGAACCCGGCGACTGTGTGCTGCTCGCCGGCAAGGGGCACGAGGCCTATCAGATCATCGGAGATCGCAAGCTGCCGTTCGATGACCGCATCGTGGCGGCTGAGTTTCTCCGCAAGAACTTTGGGGCGACCGCCGGCGAAGTCGGGGCCGGAACAGAGAAGAGACCGGACCGGTCGCCCCGGAGACGAGTGGCGTGCGGAGCCTGACGCTGGCCGAGATCGCTGCGAGCGCGAACGCGACGCCGATTGGCCCGCTGGTCGAGTCTGTGCAAGTCTCGCGAGTGACGATCGACTCGCGCGACGCGCGACCGGGCGACCTGTTTTGGGCGATCGTGGGCGAGCGGTTCGACGGACACGACTTCGTGCCGCAGGCGCTGGCCGCCGGGGCGACGGCCGCCGTGGTCGATCGCGATGTCGCCGCCAGCGGCGCGATCTTGCGAGTCGGCAACACGCGGGTTGCGCTCGGCCAGTTTGCAGCGTGGTATCGCCTGACGTGTAAGGCGACGGTCGTCGGTGTCACCGGCAGCGTAGGCAAGACATCGACGCGCGAGGCGGTCCACGCGGCGCTCAGCCGGCGATACGCGAGCGTGCGGAGCATCAAGAACTTCAACAACGAGATCGGCGTGCCGCTGAGTCTCGTCGGGGTGGGGCCGGAACACGAGTACGCGGTGATCGAGATGGGCGCGAGCCACGTCGGCGAGATCGCCCGCCTGGCCGCGATCGCTCGACCCGACGTCGGAGTGCTGACGGCGATCGGCGAAGCGCACCTCGAAGGGTTCGGCGGCATCGAGAACGTCGCCGCGGCGAAGACGGAGTTAGTGGACGCGCTGGGCACGACCGGCACGGCCGTGCTGAACGCCGATGACGAGCGCGTGCGACGGATCGGACAAGCGGCGAACTGCCGGGTCGTGTGGTTCGGCATGCAGCCCGGCCCGCTGCCGCTTGTCGCGAGCGCGACCGAAATCGAAGAGGCGGTCGGCACGGTGTCGTTCCGCTTGGACGGCGGCCCGCGAGTGATGCTCAGGGCGCCCGGCCGGCACCAGGTGTACGCGGCGCTGGCGGCCGCGGCCGTCGGCCGGGTTGCGGGTCTGGCCGATCGCGAGATCGTGGCAGGGCTGGCGGATTACCGGCCGACTGAAATGCGTTGCCAGGTCGAACGATTGGGCGAGGTGACGGTGATCAACGATGCGTACAACGCGTGCCCGCCGTCGATGCAGGCTGCACTCGATGTGTTGGACGGCTGGCCAACGCGAGGGCGGCGAGTGCTGGTGTGCGGCGACATGAAGGAGCTAGGCCCGCGCGGACCGCACTTGCATCGGCAACTTGGCTGCGAGATTGCCCGGCGGCGATCGGTCGATTGCCTCGTAGCGGTCGGCCCGCTGAGTGCGAACGTTGTGGAATCGGCGCGGGCCGCAGGCATGGACCCGGCCGCGGTCGCATACTGCGACTCGATCGACCAGGCGGCCGGCGTGATCGGCCGCACCGTGCGACCGGGCGATGTTGTGCTGGTCAAAGGTTCGCGGGTGATGCAACTGGAAAAAACAATCGAGCCGCTTCGCGAGCGGTTCAAGAACTAACGGCCGCCTGTGCGACGGCGTCGGCCAGCACGCCGGCCGCTTGCGGCCGCAGTATGAAACACGTTCTGTAGGGACCGGCCTCGGAGAAATCCGAGGGTCAAGGACCGACGGCAGGCGCGGAACGCCAGGGACGGCGTTCCCTACAGAACCAAACATGTGCGGTACGGAACAAAGGAGAAAAGCAGAGTTCTGTTGCGTGTTGGCTCAGCGGGAAAAACCAACACTACCCCGCCCTCCTGGGTAGAAGCGGCTAAACCATCGGGCCAAGGGGCTTCTGGGTCGGCCTCTCCGATGTAGCTTCGCAACGGAACTCACTGGGACCGGGGGCCGGGCGTCAGCCCGGCTCCCGGGAGAATCAAGGGGAGCGGCGGAGCAAGCCAGTAGTTGGAGATCAGAAGTCAGAGGTCAGCCGTCAGAGATGAACCACTGACTTGGCGCCTGGCGCTTGACCTCCGACTTCCGATCTCTGACTTCTGATCTCTGAGTACTGCGCCGCATTGAATAGGGTCTGAAATCGGCCTCGGTCGTTTAACCCGCAGCCGCAGGCGAGGCATGGCTGGCGCTTGTTGTGCCTCGCCTGCGGCTGCGGGTTAAACGAATTCGGACCCCTTTCAATGTGGAGCGGTACTGAGCTCTGCGATGCTCTACTACCTGATCGGGCTTTGGACGACGGGCGGCAACGACGCGGGACCAGGCGAACTCGCGGGGCTGTTTCGTTCGATCATGTTCCGATCGGCGGGAGCAAGCCTGACGGCGTTCGTACTGAGTGTGTGGCTCGGTCCGCGAGTGATTGGCTGGCTGGGCCGCCGCTGGCGCGAACGGATCGGCGGCGACTCGGATCGGCTCGCGACGATGCACGCAAAGAAGCAAGACACGCCGACGATGGGCGGCGTTTTCGTGCTTGCCGCGGTCGGCGGCGCCACGATCGTGTGGGCAAACGTCACGAATGTGTTTGTGCTGCTCGGGCTGGTGCTGACGATCGGCCTGGGACTGATCGGCGCGATCGACGACCTGACGAAACTGAACGGCGTGCGGCGTGGCATCACGGAACGACAAAAACTGCTCGCGCAACTGGCGCTGGGGCTGGCCGTCGGGACCGGCCTGTACTGGGCGACTCGCGAGAATCCGTTTGGGACAAAGCTGTCGCTGCCGGTAGTTCCGGCGTACGTGTCGCTCGGTTGGCTGTTGGTGCCCTGGGCGGCGCTCGTGATCGCCGGTAGCTCGAACGGAGTGAACTTGACGGACGGACTCGACGGCCTGGCCGGCGGCTGCCTGGTGTTCGTCGGTGCGGCGATCGGCGTGTTCGATTACGTCGCAGGTCACGCGCGGCTCGCGGCGCATCTTTCGGTGCCGTATGTGCCGGGCTGCGGCGAACTGACAGTGCTGGTCGGGGCGGCCGTGGGTGCGACCCTCGGCTTCTTGTGGTTCAACTGTCACCCGGCCGAAGTGTTCATGGGCGACACCGGCTCGTTGTCGCTCGGCGGTTTGGTCGGCTATGCGGCCTTGGTACCGAGGCAGGAATTGCTCCTGGCCGTGGCCGGCGGAATCTTCGTGCTCGAAACACTCAGCGTTTTGGTCCAGAGGTACTACTTCAAGGCAACCGGGCGGCGCGTGCTGCTGTGCGCCCCGTTGCACCACCACTATCAGTTTCTCGGTTGGCCCGAGACGAAGATCGTGGTGCGATTTTGGATAGCCGCCGCATTACTCTCGATCCTTGCTGTCGCGACCCTCAAGCTCAGATAGCCACCGGCTATCTCGCGGGTCGGTCGGACCCGGTCCGACCCGGCGATGCGACAGTTAGGGAGAGGGGGATCCTGGGGCGTAGCGACTCATGCTGTTCGACGTCGAACGGCGCGAGCGCTACGTCCCAGACCCTTTATGCAGGACGCAACTCGCACAACTGGTGCGGTGACACCTGAAATCCGATTATCGAAATCCGAAAACCAATCGAAATGACCGAAATCCGAGAATGATGCGAAACCGCCCGCAGAGTTCATTCCGCCCGCTTGGTGCGGAGAAGACATGGAAACACGGAGACACAGAGGACACAGAGGAATGCTGGATTCATGATCTCTGTGTTCTCTGTGCCTCTGTGTTTCGAATTGCCGAGGTTCGAATTTCTCTCCCATGCAGCCGGAACGCAAGCTACTGATCTTCGCTGCCGCGGCCTTGATCGGTCTGGGGCTGCTGATGGTGTACAGTTCGAGCATCACGGCACGGCCGAGCTTTGCCGATCAGCGGTATCTGACGCGGCAGCTCTACTTTTTGGGTGCGGGTCTGGCGCTGGCGATCGCCGCCGCGCGGGTGCCGGTGGCGGCATGGCGGCTCGCGGCGACGCCGCTGTTCATCGTCAGCGCGGCGTTGCTCGCCGTCGTGCTTCTGCCCGGGGTCGGCACGACGCGCAACGGCGCTCAGCGCTGGTTCAGCGTCGGGTCGTACAGCTTTCAGCCTTCCGAGTTGGCAAAGTTCACCCTCGTGCTGTTTCTCGCCCGTGGCCTCGAACGCAAGGGCGAATCGGTGCGCCGGTTCTGGACCGGCTGGTTGCCTCTGGCTGCGCCATGTGTCGTGGTCAGCGGGCTGGTACTGCTCGAGCCGGACTTCGGAACGGCGGTGTTTCTGCTCGCGGTGACGGCGATCATGTTGTTCGTGGGAGGAATGCCGTACGCTCACGCGCTGGCTGCCGGGCTGCTCGCTGTGCCGGTGGTCGCGGTGCTCGCGTGGGCGCAGCCGTACCGCGTGAAACGCCTGCTGCAATTTGCCGAAGCGTGGCGTGATCCGACCGCCGCGTCGTATCACGTGCAGCAGTCGCTCGTCGCATTGGGTTCGGGCGGAATCTGGGGCGCGGGGCTCGGCCAGGGCTGGCAAAAACTCGGTTTCCTGCCCGAGGCCAACACCGACTTCATCTTTGCCGTACTAGGTGAAGAACTCGGCCTGGTCGGCACGCTGACGGTGCTTGTGCTGTGGTGCGCGCTGCTGGTGTGCGGCGTGCGGCTCGCACGCCAAGCCGGCATCGAGCCGTTCGCTCGTTTCGTCGGCTTCGGGTTGACCGCGCAGCTTGTGCTGCAAGCCTTGTTCAACATCGGCGTTGTGACCGGCAGCTTGCCGCCGAAGGGAATCTCGCTGCCGTTTCTTAGTGCCGGCGGATCGAACCTTGTGGCAAGCCTTGTGTCTGTCGGAGTAGTGCTGGGTGTAACCCAAACGGTTGGCGCATCAAAGATCGACGATCGAGAATCGCCGCGCGGCGGCACTCCTGTCGCCAATCTTCGGCGCGAGGCGAAACGAATGACCGAGAAGGCGGCATGAGCAATTCGATCCATATCATCTTCGCGGGCGGCGGCACGGGCGGGCACCTGTTTCCAGGCATCGCGGTGGCCGCGGAGTTGCTGCATCGCGAGCCGAATGCGCGGGTGACCTTCTGCGGATCGGGACGCGACTGGGAACGCGAGCAAGTCGCCCGCGCGGGATACGACTACTTGGCGCACACCGCAGCGCCGCTCGTCGGGTCGCCGATGGGAGTTCTGCGAGCGATCTGCGCCAACGGAGTCGGCTACCGCCGCGCACGACGAACGGTGATCCAGCACCGGCCTCAGGTGGTGGTGGGGCTTGGCGGCTATGGTTCCGTGCCGATCGGCCTGGCCGCCGCGAGACTGGGAGTGCCGCTCGTACTGCTCGAACAGAACCTGATTCCCGGCCGCGCTAACGCGCTCCTGAGCCGCTGGGCCACACTGGTGTGTCTGGCGTTTGAAGTCGATGCAAATCGTCTCCGATCAGGCGTCCGCGCCGTCGTCACAGGCAACCCTGTGCGATCTTCGATCCTCGAACTCGCCGCGGCGGCCGATGCGCAGCCACCGGCCGATCGCACCGGCCGACCAACGTTGCTCGTCTTCGGAGGCAGCCAGGGCGCCCACAGTGTGAATCGAGTGGTCGCCCAATCGCTGCCGCGCATCGCCGAACACATGACCGGTTGGCGCGTCATTCATCAGGCCGGTGCGAAGGACGGCGAGTGGCTGCGCGATGCGTACGTCGCGGCCGGAGTCAGCGCCGACATTCGCCCGTTCATCCACGACATGGCCGACGCCTACGCACAAGCCTCATTGGCGATCTGCCGTGCCGGGGCGACGACGCTGGCCGAGCTGGCCACGGTGGGCGTTCCGGCGATCTTGTTGCCTTACCCGCTGGCCGCGTCGAACCACCAGTGGCACAACGCCCAGTTCTTCGGGCGGGCTGGGGCCGCCGTGGTGATCGAAGATCGGCCCGACACGGCTCACGTTACCGCAACGCTCACGTCGTCGTTGCTGCCGCTGATCAAGCTGCCTGCTCTACGCGATGAGATGCGCCGCGCCACGCGGCAGCTCGCGCGACCGACCGCGGCCTCAATCATCGTGGACGAACTGCTGACGCTCGCCGGCGCGGCCGCTGGTTCCCTGCAGTCGGCTTGATCACTCGGCCGCACGCGTGGAACAACCGGCAACTCTTACCTCGATTGACGCATCCAAGGCGCTCCCCTATCATTCGCCGCTCCTGTCTCAGCGGCCACGGTGGATGGTTTCACGGCGGCTTCAGCCGGTGCCGATACTTGGAGTTGGAGCAGAGCCTCCAGCGGCTCGTTCGTTTCTCACACTGCCGAGTGCAACCATTGAATCTCAACGGCACACCAGTTCATTGCGTAGGAATCGGCGGGGCCGGAGTTCAGGCCCTCGCGGAGTTCCTGATTCGTTCCGGCGCGACGGTGACGGGATCGGACCAGGCCGATTCCGAGGCGCTGCTGCGGTTGCGACGCCTCGGCGCGCGGATCGCGGTGAGGCACGACGCTGCGAGCGTGCCGGCCGCTGCGCGGTGCCTTGTCTATAGCCCAGCCGTGGCAGAGGACAACCCCGAGCGACAGCGGGCCCGCCAACTCGGCGTGCCACAGTTTTCCTATCCCGAGATGCTCGGCCGCCTGATGGCCACGCGGTTCGGCGTCGCAGTCGCTGGCACGCACGGAAAGAGCACGACCACCGGCATGGTCGGTTGGATACTGGACCAGGCCGGACTCGATCCGACCGTGATCGTCGGCGCGGCAGTGCCGCAACTGGGCGGGCCGAGTCGCGTCGGTGCGGGACGGGCGTTCGTCGCCGAAAGCTGCGAGTTCCGACGCAGCTTCCATCACCTTGAGCCGCAGATCGCGGCCATCCTGAACATCGAGCCGGACCATCTCGACTACTACAGCCACCTGGACGAGATCATCGACAGCTTCGCCGAATTCGCGCGTCGGGTCCCACCGGGCGGCTTGGTACTGGCCCACGGCAACGACGACGCCGTGGCGCGTGCGACGCGAGGCTTGAAGGCGTCGGTCGAGACGTTCTCACTGGGGCCTGGTTGCACGTGGTGGGCGGCCGACCTGCGCAGCGACGCCGGCCGGTACCGCTTCCGCGTGTTTCGCGACGGCGACTATGTGACCCAGGTCGCACTCGAAGTGCCCGGACGACACAACGTCGAGAACGCGCTGGCCGCAATCGCGATCGCCCGCGCGTTGGATGTGTCGCCCGCGACCATCCGCGACGCGATCGAGCAGTTTCGCGGCTGCGGTCGCCGCATTGAATCGCGCGGCACGTGGCGCGGCGTCACGCTGATCGACGACTACGCGCACCATCCGTCCGAGGTTCGCGCCAGCCTGCGGGCCGTGCGCGAGATGTACCCGAACCGCCGCATTTGGTGCGTGTTTCAGCCGCATCAGCTTGCTCGTACGCGCGTGCTCTTCGATGACTTCGCCCGGTCGTTCGCCGACGCCGATCGGGTGATCATCGCCGACATCTATCTGGCCCGCGAGGCGGCCACCGATCTGGCCGCCCAAACCGCCTTGCAACTGGCCGCGGCCGCAAGTGAGAATGGCCGCGACGTTCGGCATCTCGCGCAGACGGGCACGATTGTCGCCTACCTGGAACGGGACCTGGAACCGGGCGACGTGCTCGTGACGATGGGGGCCGGCGACATAGGGAAGGTAGCCGATGCCTTTGCTCGACGAGTTTCGCGACATCGTCAGGCGGGATGAACCGCTCGCGCCGCACACGTATTTCCGGTTGGGCGGGCCGGCCGAGTATTTCGTGCGGCCGCGCTCGATCGACGAACTGGCGGCTGTGGTCAGGCGCTGTCGTAAGGACGATGTGCCGGTGCGGCTGCTCGGCGGCGGCTGCAACCTGCTGGTGCGCGACGAAGGCGTGCGCGGCGTCGTGGTCAAGTTGGACGAGCACGCCTTCACGGCCGTGAACGTGGCGGCGGGCCGCGTCGATGCCGGGGCGGGTGCACAACTGAGCAACGTGATCACGCGGGCCGCCAAGGAAAGCCTCGCCGGACTGGAGCTGCTCGTGGGCATTCCGGGCACGATCGGCGGGTCGTTGTGCATGAACGCCGGCGGCCGCGCGGGCGACATCGGCCAGTTCACCAGTAGCGTCACGATCATGGACTGGGCCGGCGAGATCCACCTGCGGCAGCGCCAGGACTTGCAGTTCAATTACCGCGAGACGAACCTCGACGACGCCATCGTGCTCGGCGGACGGTTCGAGTTGGAGCCCGACAATCCGGAGGCGATCGAGAAACGCATGCGCAAGATCTGGATCATGAAGAAGGCCAGCCAACCGATGGGCTTTCAGTCGGGGGGCTGCATCTTCAAGAACACGCGCGGACTGAGCGCCGGCCTGCTGATCGATCAGACCGGCCTAAAGGGCGCCAAGGTCGGCGGAGCCGAGGTGAGTGATCGCCACGCGAACTTCATCGTCGCCAACTCCGGGTGCACCGCTCGCGACGTGCTAAGGCTCATTGACATGGTCCGCAGTCGAGTGTCGGAAAGGTTCGCCATCGATTTGGAACTGGAGATCAAGGTCTGGTAGGGAGAACGGTCGAGTACTAGAGCGGCGGGCCCTGGACCCTACCGCAGTTCGACCGTTCAACGGGTTAGGCACTCCAAGGATGAGGAGTCTCGTCATGACAACGGCGATGGATCGCCCGGTCGTTTCCGATGGTCCGCTCTCAATCGTGGTCCTGTCGGGCGGCTGGTCGGCGGAGCGCGAGGTGAGCCTGGCGAGTGGTCGGGCGGTAATCGACGCCTTGCGATCGCGCGACCACGACGTGCGCGAGCTGGATCCGGCCGAGATCGACGTGCTCGCGTACCCTTGGCGTGGCGTCGATGTCGCGTTCATTGCGCTGCACGGCTCGTTCGGCGAAGACGGCACGGTCCAGTCGCTGCTCGACGATCTCGGCGTTGCCTACACTGGCAGCGGCCCGCAGGCCAGCCGGCTGGCGATGAGCAAGTCGGCGGCCAAGTTGCGGTTCATCGCGGCCGGACTGCCGACCCCCACATATCACACGGTCCATGTAACCGATGCGGCCGCGATCGCGAGCGACAAGACTGGCGAACTTGGATACCCCCTGGTCGTGAAGCCGAACGGTCAGGGTTCGAGTATCGGGGTCACCATCGTGCACGACGCGACGCAACTGGCCAACGCTCTCGCCGGAGCGTTCCGCTACGACCCACTGGCGATCCTCGAAAAGTACATCGACGGTCGCGAGTTGACCGTGGCCATCATCGACCGCCAGCCGCTGCCGATTATCGAGGTACGGCCGGCTCGGCCGTTCTTCGACTACCAGGCCAAGTACCAGGACGATTCAACAGACTATGCGTTCGACATCGACTTGCCGCCGGAAACCGTTCGGCAGGTGGAATCGGCGGCCATCGGCGCGGTGGAGTCGCTCGGTGCGAGCGGCGTCGTACGTGTCGACTTGCGTCTCGACGGGACTGGCCAGCCCTGGCTGCTGGAGGTCAACACGGTGCCTGGCTTTACCGATCACAGCCTGGTGCCCAAGTCGGCGGCCCGCGCGGGCATCGCCTTTGCCGAGCTCTGCGACCGACTCGTTCGTGCCAGGCTTGTTCCGAAGGCGGATTCTATTGGCGCCGCAGCGTGATGGGGGCCGAGCCATCGAGCACGGCCCCAAGTGGACCAGAGGGGAAGCGATCATGTCGCATCCGATCCGATGCAATCGAACCGGCGTACTGCAACTGCACTCCGCGATCTTGATCGTGGCGACAGCGATTCTCATCGGCGTTCTAGCGCTGGGCGGACACAAGGCGTTCTCGCTGGGACGAGCCACGGTGACCGACTCGGAGCGGTTTCGCCTGAGCCTGCGCGAAATCGAGATCACGCCGCGGCCGGTTTGGATTCGCGCTGACCTGCTGGGCCAGGTGCAGCGGTCGGCCGGGCTGCCGGACGAGCTAAGTTCGCTCGACGTTCAACTGACCTCGCGGCTGGGTGAGGCGTTCGGCGCGAACCCGTGGGTACGCAAGGTGCGCGAAGTGCGCCTGATCCACCCGCGCACGGTCCGCGTAGGACTGACCTATCGCGAGCCGGTCGCGGTCGTGCAAACGGCCCATTCGCTTCACCCGATCGATCGCGACGCGGTCTTGCTGCCTGCCGAGGACCTGAGCGATCCAGCGATCTATGTGACGATCAGCGGCGTGCGGTCGACGCCGACCGGTCCGGCGGGCACGAAGTGGCAAGACCCCGTGGTCCAGGCCGCGGCAATCACGGCGGACACACTCGCCGGTTATCACTTGAAGCTCAGCATCTCGGCGATCGATGTTACGGAGTATCGCCCCGCCGCGACGCGCCCAGGCGCGATCATGCTGCTCACCGAGGCCGGCACGCGCGTCAAATGGGGCCGACCGCCCGAAGACGACTTCCCCGGCGAGGTGTCGACACAAACAAAGCTCACTCGGCTTTTCAAGTACATCCAGGATCACGGCTCGCTCGACAAGCCCGCCGGCCCGAACGACATCGACATCACGCATCTCGAAGAGATCAGCGTCCGCCCGCGGGCCGCCGCCGACCGCCCCAGCCGGCAGCCCGCCCCAGCTCCAATCACGCCCGCCGAGCGGCGACAAGGCTGAGCAGTTCAGAGGCCCACCGATCTCTGGCTTCTGGTCTCTGACCTCTGATTTCTGGCCTCTGACCCCGAGCTCCGTCGCGTTGCGACCTCCCCCTGATTGTGGTATTTTTCCGCCAATGGATTGGACCATTTCGCGTTCATCCCCACGAAACTGCTGCTGAGGAAACCAACTTGCCCACGGACGCTGGCGGCGAAAACATCCGCGAACTCGACATCGAAGAGGAACTGAAGGGCAGCTACCTGACGTACGCCATGAGCGTCATCGTCAGCCGCGCGTTGCCCGACGCCCGCGATGGACTGAAGCCGTCGCAGCGACGAATTCTCGTCGCTATGAACGACCTGCGGCTTGGCCCGACCGGCTCGCGCACCAAGTGCTCGAAGATCGCCGGCGAGACCATGGGCAACTACCACCCGCACGGCGATCAGGCGATCTACCCGACGCTCGTGCGCATGGCCCAAGAATGGAACATGCGGCACGTGCTGATCGACAAGCAGGGCAACTTCGGATCGATCGCGGGCCTGCCGCCTGCCGCGATGCGATACACCGAGGCGCGGCTGTCGAGCGTCGCCGCCGAACTACTCGAGGATCTGGAACGCGATACGGTCGATTTCGTGCCGACCTACGACGAGCAACGCATGGAGCCGACCGTGCTGCCCGGCAAGTTCCCGAACCTGCTGGTCAACGGTTCGACCGGCATCGCCGTCGGCATGGCCTCCAGCATCCCGCCGCACAACCTCGGCGAGATCTGCGACGCGGTCGTCAAACTGATCGACGAACCCGAGGTGACGGTCGATGAACTGATGGAGATCGTGCCTGGCCCCGATTTCCCGACCGGCGGCGTCATCTGCGGGCGTTCGCGACTGCGCGAGGGCTACGTCACCGGACGATCGAACATCGTCGTGCGGTCCAAGATCAAGTTCGAGGAGGGCAAAGGGGGCAAGCAGTCGATCGTCGTCACCGAGATTCCGTACCAGCAAACCCGCGACCGCGTCATGGAGCGAGTGGGCCAGCTTGCCGAGGAGGGCCGCATCCCCGGCATCGCCCGCGTCACCGACGAGAGCGACCGCAAGGACCCCGTGCGGATCGTCATCGACCTGAAGCGCGACGCCGACCGCGACGTCGTGCTCAACCAGCTCTATCAGCTCTCGCCGCTCCAGGAGACGTTTTCAGTCATCCTGCTCGCCCTGGTCGACGGCCGCCCGCGCACGCTGTCGCTCAAGGAACTGCTGCAGGAATTCGTGCGACACCGCGTCGTGGTGATCCGCCGCCGCACGCAGTTTCTGCTCGTGCAGGCGCAGAAGCGGAAGCATCACGTCGAGGGTCTGTTGATTGCGCTCAACCACATCGACGAGATCATCGCGATCATCCGGGGGTCGGACAACCCGGCCGAGGCGCGGGCGCGGTTGATCGGTCTGGAGGTGCCTGCCCAGATTCTCGAGCGTGCGTTCGGCGCCGAGCCGTTCGCCGCGTTTCAGGCGGAGCGCGGCACGCGCACGCACTACACCATGACCGGCGTCCAGGCCGACTCAATCCTGCAGATGCAGCTGCAACGCCTGACCAAGCTGGAACGCGACAAGCTCGTCGAGGAGTACAGCGAACTGCGTGAGGAGATCGCCGGCTACCTGCGGCTGCTCGCCGAGGAACGCAACATCCTCGACGTGGTCCGCGAGGACATGATCCAACTCAAGTCCAAATACGGCGACGCCCGCCGCACTGAAATCAGGGAAGACGAGGTCACCGAGTTCAACGCCGAGGACCTCATCGCCGACGAGCCGATGACGGTGATGGTCAGCCACGAGGGTTACATCAAGCGCATGCCGATGACCTCGTCTCGCGCGCAGGGTCGCGGCGGCAAGGGGATCACGGCCGCCGACACCAAGGAAGGCGATTTCCTGGAACACGTCTTCGTGGCCAGCACCCACGCCTACCTCTTGTTCTTCACGAACCGCGGTCGCGTGCACTGGCTGAAGGTCTACGACGTGCCACAGCAGAGCCGCACCAGCCGCGGCCGCGCCATCGCCAACATGCTCACGTTGCAGCCGGAAGAGAAGATTACCAACGTCATCCCGGTCCGCGACTTCAGCCAGGGCGCTTTGCTCATGGCGACGCAACGGGGTCTCGTCAAGAAGACCACTCTCGACGCATACAGCCGCCCGCAGCGCGGCGGCATCATCGCCATCAAACTTGAGGAGGCCGACAACCTGATCGGCGTCGTCGTCACCAACACCGGCGACCATGTCGTGCTGTCGACCAAGAAGGGCAAGGCGATCCGGTTCGACGAGTCGGATGCCCGACCGATGGGCCGTGCGACCTACGGCGTCAAAGGGATCACGCTCGGCGCAAGCGACGAAGTGGTCGGCATTGTCGTCGCCGATCCGACGGCAACGCTGCTCACCGTGTGCGAGCGCGGTTTCGGCAAACGAACTCCGTTCGGCGCCAGTACCGCCGCTGAGGCCGAGGAACCGGAGACCGAAGAACCCGAACAGGCGCCGGCCGTGGAACCGACCGTCGAACCCTCGGGCGAACCGTCGGCCGAGGGCGTCGAAGTCGAACCGTCCGGCGAGCGGGGCAACGTGCGCTACCGCACTCAGCGTCGCGGCGGCAAGGGCCTGATCGACATCAAGACCACGGCCCGCAACGGCGACGTCGTGGCCATCGCCTCGGTGCGCGACCAGGACGAAGTCATGATCATCACCGCCCGCGGCATGATGGTCCGCACACGGGTCAGCGAGATCAGCGTGATCGGCCGCAACACCCAGGGCGTGCGACTGATCCGACTCGACGAAGGCGACACCGTGGCCTCACTCGCCAAAATCGCGGCGGAAGAACAATGAAACGAATCCTTGTCACCGGCGGCTGCGGGTTTATCGGGTCGAACTTCGTTCGACTCGAGCTTGAGTCGTATCCTGACGTGGAGATTCGCAATCTCGATGCGCTCACCTACGCCGGCAACCCCGACAACCTCGCCGATCTAGCGGGCAACGCGCGATACCGGTTCATCCACGGCGACGTCACCGACCGGCCGCTGGTCGAGAGGGTGCTCGCCGAGGGAATCGACGCGATCGTGCACTTCGCCGCCGAGAGCCACGTCGATCGGTCGATACAAGACTCCGGCCCGTTCCTGCGCACGAACGTGATCGGCACTCAGGTGTTGCTCGACGCGGCCAAGGCCGCCGGAGTCGGTCGCTTCGTGCAGATTTCCACCGACGAGGTGTACGGCAGCCTCGGACCGACCGGTCTCTTCAGCGAAACCACGCCGCTCGCGCCGAACAGCCCCTACTCGGCGTCCAAAGCCGCCGCCGACATGCTCGTGCGCAGTTACGTACACACCTTCTCTTTCCCGGCCCTGATCACGCGCTGCTCGAACAACTACGGACCTTATCAATTTCCCGAGAAGCTGATCCCGCTGTTCATCTCAAACGCCATGGCCGACAAGCCGCTGCCGGTGTACGGCGACGGCATGCAGGTGCGCGACTGGATCCACGTCGCCGACCACTGCCGCGCGATCGATACGGTGCTGCGCCGCGGCCGTGTCGGCGAGGTCTACAACATCGGCGGTCAGTGCGAGAAGCCGAATCTCGAGATCACGCGTACCATCCTGCGCCTCGTAGGCAAGCCCGACTCGCTGATCCGCTACGTCGCCGACCGACCCGGCCACGACCGCCGCTACGCCATCGACTGCTCGAAGATCGACCGCGAACTAGGCTGGCGCCCGCAGGTGTCGTTCGACGACGGACTTGCGGCCACGATTCGCTGGTATCAACAGCACGCCGATTGGACCGCTCGGGTCCGAAGCGGCGCGTATCGCGATTACTACCGCAGACAGTATGGGACGGACTCATGAAACGCGCACTCATCACCGGCGTCACCGGCCAAGACGGTTCGTACCTTGCCGACCTGCTGCTCGCCGAGGGCTACGAGGTGCACGGCATGGTGCGGCGGTCGAGCACCGAAAACTTCGAGCGAATCAACCACATCCGCGACCGCATCCACCTGCACCAGGCCGATCTGCTCGACCAGCTTTCAATCATCAGTCTGCTCAAGCAGGTTCAGCCGGCCGAGGTGTATAACCTGGCCGCGATGAGTTTCGTGCCGACCAGTTGGGTGCAGCCCGTGCTCACCGGCGAGTTCACGGCGATCGGCGTCACACGGATGCTCGAAGCGATCCGGCTCGTCGACCCCGCGATTCGGTTCTATCAGGCGTCGTCGAGCGAGATGTTCGGCAAGGTCGTCGAGACCCCGCAGACCGAGCGAACGCCGTACCACCCACGCAGCCCGTACGGCGTCGCCAAGGTCTACGGCCACTGGATCACGGTGAACTATCGCGAGAGTTACGGCATGTTCTGCTGCTCGGGCATCCTGTTCAATCACGAGTCGCCGCGGCGCGGCCGCGAGTTCGTCACGCGCAAGGTCACCAGCGCGGCCGCACGCATCAAGTGCGGTCTGCAGAATAAGCTGCGGCTCGGCAATCTGGACGCCAAGCGCGACTGGGGGTTTGCCGGCGACTATGTGCGGGCAATGTGGCTGATGTTGCAGCGCGACCAACCGGCCGATTTTGTGATCGCCACGGGCAAGATGCACACCGTGAGGCAGTTGGTCGAAATGGCGTTTGGCCACGTCGGCCTCGACTGGCAGAAGCACGTCGAACTCGACCCCGCACTGCTGCGTCCGGCCGAGGTCGATCTCTTGTGCGGCGACGCATCCAAGGCGACTCGCGAGCTGGGCTGGAACGTCGAGACCGACTTCGCGCAACTGATCAAGATGATGGTCGACGCCGACCTAGACCGCGCCCGGCGCGAACAGGCATGACCTGGCGATGGCTACTACCGCACGATCGCTTCCAGAAAGTGCTCTTTGTGCTCTTCCTGGCTTTCTTCGCGGCCAGTTGCGTCGCACCGCCCTATCTTGAGTACCTGCTGATGCAGCACGTGCCGACAGTGCTCGGCGCGTTCTTGCTGGCGTACCTGTCGAATCGATTTGTCATTTCGCGGCTCAGCTTCGCCTCGATCATCTTGTTCCTCGCTCTACACACGCTGGGCGCACGCTACCTCTATTCCTACGTCCCGTACGACGTCTGGACCGAACGCCTGTTCGGCGTCAGCGTCAGCCAAACGTTCGGGTTCGAGCGCAACCACTACGACCGTTTGGTGCATTTCTCTTTCGGGCTGTTGGTGGCAGTGCCCATTCAGGAGGTGGAGCGACGGCATCTTGGGCTGTCCGTCGCCGTGTCGTCGGTGCTGGCCATTGAATGCATCGTTGCTACCAGCGCGAGCTACGAACTGATCGAGTGGTTTGTCGCCGTCATCTTCACTCCCGACTGGGCCGATCAGTTTCTCGGTCAACAGGGCGACATGTTCGACGCCCAGAAGGACATGTCGCTGGCCGCGTCGGGCGCAATCGTGTCCATCGGCATCCTGGCGGTAGTGAACCGGACGCGCAACGTCGCCTAAATGGCTTTGCGTGATTCTGGGAGTCCGCAGGGACAGTAGCCCGACGCGCCAGCGAGGGACCGGGCCTGATTTCTTGTGATTTCGCCATGTGCTCCCTCGCTGGCGCGTCGGGCTACTGTCCCAGAATCGTGCAAGGCTATTTAGCACGCATAGCACACTGGGGTCACCCGTGATAACGTAGCGCACCGCTGGTCTGGAGGAGATCGTCGCTAGCGTAGTGCAGGCGGCCCGCCTGCAATGTCGTCAAAGAAGCCGCAGGCGAGCCGCCCGCACTACGACTTCCTTGGAAGGGCGCATGCGAACGGTTATCACCGGCATCACTGGCTTCGTCGGCGGTCACCTGGCCGAGCACTTGCTCGCCGAGGAGGACCACGTGATCGGCTGTGCGCGGCGAGGGCAGTGGCCGGCCGACCTCGAGCACCTGCGTGAGCGAGTCAGACTGGCAGCCTGCGACCTGAATGACGAAGCGGGCTTGCGAGGACTGCTGGCGAGTGAATCGGTGGATGTCGTCTTCCACCTGGCTGGACTCGCCAGCCCGCGGGCGTGCGCAGCCGACCCGGGCCGGGCCGAGCGAGAGAACGTCGAGGCCACTCGCAAACTCTACGACGCAATCCGTTCGAGCGGCCAGCGGCCCCGCGTCATCTTTGTCAGCTCGTCCTATGTTTACGGTCGGCCGCTGCCGAATGAGTTGCCCCTGACCACGTCGGCGTCGATCCGCGCGGATCATCCGTACGCGGCAAGCAAGTGGACCGCCGAGCAGTTGAGCGTGCGCTATGCCGAAGAGTATGGCCTGGACGTGGCTCGGGTGCGGCCGTTTAATCACACCGGTCCGCGCCAGCCGCTGGGCTACATCGTGAGCGATTGGGCCAGCCAGTTGGCCCAGTTCGATAGAGCAGCAGGCGCGAACGCGGCGCACGACCGCGCGGTGTTGCGCGTGGGCAACCTCGACTCGCGGCGCGACTACACCGACGTGCGCGATGTGGTGCGCGGCTACCGGCTGCTCGCGCTTCGGGCCGCGGCGGGCAGCGTGTACAATCTCGGCTCGGGCGTCGCTGTGAGCGGCCGCGAGATACTCGATGTGCTCTACCGGCTGTGCCGTGTGCCGGTCGCGTGCAAGATCGACCCGCGGTTGGTGCGGAGCGACGAGGCCCCAGAGATTCGCGCCGATGCGTCGGAACTGCAGCGGCTGACCGGCTGGCGACCGCGCATCGCCTTTGAAACCACTCTGCGCGACACGTTTGAGTACTGGAAGGTCAGACAAGGAACGACCGCATGAAAGTGGCGATGATTGGCACCGGCTACGTGGGGCTGGTCACGGGCACGTGCTTTGCCGAGACCGGCAACGACGTGGTCTGTGTCGACGTGGACCAGCGGAAGGTCGATACGCTCCGCGCCGGCAAGCTGCCGATCTACGAACCCGGCCTCAAGGAGCTGGTCGAACGCAACGCGCAGCTTGGCCGTCTCGAGTTCACGACCGACCTTCGCACCGCGGTCGAGCGGTCGGGAATCGTGTTCATCGCCGTCGGCACTCCGCAAGGCAACGACGGGGCGGCCGATCTGGCGAACATCTGGGCCGTGGCCGACGCGATCGCCGGCGCGATGAACGGCCCCAAGATCGTGGTGACGAAGAGCACCGTGCCGGTCGGCACGGCGGCCGCGATCGAGAAGCGCATGGCCGCGCGATCGAAACACCCGTTCGACGTCGCGTCGAACCCCGAGTTCCTCAAAGAGGGGGCGGCGATCGATGACTTCACGCGGCCCGACCGCGTCGTCGTCGGAGTACGACGACCGGAGGTAGGCGAGGTGTTGCGCGCCCTGTACGCGCCGTTCCTGCGCACCGAACACCCGTTTCTGGTCATGTCGCCCGAGAGTGCCGAGATGACCAAGTACGTGGCCAACGCCATGCTGGCCACGAAGATCAGCTTCATCAACGAGATGGCGAACCTGTGCGAGCGGATGAGCGCCGACGTGAACGACGTGCGGCGCGGCATCGGGCACGACGCGCGTATTGGGTTTTCGTTCCTGTTCCCCGGCGCGGGCTACGGCGGCTCGTGCTTTCCCAAGGACGTGCGGGCCTTGATCGCGATGGCCCGCGCGCACGACGTTGCACCGCGCCTCATGACGGCCGTGGACGAAGTGAACGAGGCCCAAAAGACCGTGCTCTGGAACAAGATCAGCCGTCACTTCGGCGGCAAGCTCGCCGGCCGGACTATCGCGGTGTGGGGGCTGGCGTTCAAGCCGCGCACCGACGACGTGCGCGAGGCGCCGGCGATCGTGCTCGTCCAGTCGCTGCTCGGGGCGGGCGCGGCGGTGCGCGTGCACGACCCGGTGGCCATGCCCAACGTTCGAGCACAGCTCGGCGATCGCGTCGCCTACTGCGATCGCCAGTACGACGCGCTCAGCGGCGCCGACGCGCTGGCGATCGTCACGGAGTGGAACGAGTTCCGCAATCCCGACTTCGACCAGATGCGCGGGCTGCTGCGCTCGCCAGTGATCTTCGACGGCCGCAACCTGTACGAACCCGACCGCATGGCCCGCCTGGGATTCCATTACCTCCCCATCGGCCGCCCGACAGGGACTGCAAGCTAGGCGGGAGCTTCGAGTTTTCAGCATAGGAGATGTGCAATGAACCGAGTGCGCTTGGCGGCTGGCTTGATTTCGATCGGTTGTTTGTTTGCAGCGATTCAGTCGGCACTGGAACTGAGCGCGGCGGCGACTGGATCGCCCACGGCCGACATCGCGAAGCCGTCGCCGGACGATTGGCCCTGGTGGCGCGGGCCTGGCGGCGACGGCGTCAGCCAGGACCGGGCCGCGGTGACGGAGTGGGGCAAGGCCAAGAACATCGTCTGGAAGACGGCCGTGCCGGGTCGTGGGCATTCCAGCCCGGTGGTCTGGGGCGATCGCGTGTTTCTGACCACGGCCGATGACGAGTCGCAGTCCCAGAGTGTGTTGGCATTCGACCGCGGGACGGGCAAACCGCTCTGGACCACCGTGGCCCACAAGGGCGGCCTGATGAAGAAGCACGGCAAGAACTCGCACGCCTCGGCAACGAGCGCGTGCGACGGCGAGCGTGTGTACTCGGCATTCATCCACTCGGGCGCGCTGCACGTCACGGCCACGAATTTGGACGGCAAGATTCTCTGGCAATCGAGCGCCGGCGCGTTTCGCTCGGAGCATGGCTACGGGTCGTCGCCTGTGCTGCACAAGTCGCTGGTGATCGTCTGCGGCGACAATCTGAGCGGCTGCTTCATCGCCGCGCTCGATCGCGCGACCGGCAAGATCGCCTGGAAGACGCCGCGCAACACCACCGGCCGGCACGGCAGCTACGCAACGCCGATCGTCGCCAAGGTCGCGGGGCGCACGCAACTGCTGCTGCACGGCATGGAGACTGTTTCGAGCTACGATCCCGGCACGGGCAAACTGCTCTGGTCGTGCGACGGGCCGACCGAAGTGACCGCGTGTACGGTTGCGTTCAACGACAAACTCATCTTCGCCAGCGGCGGCTATCCCGACAAAGAGATCCTGGCGATTCGACCGGACGGGGCCGGCAACGTGACGAAGTCCCACGTCGTGTGGCGTTCGACCAAAGGCGTGACGTACGTGCCGTCGCCGCTCTACCACGATGGCCACCTCTACATCGTGAACGACAGCGGCGTCGCGTCGTGCTTCGACGCCGGGACCGGCGAGCAGTTGTGGCAGCAACGATTGGAAGGGGCCTTCAGCGCCTCGCCCGTCCTCGCCGGCGGCAACATCTACGTGACGAACGAGGCGGGCAAGACGTTCGTGTTCAAGGCGGGGCGCGAGTTCGAACTGGTCGCCCAGAACGACCTTGGCGACGGCGGCTTTGCGACATTGGCGATCGCCGGCGGTCAGATTCTGCTACGCACCGACCACAGCCTGTTCTGCATCGGACAAGGCAAGCGGTAATCCGTGACGCGGCATCACAAGCTCCGTGCCAGCCTGCTATGCGGCGACGGGAAAGCCGTCATACCGCACGCGGCAGGTTTTGACTCGTTTAACGCGGAGCCGTAGGCGACCGGAGATGCATAATCCCAGCCATGTTCTGCCGGCGCCTTCGGCTGAGCGTCAAACGAAACGTCTCATTGATGGCCGCTTGCGGTATGGACGCAGGGCGCGGCAACTTCAAAGAGACCCGCCCTTGCGGACCCCCGGCACGGTACGCAAGGCGGGCCTCGTGCGGTTCGCTAGGGAGTCTCGACCTACACGACGCGATTCATGGCGAACGGGACGCCCTGTTGAGTCGGCACGCCGGTAATCTTGACCTTGGAAGTATATACCAGCCGCGATGTTTCCGTTGGGTGGATCGACCATCGTCACGGTAAAGGCGAACCTAATAGTACCCTGGCCGGGAACGGTCACTTGAGCGTTGCCCACTGCCTTGCCGTTCTTCTTGACACTGGCGGTGAAATTCAGCGTGAGTTGGCCGACTTCGGGGATGCCCAGGGTCGTCGTTCCGGTCACCTTCTTGCCCGTCTGGGTCAGATTGGCCGTGCCATTGCCCAACGCTGTCGTGACATTCCACGCACCAGCGAAGTTGGCCAGATTCTCGTGATTGCGTGCCACGGCACCTCGCGCGGAAGCGATCGCCTGGGGCGAATCCGCCGAACCGACTTCAGCCGAATCACCGCTGGTCGATTCAACAATCACACAGTGGTCGGCGAGTCCGGCGCCCAAGCCGTCGCTCAGCAGACACCGACCCTCGAGCGGTTCGACTTGCATCCGCCGCTTGCTGTCTTGGACAAGTCCCGATCGCCGATGTGATTGCAGCTTCCCCATGTTCTTGCTCCTTCCCAAGAGGTGGTCCGTAATGCACGCTTGGCGGCAGCCTCTGTCCGCCTAAATGGCTTTGCGTGATTCTGGGAGTCCGCAGGGACAGTAGCCCGACGCGCCAGCGAGGGACCGGGGTTGTAGCGTGGGACGAGCAAGCTTTCGCTGTGGGCCTTCGATCGCTGACTGGGTCTCGAATTCGAAACACAGTTGTGATTCCAGCATCAGTCGGCTTGCGATGGCCCACCAGTGAGTCACGCGACCTTGTCCCACCCTACCTGAATCCTGTCTAGCCGTAGCATAGTTCTTGCGAAAGTTGAATCAACGTGTCGTTTCGTACACATGTCTCTTTGCCCACGACGGTCGCTGGCCGTCAAGTCGATCATTCGTGACGGCTACGGTGAACTGCCGACGACGCGGATCGTGATTGGCTCGCTGGGGAGCGTGACTAACGTGTTGGGTCGGTTGGCCGCGTTGGGGTCCTTGTTAAAAGCGACTTGAGCCTGGGCCTGCACGGCCAAAGTGTAATCGCCCGACGAGGTACCGGGGCCTAGCGTGATCGTGACGTTGGTTTCGGTTGAGGCGGCGGCGATTTCGGCATTGGACATTTGCATGCCGCCCGGCAGTGCGAGCGCCTGCAACACGACCTTGTCCTTGAAGTCGGGCCACAGTCGTTTGGCCCTGAGCACAAGTTCCAGCTTCTGTCCGGCCTTGGCGTCGACGATCGGCTGAGCGAACTGGAGCGAGTACGGAGCCCGCTCGCGAATGGCGACGGCCAGCTCGCGCGTGGGGCGGCTGGAGTTCAGGCTGGGGTCGTTCCACACCCGCGTGTAGGGGCGGACCTCGCGGCGAAACACCGCGTCGCCGCGCCGACCTTCGGCCATAAGCCGGATCGTGCCCGTCCAGTCGGGCGCGTTTTCGTCGGCCCAGAGCACCAGTGTGCCGCGCGTGTTCTGAGCGATCGTCGTGGGCGTCGCGTGCAGGCCGGGCGGCAGACCTTCGGCGGTGATCGTCACCGGGCCGCCGTAGCCGTCGCGCTGGTGAATGATCACGTCGAGGTATGCCGCGCCGCCTTTCCAGATGGTCGTGCCGCCGGGGCCGGGATTCTGGCTGTGGATCACAGCGACGTAGAAATCGGGCGCGGGTTTACGGACCGACAGCACGTACTGGTAGCGTGCGCCGCCGCGGCTGTAGCGATCCTGAACCAGCACGCGATACTTCTTGCCCGCAGAGAGGTTCACGGCGCCGGCCGGATCGCGCAGGTGGCCGTCGAAGGCGTTGATGCGATGGCCGTAGTCGTCGAGTTCGCCGACGCGGTTGCCTTGGTCGTCGACGACCACCAGGTACGGATCGCCGCGGCCGGCGATGCGTTCGCAGTACACGTCGAACGAATACGGGCCGTTCTCTGGAACTTCGAGTTCAAACCAATCGGCGTCGCGCGGGCGGTCGAACCGGCCGCTCACGACGGCGGGCAGCTTGATCGGCTGAGGCTGCTCGCGCGCGTCGTTCGGTTCGGCTTCGAGTGTGATCGCTGTGTCGGTCACGACCAGCGTTTGAGCGTCGGCCGGCCAGCCGCCCAGGTTCGGCTGCCACTGATATCCCGTCACCGTACACGTGGCCGCGGTCGGTAGCACGGTGTGGTCGGTCGGACTCTCAAGAAACCGGAACGCCCCGACTGCGAGCAGATCGGCCGGCGGCGTGATCGCGATCCGCGTTTCGTCGAGCACAAGTCCGTTCAGTTGCCAGCCGGACGGTCGCGCGGTCGGCCCGAGGTTGCGGCCGAGCGCCAGCAGCTCGACCGGCTTGCCCGCCTCGACCGCGCGCGGGAATACGTTTTCGACGTGCGGCCGATCCGACACGAGCAGCCGGTACGGGAACCCGCCGCGATACGACAGGTCGTAGATCGAAACGCGATAGTCACCGTCGGCCGGAGCGACGAAATCAATGAACGGATCGCGTCCGAAGTAGTCGGAGCTGCCGGCGAGCAGTTGTCCGGTCGCCGAAGTGAGGCTCAGGTTGGCGTCGAGCAGCGAGTCGAGCTTGCCGGCCTGGCACGTCAGCGTGATGCGTTGGCCTTGTTTCGCGGTGAACCGAAACACATCCTCGCCGTTGCCGTCAGACGTGCCGCTGACGGCCGAGTTGACGTCGATCGCCTGAGCTGACGACGGCTCGTTGTTCGGTTCGGTCTCGGGCACGTCCTTGAGTCCGTGCGACACGGCGAAGAGCCGCGGATTGCTGACGCCGAATCGGCCCACCAGTCGCACGTCATACGTGCCCGCCGGCACGTCGGCCGCGACGCTCACGCGGAATCGACCGTCTTTGACGAACTCGGCCCGAAAGCCTGGATGATCGAACAACAGCGACTTCACGTCGTCGATGTCCGCGCCGGCGACCTCGACTTCCACCGTCGTGCCGGCCGCCGCGCCGATCGGCGCCAGGCGGTCGAATCGAACCGACGGAAGTTCGCCGAGCGCGGAGTGGATGCAGGCGAAGGCAAGGGCAAGCCACAGCGCTGGGCGAAACGTTCGGTGCATGGAGATGCGGATCAAGCAGGTCATCGCGGAGCAAATTCCGCGGCTCTTCGACAACCCGCGGAATCGGCGGTTCGGTTCGCTGGTCAGATCAGTTCCTCGATCGGCTGCCCTTCGTTCAGGATTGGCAGCGGTCGGCGGGCGTGGTCGTAGAACACGTGATGGTGGTCGATGCCCAGCGCGTGGTACATGGTCGCGAGCACGCAGCCGGGCGAGTAGGGCGTTGTGACGGGGAACTCGGCGTTGGTGTTGGTGGCGCCGACGGCCTGACCCATCTTGAGGCCGCCGCCGGCGTAGAGCACCGACATCGCGCCGGGCCAGTGATCGCGACCGGCCCCGGGGTTGATGCGCGGCGTGCGGCCGAACTCGCCGTACGACATGACCAGCACGTCGTCGTGGAGGCCGCGGTCGTACAGGTCGCTCACCAATGCGGCGACGGCCTGATCGTACTTGGGCAAGAGGTTCTTCTTGAGCGCCTCGAAGTTGTTTCCGTGCGTGTCCCAGCCGCCGCCAGCCTGGACCGCGACGTACGTGACGCCCGCCTCAACCAGCCGGCGCGCGAGCAAGCAGCACTGCCCCAGGTCGTGCCGGCCGAACCGATCGCGCAGCTTCGGATCTTCCTTGTTGATGTCGAACGCGCGTTGAGCCTTGTCGCTGGTGACCATCTCCATCGCATCGCGATAGAACTGGTCGATGCCCACGAGGTCGCCTTTGGTGTCGATGTCGCGGCGGATGTTGTCGATCTCGCTGAGCAATCCACGACGCCGGCCGAGTCGCGAGCCGTCCACGCGGCCGGGGAACTTGAGGTTCCGCACCTCGAAGCCTGGATTGTTCGGGTCGCTATCGGGCGCGAACGGGTTGTAGGCCGCGCCGAGGTACGCCGCCTTGCCGAACTGCACTTGGCCGGGCAAGTTCACATACGCCGGAACCCCCGGCTGGTTGGCCCCGAGCATGCGAGAGACGACCGAGCCGCACGACGGATAGATGTTGTCGTTCACCTCGATCGTGGCCTGGTAGCCAGTCTGCATCCATTGCGAGCCCATGCCGTGTCCGGCGTTGGTGTGACATGCGGACCGCACGATCGCCAGCTTGTCCATGATCGCGGCCTGGTGCGGCAGATGTTCTGAAATCTGAATGCCGGCGACGCTGGTCGCGATCGGCGCAAACTCGCCTCGAATCTCGGCCGGCGCCTGGGGCTTCAGGTCATACATGTCGATGTGACTCGGCCCGCCGGCCAGCCAGACGAGGATCACCGACTTGCGTCGTGGGACGGCGCCTGCCTCGCGTGCATGTGACTCGGCGCGCAACAGCGCCGGCAACGTCAGACCGCCCAGTCCCACGCTGCCGACGCGCAGAAAGCTGCGCCGCGTGATCCCGTCGCACGTGCGGTTGCCCGGTCCCACCAGTTCGATCATCGGTCATCCCCTTTCGCACGCCAAAGTTACCAGATTCGCTGCAGGACCACCAATCCAAGCTCAGTGGTTGAACATGAACTCCCTTGCGTTGATCAGCGTCCAGAGCACATCCTCGAGCGCGGCTTGCTTGTTCTCTTGCGAATCGACATATGTCAGCGTCTTGGCGAGTTCGCTCACCGTCGGGGTCCGTGCGTAGGCGGCGAGGTAGAGTTCCTCGACAGCTTCCTTCATCGGCATTTTTTCCTTGATGATGCGGGCGATTCGGCCGTTGCCGTCGGCGATCTTGTTCTCGGTTTCGTTCGAGTTGGCCAGCAGTAGCACCTGGGCGAGCGTCGCCGACGACGAACGTTCGCACTCGCAGCCGGTCACGCGCTGCGGCCGGTCGAATGTGTCGAGGAAATACGAGCCGAATCGCTCGTGCGGCAGGTCGATCGCCCGGGCGTTCGAGCTGACGCCGCTGAACCGGGTGCGCGAGCCGGTCGCTTGATCGAGCGAATCGAGAAACACCTCGGCAATGAGTCGCCGGGCGTAGAACCGGGCGAAGTTCTGCCGGTCGTTCTGGTTCTGCGGAGTCCGCTCGGACGAAAGTTGATAGACGCGGCTCGTAGCGATCGTACGGATCACGTGTTTCATGTCGAACTCGCGCTCGACGAAGTCGCGGGCCAGCGCGTCGAGCAGTTCCGGATTCGACGGCGGGTTCGTTTCGCGCAGGTCGTCGACCTCGTTCACCAGGCCGCGGCCCATGAAATGGCCCCACAGTCGGTTCACGAGCACCTTGGCGAAGAACGGATTTTCGGGTCGCACCATCCAATCGACCAGCGCGTGCCGCGGGTCTTCTTCGGCGGTGAACTTCGCGTACTCGCCGTCGAGGTACTTTGGTTCCGGCGCTCGGCCGGTGAGCGGATTCTGTTCCCCCGTGGTCACCGACGGCGCGGAGAAATACGGCGGCGGCTGGCCGAAACTCTTGCGGCCCAGGCGCGTGAAGAAGCCGGCCAAGCCGAAGTAGTCTTCCTGGCCCCAGCGTTCGTACGGGTGATGGTGGCAGCGGGCGCACTGCAAGCGAATGCCGAGGAACACCTGCGCGGTGTCGGCGGTCACCTGGTGCAACTGGTCGTCGCGCATCTGCCAGTACCAATTGATGGCCGGTGCGTCTTGCCACTCGCCGGCCGCGGCCACGACGCCGCGCACCAGTTCCGGGTACGGCCGATTGCGAGCGATCAAGTCCTTGAGCCAATTGTGAAACGCATAGGCCGCCTGATCGGCGCCGGCCAGCGACGAGTTGCGCAGAATCGCGCCCCAACGCATCGCAAAGTAGGCCGCATAGTCGGGCGATTCGAGCAGCCGATCCACCAGCTTGGCCCGCTTGTCAGGCGAGGTCTGGCCGAGAAACTCGCGCGCTTCATCGACCGTGGGCAAGCGGCCACAGATGTCGATGGTAGCCCGGCGCAGGAACGTCGCGTCGTCTACCACGGGCGAGGGCGACAGTCCGAGCCGCTTCCACTTTTCGGCGCAGAGTCGATCAATGTAGTTGACGGGTTCGAAGTTTGGAATCTCGGCGAGCGGTTGGGCGTGCGGCACGACGGCACGAAACACGGCGACGTGGCCCATGTAGCGGACCATGATCGCCGATTCGCCGCTCTGCTGGCCCGCGGTGACCGCGCCGTCGGCGTCGACGGAGGCGACGACGCCGAGGTTGCTCGAGTATTCCGCGCGGCTGGTGACGTCGCGCCGGCGGCCGTCGTTGTATTCCGCCTCGACAAGGAGCTGTTGCCGCTGGTCGGGCTTCATGACGAGGTCCGTGGGTTGAACGAGCAATCGCATTAGCTTGGGCGCGTCGGGCGACGAGGCGGGCAGGCCCGATCGAACCCACGCGAGGATCACGTCGTAGGGTTCGCTGCCGACCTCGAAGCGCCGGCCGCCGCCGTGCGGCACTTGGCCGGTCGCCTTGGTGAGAATCAGACTTCGTTCGGGCGATGCCGGAAAGACACGGCGTCCGCGAGCCTCTTGAACGATCGCCTGATAATCGAACCGTGCGTCGAACCCGAAGAGCGACAGCTTGAAGCCGTTTTGGCCGCTGGCCTTGCCGTGGCACCCGCCGGCGTTGCAGCCGTATCGGCTCAAGATCGGCACGACATCCGAGCCAAAATCGACCGACGCCGCCGGCTCATTCGCCGCGCGTTCCGACGCTGCTCGAACAACGATCGGCAGACCCGCCAGTGCACAGGCGAAAGAGCAGCTCAACAGTGTGCGGTGATGCGCCATGTGGGCTTCGTCGCAGGGTCGTACGCTACCGTGGGCACGTTTCCGAACGTGCCCTTGTCGCTGAGGGAATAGTCGGCACGTCGGAACGCGCCCCAAGCCATTCCCTTGGAAGGTCAGTCAGCAACGAATCTACATTGTTTGCCCCGAATCGCCTATGCCTTTCCGTTTGAACTTCCGGCGCAAAGACGCTACAACCTCCGCCCATGCAGACCGACCCGCCTGAACCAGCGGCATCGAGCGTGCTGAACGCACCGCCCGTAGTCATGATCCTCGCCAACGTGGTGCCGGTGGTTGGCGTCTTCTTTTTCGACTGGGATGCGTTCGACGTCGTGTTTCTGTACTGGCTGGAGAACGTGGTCATCGGGGTCTTCAGCGTTCTGAAGATCGTGATGGCCTCAGGATCGTTTGCCGACATGGCGGACTTCGGACCAATGCGCTGGAAACGCAAGAGTCTGCCGCCCGCAGTGAAGGCCGGCCTGGATCAGTCGTTGGCAAACACCAAACTGCCGTCGGGTGCGAAACTGTTCATGGTGCCGTTTTTCATCGTGCACTACGGATTCTTCACCTTCATACACGGGATGTTCGTCATCTTCTTGTTCAAGATGGACTGGTCGAGTCCCGGTGCCGATCCGTTTGACATGATGCGATCGGCGTTTGACTTCTCTTCATGGATTCTGTGGGTCGCACTCGGGTCGCTGGTGGTTGAACATGGGCGGTCGTTCTGGGTCGATTACATTGGTTCCGGCCGCTACAGAACGACCAGCCCCGTGGTCCAGATGTTCAGTCCGTACGGACGCATCGTGGTGATGCACTTGGCGATCATGGCTGGCGGGTTCTTGTTGGTCCTCTTCCAGCTTCCGCGTCTGGTGGTTGTTGTACTGATCGCGCTGAAGGTCGGTTTCGAGCTGCGAACGGGTCGTTGGAATGAGGCGCGGCCGTCATTCGCGTCCAATCAGTGATTCCGCCTCGCGATAGAAAATCCGGCACATCAACCAATCGTGCCAGGCGTTGCCGAGGTCGGCGTCGGGTTTCGGGAACTGTTCGGCCATGATCTTCTTCGCCGCGTCGAGCGACTTGCTCGCGCCGTCGCGCTGGCCGAGACGTTGGTAGGTCATGGCCAACACCAGGTTGGCCGTCGCGTCGCAGTAGCCGCCGTTGCTCCCCGCCTGCAGGGCCTTGACCAGCCACTGGGTCGAATGATCCAACTTCCCCTCGCGAAACGCCGCGAGCCCCTTGGCCAGCAGAAACCAGGCGTTGGTTGGCTGCTGAGCGACCGCGCGGTCGGCCAACTCAACGACTCGACTCATGGCGACTGGCGATTCCGGCGCCAGCAGCGCGGCCTTCGCGGTACGCTCCGAAATGAACGGATCAGAGTGGTTGCCGAACAACTCGAACATCTTCGCCACGTGGCGGCGGTAGCCGTCGGTGTCGCCGAGTTCGACGAGCAGCGGTGCGCTGCGGAACCAGTTCCAGTGGTCGTCGGGCAGTGTATCGAGGCCCTCGGCGAACTTCGCCGCGGCCTGCTTCCACTCGCGCTTGCGGGCCAGCTCATCGCCGCTCTGAAACAGCGCCGTCGGGTCGGGCTTCACCTCCGGCGGCTTGACCAGGAACTCAAACGTGCGCGCCTTCTGCACGATGAACGTCAGGTCGAGGCTCTTGGCGTCGGCCGCGATGTCGAAGAACCAGAGGTTCAGGTCGTCGGTGTTCTGCACCGGCCCACTCACGCGCACCGTTCGGCCCTGGTCGTCGGTGGCCCTCAGAATCGGCGTCGTGTGTTCGGGCGTCGTGCCGGTGACGCGCGTGGCGATGTGCGGCGCCTCGCAGGTCACGGTGGTGCCCGAATAGCGACCGTCGCCGCGCGTTTCCACCTGACACGCGATGGGCTTTTCGTTCACGTACACCGTGCCGCCCGAACTGTGCGATCCGTTGTACCGCTGTTGTGAGAGATTGTGGTGCGTCACTCTGCCGGCACCGCCGCTCGCCACCAGGTCGATCGCGACGCCCTGCAATGTATTGGAGGCGGCGACCTCCTCGACCGTGCCAGGTTGCGGCAGCTTGACCGGTCCGACTTTGATCATCTCGGACTCGGCGAACTGGGCGGTATCCGCGCGGAACAGCCGCAACTGGAACTTCCACGCCGGCTCGCGCGGGCACAGGCGGCAGTCCCACGGGCCGGCCGAGTTGCCGAGCTCGTCGAAGACCTGAACCTGACGCACCGACGATTCGGTCGCCGCCTTGCCGTCTTGGGTGACGTCGAACATGGAGTGGAGTTCGACTCGCGACGTCTTGCGGTCTGAGTGGGCATCCTTGCGCCGCGTCGTGCTGAGTGACTTGAGCGTCGCGGTCAGTACTCCGTCCGATTTCGTGATCGGTAGCGTCTCGCCCGTCCAACTTGCGGCGCGGCCCACGTTGGGGGCGGGGTCCGGCACATCGAGTTCGGCGACCTTCGTGCCCTCGGTGTTGAACACGCGCAGCTTGAACGACTTGCCCGCATGCCGGAACGGCTTCACCGAACTGTGGGCCACGATCAGGTCATCGCCGCGCGACCCAGACACCGGACCAAACGGCCGCGAACCGCTCATGCTCCCGCTCGAGTACCGCCCTACCTGGTTGCGGCCGGGGTTGTCATCCTCGAACTCACAACCGTGGTCGTCCACGGCAAGCGAGTGACTCCACCAGTCGAAGTCGATCGATCGGCCGGCCGCGGCGTGGCGGCGGGTCATCCAGAAGACGATCGCATCGGTTCCCGTGTAGGTGCTGCACGTGCGTGCGTTCGGCCCCTGGAACAGGGCGAACCCCTGCACGGGCAGCGTCACCTGAAATCTGTGGTTCGTGCCAAACGTCACTTGTTCCAGCCGCAGCACCGTGCCGTCGGGCATGGTGGCTTCGGCGATAGCGGGCGCGGCGATCTGGCCTTTGCCGCGGTCGAACGAGTACACCAACCAGCCGAGCCACGCTGCGAGCGGCAACAGCAGCAACAGCGTGACCGCGGTCTGCCGTTTCGAGCGAACGCGGCGCGGCCGCGACGAGTGGGAGGGTGTTGGCTACATGAGCGGACGCGTCAGTGGTCAGTGGTCAAGCCGTCGATGGCGAGGCGCCTTAAGAACCTCCGATGGTCAATCGTCGATTCGTTTGAACCGCAGGTTGCTTTGCTCGCGGTCTGGATCGTCGGGGACGAACTCCGGCTCTTCGGCGATCAGGGTCGAAGGCGCGTTTGGATCTCGCTCGACACGGATCGCCTGAGCGAACTCCTGGCCGTCGACGGTGAGCACGACGCGGTAGTCACCGGCCGACGCGCTGCGCGTCGCGCCCAATCCGCCGAATCCGCCGGTGCCGGGGCGTGGCGTGGCGCCGGCTTCGCCCTGGCCGCCGCCCGACCTGCGGCCGGCGCCGCGGCCCGGTGAATCCTGAGTCGGCGTGGCGCTCGACTCGCCGCCGCTCGCCGCCGGCGGTGGGTCGCCTCGTTGTGCAGCAACGCCGTCAGGGGCGCGGCGAGCGCCGGGCGGCGCGTCGCCCGATCGGCCGCCGAAGCCGCCTCGACTGCCCGGCAGGCGCGGAGCCACTCGCGCGAGGTCCCACGTCAGGTGATGCAGTCCCGCCTCGCCCGACGCGCGAATGTCGCGAACCACGTTGCCTTCGACGTCGATAACCTTGAGCGATACGCGCTCGGCCTTCTTCGGCAACCAGTAATAGACTGACGCGCCCGACGGCGGGTTCTGGCCGACGAAGCGGCGGTTGGTGCGACCGCGCGCGGGTTCGCTCTGCCAGCGAATGGCAGCCGTCGGTTTGAAAAGTGCTATCTTGCCTTCGAGTTGTTCGGTCGTGACCTGCCGCAGCGGCGTGATGTCGCAAATCCACAGACTTCGCCCGTGCGTCGCAGCAACGATCTCGCCGCTTGTGGGATGAAACGCGAACTCGTGGATCGCCACGGTCGGCAGGTTGTTGTTCATCTTGTTCCAGTGCTTGCCGCGGTCGATCGAACACCACGCGGCGAACTCGGTGCCGACCACGAGCAGATTCGGGTTTTGCAAATCCTCGCGCAGGCAACGAGTCGAGCCCCACGGCAGGTTGCCGCGGATCGATCGCCACGTCGTTCCGTAGTCCTCGGACGCGAGCACGTACGGTTCGTCGTCGTTCGATCGGTGTCCGTCGAGCGCGACGTAGACGCGCCCCTCCTCGAACCGCGACGGCTCGATGGTCGACACCCAGCGCGGCGCGGCGACGCCCAGGTTCTTCGTGACGTCGGTCCATTTCACGCCGCCGTCGCGCGTGACCCACAACGCGCCGTCGTCGCTGCCGACGTAGAGCACGTTGGGGTTGCGCGGCGATTCGGCCAGTGCGGTGGCCGACCCTCGCTTCGTCAGCGTGATCTGCGGCGAGATCGCTTGCAGATTGTCGCCGCGGTTCAGTGAACGAAACACGTAGTCTCCCGCACAATAGAAGATGCGCGGGTTGTGGTTGGACAGGATGAACGGCGTGTTCCAGTTGAAGCGATAGGGCGGCTCACCGCGCGGGCGCGTCGGTCGGATCGATCCGCGCTCGCCGGTCCGCAGGTTGCGGCGGGCGATAGCCCCGTTCTGGCTTTCGTAGTAGATGAGGTCCGGGTCGTCGGGATCGACGCGGCACACGAAGCCATCGCCGCCGCCGACGGAAATCCAATCTTCATTGATCGGCCCGCCGCCGCTCAGGCCCAGGCTCGGGCCGGCCCACGAGCCGTTGTCTTGCAGCCCGCCAACGACGTAGTAGGGATACTTCGGTCCGATCGCGACGTGGTAGAACTGGCCGATGGCCGTATGGTTCAGGTGGTCCCAGTTGGCCCCGCGGTCGTAGCTGATGTACGTGCCGCCGTCGCAGCCGATGATCATGTGGCGGCCGTCGCGCGGATCGATCCACATGGCGTGGCCGTCGGCGTGGACGCCCCGGCCCAGATCGCTGGAGAACGTCGCGCCGCCGTTGCCGCTCTTGTGCTGCGCGACGCCGAGCGCGTAGATGAACTGATCGTCGCTCGGGTCGATGCGGATCTGGCTGAAGTACATGGGCCGCGAGTTCAGACTGTTGATACGGGTCCACGTCTCGCCGCCGTCGGTGGACTTGTACACGCCGCCGTAGTCGTAGCCCTCGGAACCTTGTTGGTCCTGAACGTTGGGGCTTTGGCCGCCGTACGAGAAGCTATAGGGGCGCGTGTTGGTCGGTCCGCCCGGCCGGTTCTCGAGCGTGGCGGTGAGTTGCTTTGTTACTTCGCCGCGGCGTACGGTCAGGGCCATCTTGTCGCCGGCCTTACGCACGCGAATCTGATCGACGAGTGCGTCGTAGTCGGCGATCTCTTTGTCATCGATCTTGATGACGAGGTCGCCCGGTTCGAGGCCCGCCTTTTGGGCCGGTCCGTCGTCGGTGATCTGCACGAGTTTCGCGCCGCCCGGCGCGTCCTCGCCCTGAATGCCGAGGTAGACATCGGTCTGCGGACCGCCGAGACCCGCGAATCCGCCGGGCCGCGGCTCAAGCTGCACCTCGACTTCCTTGGTGTCCTTGTCGCGCTGGATGCGCAGGTTCAGCTTGTCGCCGGCCGATCGACCGCGAATCTGTTCGACCAGTTGGGCGAACTCGCCGACGGCCTTGCTGTCGGCCTCGAGCACGATGTCGCCGCTCTGCAGCCCCGCCTTGTCAGCCGGGCTGTCGGGAATGACTTGGGTCAGGTGAGCCTTGCCCTCGCGGTCTTCGCCGGTCGCGCCGAGCCACACGCCGCCCGATCGCTCGGCGCCGGCGACTTGCGGCACGCCGGGGCGCGACGCGAGCGTCACTTCAAGCTCCTTGCTCTCGTCGCCGCGCGTGACCTTCAGCACGATCTTGTTTCCGGGGCGTCGCGATCGCAACAGGTCGAGCACCTGGTTGAACTCGGTGATCTCTTTATCGCCGGCCGCGGTGATCACGTCGCCGACGGCCAGACCCGCCTTGGCCGCCGGGCTGTCGGGGATGACCTGGATCAGCCGCGCTTTTCCGTCGGCATTCTGGCCGACGGCGCCGAGGTAGACGGAGAGCGGCTGTGGACCCTTGGCGGTGTTCTCGCAGTCGATGATCGCCACGAGCACGTTCGGGTCCTTGCGCCAATAGTCCACGTCGATGCGTCCTAGATTGCACTTGGGCAGTCCGGCCATGAGTTTCTTCCAGGTCTTGCCGCCGTCGGTGGTTTTGTGGATGCCGCTGCCCGACCCCCACTTTCGGATCGGGTCGTAGCCGTCGTAGCCGTCGGCCTTGGGCACGTCGTTGCCGGGCCAACTATCGAATCCATCGCGCTCGCGTTCCCACATCGCGGCGATCAGCGTGTTCGGGTCGGTCGGGTGCATGTTCAGGTCGATCACGCCGGTCCGGTCGTCGATGTACAGCACCTTTTCCCACGACTCGCCGCCGTTGGTTGTCTTGTACACACCGCGTTCTTCGTTCGGGCCGTAGAGTCGGCCGAGGGCGCCGACATAGACCGTGTTCGGGTCCTTGGGGTGGATGACGATACGTCCGGTTTGGAACGACTTCTTGAGGCCCATGTTCTTCCACGTCTTGCCGCCGTCGGTGGACTTGTACACGCCATCGCCGTACGACACCGAGTTGCGTGGGTTATTCTCGCCCGTGCCGACCCAAACGATGTTCGAGTCGGATTGAGCGACCGCGACGGCGCCGATCGACACGGTCGCCTCCTTGTCGAACTGGTGCTCGAAGGTGATTCCGTTGTTGATGGTCTTGAGTAACCCGCCGGACGAAGTGGCAACCCACCAGATGCACGGGTCGGCCTCGTAGACGGCTAGGTCGGTGATGCGTCCGCCCATGTTGGCCGGACCGATTGCTCGCCAGTTCATGGCCCGCAACCATTCGGCGGGTAGCACGACGGGCGGTTTTTCGGCAGGCGGCTGCGGCTTGTCGGGTGCGGCCGCGGCGCCGCGCAGCGACCGGACCTCCTGAAGCAGCTCGAGCAGTCGTTTTTCGATGTCCTCGATGCGCGTGTCCTTTGGGTCTTCGGACGCTTTCTTGGTCGCGGCCCCTTTCTTCTTGGCCGGCTCGGCGGGCTTGGTCGCGTCGTCTTTCGGCGCGGCGGCTGGGTCCTGAGCGGCCGGCGGCTTGGCGACTTCCTTCGGTTCGTTGGCCTTGCGCGTGGGCTGGTCCGGCGGCTGCGGCTTCGACTCGGCCGCGGCGGGTGTGTCCTTGCCTTTCTCGGCAGGTTCCTGAGTCGCCGAGAGCGACGAGCCGAGGAACATGACCAAGGCGGCAACGCCCGCGCTCGACGCGGCGCTCGCCAACCGACCTGCGACGGACCACCGATTGCGAAGGTACATGGGATCGCCTCCGAAAGATGACTAGATGCCTCAGAACCTTTACGAGAGTCGCTGCGCGGGTCCATGCGCGGGGAAAGTGGGCGAATCAATTACACCCAGCGCCCGCGCCAAGTTCAACGGTTTTCTGGTAGCGGGCCGTCAGCTTTGTGTCGGCATGCCCACGCAAAGTCGAGGGCATGGCACCCAAAGATTCCAGAATGACCCACTACCGGTTTCTTGCTCGGCTACTTCGCCGCCGTCACCGGGTTGCGCAGCACGCCGATGTTCTCGATGTCGACCTCGACCACGTCGCCCGGCTTGATCGCCGACGTTTCACCGGGCGTGCCGGTGTAGATCAAGTCGCCGGGGTGCAGCGTGACGTGATGGCTGATGACGCTGACCATAGTCGAGATGTTGTGTATCAGGTCCTTGCTACTCTGCTTCTGTTTCACTTCGCCGTTGAGCCGTAACTGAACGAGTAGGTCGTCGTAGTTCACTCCCGTTACGATGAACGGTCCGCACGGCCCGAACGTATCTGAGCCTTTGGCCCGCCACCACTGCACATCGTTCTTCTGCCAATCGCGTGCACTGACGTCGTTGCCGCACGTCACGCCGAACACGTAGTCGAGCGCCTTATCCTTGGCGACGTTCTTCGCCTTCTTGCCGATGACGATCACCAGCTCGGCCTCGAAGTGAACATCCTCGGCGCCCTTGGGGATCACGATCGACTCGCCGTTGGCGATGAGGCACGACGGACTCTTGAAGAAGACCTGCGGAATCTGAAACTTCTCGGGAATCGCAGCGTCCTTGATGTGGCTGCGATAGTTGCCGGCCATGGCCAGCACCTGCGACGGCTTGGTGGGCGCGAGCAGCTTGACGGCGGCGATCCGATGGGTCTTGTCGGTCTTCTGCCACGCGCCGAACAGGTCGCCGCTGATCTGTCGGATGGAATCGCTCTCCACGACTCCGTAGGCAATCGTGTCGCCAACTTGGAAGCGTGCGAACTTCGTGGCCTTCTTTTCATCCGCGCTCATGCCAACACCTCCAATCACCAAACCGAACACGGCAGCAGTGCAAACCACACAACAAAGCCGCTTCATGGTAGGTCCTCCAAGGGTGTGAGACAGACGGCAAGACTGACCGAGTCGGCGCCTATCTTGCGGTTGCGACCGCTCAAACGTCAATGGGCCAGGAGTTCACGGATGGCCGGCGGGCGGAAACTGGCGTCGCAGCAGCGCGGCGGCGTCGCGTTGGGCCGCCGCGAGTTCGGGTGAATCGAGGACGTTGCGCATTTCGCGCGGGTCGGTGCGGTGGTCGTAGAGTTCGCGGGCAGTCGGTTCGCCGGTGCGCCAGTCGCGCCACTCGGTGTAGCGCACTTGCGGCGTGCGCACGCTGTAGCCCATCGCGCTGGGCGCCTTGGACGGTTCGCGATCGAAGTACGCCGGACGCGGATGCTGAGTGAACGCGGCCGGCTTGATCGTGTTCGCCGTATCCATCAGGACGGGAACGAGACTGGCGCCTTCCAGCCCGGACGGTCGCGGCAAGTGGCATAGTTCGACGAGCGTCGGAAACAGATCGAGTAGTTCGACCAGCGACGTCGACTTGCGGCCGCGGTCGGCAAAGCCCGGCGCGGCGATGAGCATCGGCACATGGGCGTCGAACTCAAAGGTCGACGTCTTGGCCCACAACGTGTGTTCGCCCAGGTGGTAGCCATGATCGCTGACGAACACGACGATCGTGCGCTCGGCCAAGCCGTGCGATTCCAAGGCTTCGAGCACTTTGCCGACCTGGGCGTCCATGTAGCTGATGTTTGCGAAGTAGCCGTGGCGAATCTCGGCAACGTGGTCGGGCATGAACGTGACTTGTTGCGGCGGGATGCCGCGCAGTTCGCGTCCGTCGTGAAACGCGATTTCGGGCGCGCCGGCCGGTCGGGCGGGGTCGAGCGGCGGCAGTTTGGCCCGGTCGTAGAGGTCCCAGTAGCGTTTCGGCGCATTGAACGGCGCGTGCGGCTTCCAGAACCCGACGGCCAGAAAGAACGGACCGGCTTTCACTTCGCTCAGCACTCGCACCGCTTCGTCGGCGACGCGGCCGTCGTAGTAGGCGGCGTCCGGCACGTCGCGGCACTCCCACAGAGGCACCGCGCCGTAGTTGCGCGGCGCCGCGCCGGCGTGGTTCGCCGGCTCGCCGGGCGCCTGCGGCTTGTCGTCGCCGTGGTTGGCGTAGTGCAGGAACTCCGGCGCCGACCACGAGCGTCGGTCGCCTTTCTCTTGCGTGTGCCAGTTGTGAAAGATCTTGCCCACACAGCGGGTCGTGTAGCCCTGCTGCTTGAACCAGAGCGGCAGCGTCGCGACGTCCGGGTTCAGCTCGCGAAAGTGGGTGCCGTTGTTCCAGAGCCGCAGCGTATCGGGTCTGCGCCCGGTCAGCAGCGACGAGCGCGACGGATTGCACACCGCCTGCTGACAGTACGCGCGGTCGAACTGAACGGCGCGGCGAGCGAGTCGATCGAGGTTCGGCGTGCGCGCCGGCGAACCGTACGAGGCCAACTCGCAGCGCAGGTCGTCGGCCATGATGAACAGCACGTTCGGTCGTTCGGCGGCCGCCGTGGACATGCACGGCAGGGAGGCCAGCACCAGGGCCCAGTAACTCATGATCGTGTCCTCGCATTTTTCGTGGATCGACGGTGTTCGTGAGTCATTCACGGCGGCGAGCCGGATCGCGCAGCAACGTCGCCGCATACGTCTCACGCCAACAAGCTGTTGATCGGCTCGACGTGCTCAACGCCGACGAGCCGCTGGTCGAGGCCGCTGTAGAAGTACGACAGCTTGTTGGGATCCAGGCCGCACAGGTGCAGGACGGTGGCGTGCAGGCGGCGGACATGGAACGGATCTTCGACGGCGGCGGAACCGAGTTCGTCCGTCGTGCCGAGGCTGACACCGCCCTTGATGCCTCCGCCGGCGAGCCACATCGTGAAGCCGTACGAGTTGTGATCGCGGCCCGTGCCCGATGCGTACTCGGCCGTCGGCTGTCGGCCAAACTCGCCGCCCCAGATCACGAGCGTCTCGTCGAGCAGGCCGCGCTGCTTCAAGTCGCGCAGCAGCGCGGCGATCGGCTGATCGGTGTTGAAGGCGTGGAAGTTGTGGTTCTTTTCGATGTCATTGTGCGCGTCCCAGTTGTCGTCGTTGTGGGCGCCGCCCGAGTAAACCTGAATGAATCGAACGCCGCGCTCGACCAGCCGGCGAGCCAGCAGACACTTGGCGCCGAAGTCGCGCGTGCGCGGATGGTCTAGTCCGTACATCGTCTTCGTCGCCGCCGTTTCTTGCCCGATATCGACCGCTTCGGGTGCGTGCGACTGCATCTTGAACGCCAGCTCGTAACTGGCGATACGGGCCGCCAGGTCGCTGTTGCCCGGTCGCAGCGCCGCGTGTTCGGAGTTCGCCTCGCCCAGCGCATCGAGCAGGTCGCGTTGCGTATCGGCCGTCATGCCCGCGCGCGGGTGTAGGTCCAGGATCGGCGCCCCCTGCGAACGAAAGATCGTCCCCTGGTACGTCGCCGGCATGAATCCGCTCGACCAGTTCTTCGCGCCGCTGATCGGACCGCCCGTGGGATCGAGCATCACGACGAAGCCGGGCAGGTTTTCGTTCAGCGTGCCGAGGCCATAGTTCACCCACGAGCCAAGGCAGGGGAAGCCGCTCAGAATGCGGCCCGAGTTCATCATCAGCATCGCCGAACCGTGGATCGGCGAGTCGGCGGTCATTGAGTGTACGAACGCGATGTCGTCCACGCAGGTCGCGAGGTGAGGGAACAAGTCGCTCACCCACTTGCCGCACTGGCCGTACTGCTTGAACTTCCACCGCGGCTCGACGATGCGACCCTCGTTGCGTCGCCCGCCGCGGCCAAACGTCTTCACCTTCACCGTCTGGTTGTCGCGGCCGGTCATGGTCGGCTTGTAGTCGAACGTCTCGATGTGACTCGGGCCGCCGTACATGAACAGGAAAATCACGTGCTTGGCTCGCCCGGCGAACTGGGCGGGCTTGGCCGCGAGTGGATTGCGGTACGGCGTGGCCCCATCGGCGGCGACGGCCTGCCTCGCCAGGAATCCGTCGGCATCGAGCAGCGACGCCAGTGCCACTGAGCCGAATCCGGCCCCAGCCTGCCAGAGGAACTCGCGGCGAGTGCGTCCACAGAAGTTCGATCGCGTCTTCATCCTTTTTTTGTCTCGTGTCAGTGGGTCTGGCTCGGCGGCGATGGAGCCGCGGGCGACTCGATTACACGCTTCCACCTATCGGGCACGCCGCGCCACGCGGCTTGATAGGTGGGTTCCAGCGGCACGTAGATGTAATACGACGGGGTCAGAAACAGTGGCATATCCAAAAGATCGCGGCCGACGGCCGTCGGTTCCAGAAACGCGCGGATCATGGAGTTGGCTCGATAGGCGACCAGCGCGAGCGGTTGGTCGGCCGTGATTCCCGGTTCCACCTTGCCCCAAAACTCCCCGTGCAGTCCCTGGGGATCATGCCCGCCCGGTGGAAAGAGATCGATCAAGAGCACGTGATGTCCTGATTGCAGGGCCCGCGCCAGCTTCTCCAAAAACTGCTGCACCGCCAACGCCGAATGCTTATTACCGGGCGAGACGATCTCGATGAACGCCACGACACGGTCGCCGGATGAGTGATAGATGCCTAGCCGACCAGCCTTGGCCGCGTAGATCGACTCTTCGGCGTCGAGCGTGTAGCGCACGCGCGGCGGATGATCGGCAAGGGCGATCACTTTGGAGGTCGCCGTCCTCGTCGCGGTCGCCACGGGACCTTCGTCCGAGTGATCCACATCCGCCTCGTCGAACGCATCGAGCGTCAATACGTCGGGGTGTGGGTCGCCGGCGACCTGTTCGGCGAGCGCGTAGAATCCGCGCGGTAGTAAGCCCGCATTCAGCGCGTTGCTCAATTCAACAAGCCACGCCTGGTGAAAGTGGTGAAACGTTCCGGCGAGTACGCGGGTCCAGTCATGAACCGGCATCGATGACTCCTGGCGACACGCGCCACACAGCCCTCTCGTTGTTGAGCTACATCTCTTCTAATCCACGTACATGAACTCGTTCAAGTTCAACACCACTAGACAATAGTTCGCGAGCGCGGCATCGGGGCTGAGCCCACGACGCTGCTCGAGACTGGCGATGAGTCGCACGCCGCGCTCGATCTCGGCCGGGGCCGGCGGGCGACACAGGGCCAGTCGCAGAGCGAGTGCGACCCGGTCTTCGACGCGTTCGCCCGCTTCGCGCCGTACGCGAGCGGCAAACTCGGCGGCCTGGCCGTTCACGAAGTCGCCGTTGATCATGCTCAGCGCCTGGTTCGGCTGCGTCGTGATGAACCGCGCCTCACAGCTTGTGTCGGTGTCGGGGAAGTCGAAGGTCGCGAGCATCGGAGGCACCAGCGAACGTTTCACGTGAATGTACACGCTGCGCCGCGCCTGCTCCTCGTAGCTCGACTTGCCCCAGCCCTTGCCTGGCTGCGATTGCCCGGCCAGCACTTCGGCGGAAATCTCGGGGTAGAACCCCGGCCCGTACATCGCCAGGTTGAGCCGGCCGTTCACGGCAAGAATCGAATCGCGTACTTCTTCCGCGCTCAGACGCCGCATGTTGAACCGCCAGAAAAGGTCGTTCGCCGGATCGAGGGATTGCGACTTGGGCATTGCGGGATTGGCGACTGTCGATTGCGCGGTGCTCGCGGCACCGGCATTCCGCAATCCGAAATCCCCAATCCGCAATTCAGAACTCTGCCGGTACGTGTTGGACATGACGATCAGCTTATGCAGCGGTTTCATGCGCCAGCCGAGGCGAACGAACTCAGCCGCCAGCCAGTCGAGCAACTCCGGATGCGTGGGAGCGTCGCCAAGCTGGCCGAAGTTGTTCGGCGAGCGCACGAGCCCGCGGCCGAAATGATGTTGCCAGATGCGATTGACGATCACGCGGCCCGTCAGGCGATTGTCGGGCGAGGCGATCCAGTTGGCCAGGGCGAGCCGTCGGCCGGTGCTGTGGCCGGCGGGGTCTGGCGCGGGGCCGGTTGGCTCACCGCCGCCGAGAATGCTCAAGAACGCCGGCTGGACCACGTCGCCCTTCGACTGCGGGTTGCCCCGGCCGAGCACGAACGTGTCTGGCGCCTGCCGGCCGTGCTCCGTGACGCACAGCGCGAACTGGTCCCACACCTTCGTTTTCTTCAGTTCATCAAGCCGCTTCTGCAAACGCTGATACTCGGCAAACCGCTCCGCCCCCAGCACCTCGGCTCCGCGCGATTTCAGCAACTGGGCGAGGTCCCGACCCCGCTCGTCACCGACGCCCGCAAGTCGACGAAAATCGTCTTCTATTGTGCGCAACATTCCCTGCGCCTCGTCTTGCCGCTGCCTCAGGTCCGCGACGGCGGCGTCGTAGCGCTGCTGGTCGCCGGGTTGAGTGAAGATCGGCCGCGCCGTGTTGGGGCTTTCGTAGCCGTTCGGTGTGATGTTGCGGAAGAACGCCACGAGGCTGTAGTAGTCGCGCTGCGGAATCGGGTCGATCTTGTGGTCGTGGCAGCGCGAGCAGTTGACCGTCAGGCCCAGAAACGCCTGGCCCACGGTGGTGACGATGTCGTCGAACCCGTCGTACAGCGCCAGTTCCGGATCGGCCGGCTCGTCGTCCCACAGGCCAAGCCGGTAGAAGCCGGTCGCGATGAGCGAGTCAGCGGCGGCGGCGGGCAACTCGTCGCCCGCGAGTTGCTCGCGCACGAACTGGTCATATGGCTTGTCGGCGTTGAACGAGCGGATCACGTAGTCGCGGTAGCGCCACGCGTGCGGCTTAACTCCGTCGCGCTCGTAGCTGTTTGTCTCGGCGAATCGCACCACGTCGAGCCAGTGCCTCGCCCATCGCTCGCCGTGGCGATCGGATGCCAGCAGTCGATCGACAACTGCTTCGTACGCGCGGTCCATGTCGACGGCGGCGGCGTTCACGAAGGCGTCGACGTCGGCCGGCGTCGGGGGCAGGCCAGTCAGGTCGAAGTACAATCGCCGCAACAAGCGGCGCGGCTCGGCGGGCGGCGACGGCTCAATGCCGCGCTGTTCGAGCTTCGCCAGAACGAACGCATCGATCGAATTGCGCACCCACGCGCGGCCGCCCACGGCGGGCGCGGGTTGCGCACGGACCGGTTCGAATGCCCAGTGCGTCTGCCATTCGGCCCCTTGCTCGACCCAGCGGCGAACGCGATCGACTTCTTGCGGCGCGAGCGGTTTGCCCTCGGGCGGCATGCGAAACGCCGGATCATCCGACGCGATCCGCTGCACGATCGCACTCTGGTCCGGCCTGCCGGGCACCACGGCCCGATTACCCGACTTCAATCGCTCGATCGCGGTCGCTCGCGTGTTCAGGCGCAGTCCCGCCTTGGCCGCCGTCGGACCGTGGCACGCAAAGCACCGCCGCGCGAGAATCGGCTGAACCTCGCGAGCGAAGTTCACCGGCGCGGTCTGCTGCGCGGCAGCGCCGCTGGCGGCCGCCAAAACTACGACGGCGACGACCGTGCGGCCAACGCGGTGAACGAACGGGCGATCCATGGAGTGAACACTCGGGCCACGGGGCGGGAACTCTCAGGCACCAGTATATTCACGCGCCGCGGCACGGCCATCCCGAAGTGGACGACAATGCATCACCACACGGTTTCGCTGATTGTCTCTGCCCCGGTCCGATGCTAGACTGTTACCCGCAGTCGTCATCCGATTCGGTCGATATCACGAGGAGGCATTCGTGGCAGGACCACGCGAGGGCAAGTACGGCACACTCGAACCGCTTGGCGGCGGCGATCCCATCCCACTCCTGAAAGAACGGCTCGTCATCGGCCGACGTGAAACGAGCGACATCTGTCTGCGCTTCTCCAACATCTCCACATCGCACTGCGAGCTGGTGCTCGAACAGGGCTACTGGAAGGTCAAGGACCTCCAGAGCACCAACGGCGTCAAGGTGAACGGCGAGCGAGTGTTCGAGAAGCGCGTCTATCCGGGCGACGAACTGACCATCGCGAAACATCGCTTCCGGCTCGACTACACGCCGGTCAACGCCCGCAGCGCCGACGCCGAGGTCGATGAACTGCACGAAGACATCATGCGGTTCTCGCTGCTCGAACGGGCCGGGCTGACCAAGCAGGGCGAGGTCTCGAAGACGGCCGCGCGACGCCGCGTGTCGGGACCCGACGACGATCAGGCGCTCGATTACCTGAACGCCCCGGCCGCCGGTCCATCTACCAGCAGCGCCGATCTGGCGAAGATCGCGGCAAGTCCAGGGTCCGCCGGGCTGGGTGACGAAAACACGATGGACGACGTCACGCCGGCCTCGTCGGCAGACAACCTGAGCGACGACGACTTCCTGGGCATGATCAACGAGGGCGGCAAGAAGAAGCCCAAAGACGGCGGGAAACCAAAGCCCTAAATAGCCTTGCACGATTCTGGGACAGTAGCCCGACGCGCCAGCGAGGGAGCACATGGCGAAATCACAAGAAATCAGCCCCGGTCCCTCGCTGGCGCGTCGGGCTACTGTCCCTGCGGACTCCCAGAATCACGCAAAGCCATTTAGCACGAGTCTCAATCCATGTCCCTGCTGCAACGCGCCATTCTGACGTTTGTGCCCGGCCCAATGGCCGAGGCGATGGAGCACGAGTCGCGGCAATGGATGATGCGCTGCGACTGTGGGCACGAACGGTCGATCTGGGAGGTGGGCGGCATTCGATACAAGGCGGCAGGCAACCCGCGGCGGCCCGCGCGGTGCCCCGCATGCGGCCGTCGCACGTGGCACGAGGTCTACCATAAGGACGGCCGACCGTCGGCCGCGGCGCACGCGCGGTCCACAACTCGATCGCCCCGCGGCGACGAATCGATCCTGGCCAACGCCGCGCCCGCGTTCAGGCTCGCACGGCTTGTCCCGTTGCTCGTTCTTACTATCGTCGGCGCGGGGCTCGGCGTTCTGGCAATAGGTTGGTTGGCCTTCGAGCAACTCACCGCCTCGCGGCTGACGGCGACCGAGGGCGTTGTGGCCCAGATGAAACAGGGCAGGGCAGTCGCGGAGTTCGACGTCGACGGCGTCAAACACGAGGTCGTCTCCATCGTGCGCACTAACCTGCGCGTCTACCGAGTTGGTCAGCAAGTCGCGATCCTCTACGATCCGGCCCAGCCAAGCCGCGCGCGGCTAGACACGTTCTTCGACCGGCGACTGCTTCCGACGATCTTCGGCGCGGTGGGTTTCGTGCTCGCCACAGCCGGCTGCGCCGCACTCGTATTCGGACGACGCTGACGAGCCCGAACGACCTCGAAGAATCTCATTCCACTACCTCAGCGCAATCGGGCGCAGCGTGAAGCCGGCCGCCGAGCCTTTGATCTTGTTGGTCATGCAAATGTAGGCGAACTCGTACGCCCGGTCGCGGGCGAGGTCTTCGAGGTAGTGGAACTCGCCGATGTGCACGCCCTGGTCGTCAAGCATGTAGTTGTGTACCGGGATGAACGTGCCGTACTTCTTGCGGAACGCGGCGTTGTCGGCCTCGGCCGGGCCGTACTCCAAGCCCGATGTGTCGGAGCCGATGAACATGGCGCCGTGCTGCTCGATCAGCCACTTGGCCGCGCCGAGGTTGATGCCCGCCGAGTCGTGCTCCTTGATCTTGCCGTCCTTGTCGTCGCCGGTCTCGCCCCAGTAGCGCAACGTGCCGGTGCGGATGAGCACGATGTCGCCGGGCCGCAGCTCGGTCTTCTGTTTCTTGAGCGCCGTCTCCAGGTCGGCGGGCGTGATCTCATAGTGCGACGGCAGCGCGTCCACTTGCTTGGATCCCGCCACGTCGATCAGCACGCCGCGCGCGACGATCGGCGGAATCCCGCCGGCGTCGCACTTGCGCGGGCCCCAGTTGCCGCCCCACTCGGCTTCGGTGAATCCGTTGTACCAATGATCGGCCAGTTTGTGCTCGCAGTCGGGGCCTTCAGTGACGTGGCCCAGGCCGTCGATCTGAGTGGCCACGTTGTCGTTCATGAAGAGCGCGTTCGAGTGCCAGGCGGTGCCGCGTGCGTTCACGTCGGCGCCGACCAGGCCGGGCAAGTCCTGCTGCCGCTTCACTCCCTCGGGCGTGCGAAACGCGATGATCTCGCCCGGACTGTGCCCCGGCCATTTGTAGCTGGTCCGGTCGTACATTATCCCGAGGTCGTACACCTTGCCGTGCTGCACAAGCCGCAGGGCCGCCGATCGTGTCGCGTCGGTCATTGCGTTGAGTGCGCCAATCTCGTCGGACTTGCCCCATATCCAGCCCCAACCCTTTCCCTTCTGCCAACCCTTCGTAGCCGGCTGCGACTGAGCCGCCTGCATCGCCCAGACTCCGCCGAACACGCCGACCGCCATCGCCGCCAAACACGATACGAATTGCCGCCGGTTGCGAATCATGTTGTGCCTCCCGATGAGTTTGGGACCCACGAACTGGCCAGAACACCACGGTGACGCGGCCGATTCTAGGCGGCCGCGGCGGAATAGTCCACCAACGAATCGGGCGACTCGGCGACACTCATTGCTGCGCACTCGGTGTCTCTGCCTGGAGTAGGTCCACACGGAGGCGCAGGGGTCGCAGACGATGCTCAGTACTGCGCCGCATTAAATAGGGTCTGAAATCGGCCTCGGTCGTTTAACCCGCAGCCGCAGGCGAGGCATGGCTGGCGCTTGTTGTGCCTCGCCTGCGGCTGCGGGTTAAACGAATTCGGACCCCTTTCAATGTGGAGCGGT
>Ga0185317_100011_pt1 | contig 95405 bp, 73 predicted proteins | sample DevilsHole_FD_128020 | JGI IMG/M metagenome (GOLD analysis project Ga0185317, IMG submission 128020) | Groundwater microbial communities from Devils Hole, Nevada to study Microbial Dark Matter (Phase II) - Devils Hole (SPADES assembly)... | ecosystem: Environmental > Aquatic > Deep subsurface >...
AGGAGCTGCGCACCGGCATCGCGCGCCCCGACAACTTCTCGGCGCGCGGCAACAAGAAGACGGAAGTGAAGTGCCCCGAACTGGAGCAAGACATTCGCGCGTTGGCCGAACCGCACAGCCAGCAGGACCCGAAGTTTCAGTCGCCGTTTTTGTACACGCGCATGACCGCGGCCGCGATGCGCCAGGCGTTGATCGACCAGAAGGGCTGGACGGACGACGAGTTGCCGCACGTCAACACGATCGGTGAGATGCTCAATCGGCTCGGGTCTCAGAAAAGGGGACATTCTACTTTGCATCAAAAGTAGAATGGCCGGGTGGCGGCGTGCAGTCCTGCCGGAGTCGACGAACATGGCGCCGGGACAAGCCCCCGCGCGATGCTTGTGTCGGATCCAACCGCCGGCTAGCATGTCCATCACGGAAGCCGCGGTTCGATCAAAGATCATGGCCGGTTGCAGCGTGGTGTCGGGAGTCTTTTGCCGGAACGGCCCGAAGGGTGCTTCGCACAAAAGACTCCCGACCGACCCCTTTTTGCCGATCGGCAGCTTAGCTCTATCGAAAGGCAGAATGGAGGCGAGCGGTGGATCGCTATCCTGCAAGATACTCTGACGCTCACGGTACCGAAACGACCACTATTGACAACAATGGCGAAATGCTACGGCTTTCCTTGGACGGCGTTGAGTTCGTCGGTAGCGACTTCGATTCACTTGAGCCGAAGGATGCTGCGCCGGATCAACTGCGGCGCTTCACGCTGAACCAAGGCTGTCTTTGCTCGTGCCGCATCGAGTGCCGAATGCCTGTGCCGGTTCATGACCGTGGCAGGGAGGTTTCTGGCGTGCTGTCCGTCGAACTGGTGCTCGGCAACCCCGCCAAAAACGGCGGGATAGACTGCGAACAGCTTCGGATCCTCCTGGAGTATGACGGCCAACGAGTCGCCGGACCAGGAACGAGCGGCTGGTTTGAGGATGAACTTCTCGGGCTCCAAACGCAGTTGCCCGAAGGGGTGTTCATCAAGGCCTGCATCAACTGCCTGTACTCGGATTACAGCCCCTACGGCCACGGACTGTTTGGCGGGATGATGTGTTTTCGCAACCTGAAGGCGGAGTACCTTAAGGTCACGCCGAAGGCGGAATTCTGGTCCATTCACGGGCGGCAGGATCGCTTTGTCCAGGAAACGTACCTGTGCCCCGAATTCGAGCGACGGATTCCCGGCAGCGGTTATCGCGGATAGCGCCGCCGAACAAGGGCGTTGCACCTGACCGGGCCGGCAGTACGGCTTTCCGAGGCATCACGTTTCCTTGCAGCCGGCCCGGCAAGTGAACGCGGTCGCCGACTCAGACGATCATGCTGACGAGCCAACGACGGAATCCACGCCTGCAGCAGCACGACATGACCGACAATCCAGATCCAGCCGAGACCGCGCGAGTCGGTCGGGATCACGCTGACGTTGATGCCTGGTCTGGCTCTACTGGTTGCGGCGATTCCGTCGAGAAACCCATTCATTGAAACACAGAGGCACGGAGGTCACAGAGAAGGTTGCCAGATTTGGCCTGGTTCAAACTTGGGTAACAGGGCGTGACGAGTTTGGGACTGCGTGATTTGTCTGTTTCCCCCAGACTGGTGGATCAGGATCGATTCCCAGTTTCATGGAGGAAACAGACATGGCCCATTTTACTGCCCAGTCGTCGACAACGCAGCCCTCCCCGTGCGTGGCTAAGACCTTGACCGGCACACAACGGCAAGGCTTGGCCGTACAGGCCCTCGCCGCAACTCAGTGCGTCACCCGCTTGGCCGCACAATTTCAGGTCAGTCGCAAGTTCGTGTACCGACAAACCGCCACGGCCCAGCAAGCCCTCGACACGGCCTTCGCGCCACCCGCCCCCCGCGACGATGTGCTCTTTTACCTGCCCGTCACCACCGCGTGGCTGCGGCAACTCATCCTGGCTCTGCTGCTGCATTGCCATAGCTCGTTCCGCGGCGCCATCGCCTTGCTGCTCGACTTGTTCGGCGTCACCGTGTCGCTCGGCACCATCCACCACATCACCCGCGACGCCGTGGGTGCCGCTCGACGCGTCAACGCCCAACAAGACCTGTCCACCATTTCGATCGGCGCCCACGACGAAATCTTCCAGAGCGGCCAGCCCGTCCTCGTCGGCGCCGACGTCGCTTCCACCTACTGTTACCTCTTGAGCCTCGAACAGCACCGCGATGCCGACACCTGGGGCGTGCGACTCCTCGAGTTGCAAGAGCAAGGACTGCGCCTCCAGGCCAGCATCGCCGACGCCGGCACCGGCCTGCGTGCCGGCCAAGCCCTCGCCTGGCCTGGCGTGCCCTGTCGCGGAGATATCTTTCACGCCCTCCGCGAAGTCGGCCAACTCGTCGGCTACCTGGAAAACCGCGCCGTCAGTCACATCGCCGCCTCTGACCAGCAGCAACGACGCATGCACCGCGCCAAGCGGCGCGGCCAAGGCCAAAGCCACTCCAAACGCCTGGCCCTCATCCGGCAGCAACAAGCGCAGGCCATCACCCTGGCCGATGACGTCGCGCTCTTGGCCCGCTGGCTCCGCGACGACGTGCTCGCCGTCGCCGGACCCGATCACCCCACGCGCGTTGCCAACTCTTCGATTTCCTGGTCGCCGAACTGGAGACCCGCCAGCCGCTTTGCCCGCACCGCATCGGCCCCGTCGTCCGTCTCCTGAAAAACCAACGCAATGACCTGCTCGCCTTCGCCGCCGAACTCGACCAGCAAATCGCCGCCGTGGCCGAGGAGTGCCAAGTCGCCACGACGCTGGTGCGGGAACTCTTGCTGCTGCAGACGATGGATCCCAAGACACAGACGCGCTGGCAACGCGAAGCGGAGCTGCGCCGCCGCTGGGGCAGCCGTTTCTGGGCCGTGCGCGAAGCCATCACCGCCGTGGCCGACCAGGTGGTGCGTGCCAGTTCGGTGATCGAGAACCTGAACAGCCGTCTGCGCAGTTACTTCTTCCTGCGGCGGCACCTGGGACCGGACTACCTGGAGCTGCTGCGTTTCTTCTTGAACCACCGCCGGTTCCCGCGCAGCGAGCGTGTCGAACGAGTCGGCAAAAGTCCGGCCGAGCTGTTGACCGGGAACCCTCACCCCCACTGGCTCGACCTGCTCGGCTACCAGCGCTTCGAGCGTAACTGAGCACCCTTCCGGCCTTCCCACCCGCCGGTTGTTCTCCGGCCTCCACTCTCCGTCCGCGCCTGTTACCCCAAAACGCGAACTTTTGAACCAGGCCTAATGATCCGACTAGCGAAGGGTCAAGCATATTCTTGGGCACTCGAACACTGCAACGCCTCGATGTGGGCCAACCGAGGCGGCGCAACTTGAGGGTCCTACATCGGCGCGTCGGTTGTCGACGACGCGCCGCTATGAACCGCAATCCCTTGTAGCAAATGGAGCCTACAGCAATAATCCCCGCCGTCCGGGGACCAGGATGCCCTAATGCCTGAAAACTGGCTGGTTCCGAATATCTGGCTGATTCCCGCGCTGCCGCTCATGGCTGCGATCATCACGGCTGCGCTGGGACCTCGCGTGTTGCGCGAACGCAGTCACTGGCCGTGCGTCGTCGGGGCGGTGCTCGCGGCGCTGGCGTCGATACTGATCCTGGCCGCTGCCGCAGACGGGCGACCCGCCGGGTCCGTCGAGGGCCATGTCGCTTCCGCCACAACCAGCGTCTATGAGTGGATTCGCGTCGCTGGCTTCTCGGCCCCGGTCACGCTGCGCGTCGACCCGCTCACCGCACTGATGCTCGTGATGGTCACCGGGGTCGGGTCGCTGATCGTTATCTACTCGATCGGCTACATGCACGGCGATCGCGGCTACTGGCGATTCTTCTCAGCGGTGGCGTTGTTCCTGTTCTCGATGACCGGCCTGGTGTTGGCCTCGAACTTCCTTTTGATCTACGTGTTCTGGGAACTCGTCGGTCTGTGCAGCTACCTGCTGATCGGGTTCTGGTACGAACGTCCGGCGGCTGCCGCGGCGGCGAAGAAGGCGTTTGTGGTGAACCGCATCGGTGACTTTGGTTTCGCACTAGGCGTGTTCATGGTCTGGGTCACGTTTGGCACGCTGGATTTCGACCGCGTGTTTGCCACTGCGACAAGTCCGGCCGGCGGCGTGAGCGGCCCGGAGATCACGATCATCTGCCTGTTGCTATTCTGCGGCGCGGTGGGCAAGAGCGCTCAGTTCCCGCTGCACGTCTGGTTGCCCGACGCGATGGAAGGCCCAACGCCGGTCAGCGCGCTGATCCATGCGGCGACGATGGTGACTGCCGGGGTGTACATGGTTGCTCGGTTCGCGCCGCTGTTTCTGCTCTCGCCCGTAGCGTGCGTGACCGTCTCGACCATCGGCGGCCTGACGGCGCTCATTGCGGCCCTGATCGCACTGACTCAGACCGATCTCAAACGTATTCTCGCGTACTCGACGGTGAGCCAACTCGGCTATATGTTCCTCGGCCTCGGCTGCGGCTCGAAGGCTGCGGTAGTAGCCGCGATCTTCCACGTGTTCACTCACGCATTCTTCAAGGCCCTGCTGTTTCTGGGGGCCGGCAGCGTGATGCACGCGATGGGCGGCGTCATCGACATTCGCCGGCTGGGTGGACTGCGCCGTCGCATGCCCATCACCTGCTTGACCTTTTTGTGCGGGGCTGCGGCATTGGCCGGCGTGCCGCCGCTATCGGGGTTCTGGAGCAAGGACGCAATCATCGTCGGCCTCGCCGAGGCCAGTCACGGCGAGCAGTTTGGCTGGGTCTACACCGTACTGCGCAGCACCGGCATGCTGACCGCGTTCCTGACCGCGTTCTACACGTTCCGCGCATTCTTTCGAGTCTTCACCGGCCCCGAACAGATTCCCGACGAGGCGGGCCATCACGCCCACGAATCGCCGCCGGTCATGACCTACCCGTTGATCGCCCTGTCGATCTTCGCGGTCGGAATCGGCTGGGTGCTGGCCCATTCCTTTCACGGGCTTGCGGACTTCCTGAGCGGCAGCCCCGGCCTGGCCGCCGCGCATGCCGAACATTCGTCGCTCGTGATGATCGTCAGCGGCGCGGTCGCGCTCGCCGGCGTGGTGGTCGCGTGGTGGATGTACGGCCGACCCAGCACGTTGTCCGATGCGCTCGCCACGCGATTCCCGCGCGCCTACGAACTGTCGCGCGACAAGTTCCGTTTCGACGAAGCGTACGACGTGGGCGTGGTCCGACCGACCCTCGTCGTGGCGGAACTCAGCCGCATCGCCGACAACTGGATCGTCGACGGCCTCGTGCGCCTTGTGGCCTGGCTGCCAGGCTTCATGGGTCGCGTCTTGTTGCGCCCGATCCAGAATGGACTCGTGCAGTTTTACGCGCTGTCGACCGTGTGCTGCCTGGTGGTGTTCATGCTGTTCTTGTGGCTAAGTACTGCTCTACATTGAAAGGGGTCCGAATTCGTTTAACCCGCAGCCGTAGGCGAGGCACAACAAACGCCAGCCACGCCTCGCCTGCGGCTGCGGGTTAAACGACCGAAGCCGATTTCAAACCCTATTCAATGCGGCACAGTACTAAGGGGATAGATCCGAGATGGATTTCGTGCTGTTGGTTGCGGTTCTGCTTCCGGTCGCCGGCGCAGCGGTGGTGATGCTCGCTTCGCACGGCGACGCGCACGCCGCGCGCCGCACCGCGCTGGCGGCGACGCTCGCCACCTTGGCCGCAACCGTGATTGTGGCCGTCGGGTTCGATGCGACGGAAACCGCCTCGCAGATGGTCACCGATTGGCCGTGGCTCGGGTCGGCGGGGATCCACTTCGCGATCGGCTTGGATGGCATCGCGTTGTGGCTCGTTGTGCTTACATCATTGTTATCGGTCACTGCGGTGCTGGTTTCGTGGCGGGCGGTCGAGGAACGGCCGCGAGCGTACTACGCATTGCTGCTCCTGCTGGAGACCGGCATGCTCGGCGTGTTCACGGCGCTCGACATCATCCTGTTCTACGTCTTCTTTGAGTTTACGCTGATCCCGTTGTTCTTCCTGATCGGCGTGTGGGGTGGGCCTGATCGTCGACTGGCGGCCCGCAAGTTCTTCATCTACACCCTGTCGGGCAGCGTGCTTACGTTGCTCGGCCTGCTGTACATCGTCGCTGCATACCACGAACAGACTGCGGCACTGGGCAAACCGACACTGACGTTTTCGATTCCCGAACTCACGGCGAATCTGCACTTATCGTCGGCCAAACAGTGGTGGGTCTTCCTGGCCTTGACCGCCGGGTTTGCGATCAAGGTGCCGCTCTGGCCGTTTCACACGTGGTTGCCGCTGGCGCACGTCGAGGCGCCGACGGCGGGCAGCGTGATTCTGGCGGGCGTGCTGCTGAAGATCGGCACGTACGGATTCCTTCGGTTCAACCTGGCCTTGTTGCCAGCCGCGTCACACGAGTTCCTGGCGCCGATCGCGGTGCTCGCGGTGATCGGCATCGTCTACGGCGCACTCACGGCGCTGGCCCAGAGCGACATCAAGCGGTTGGTGGCGTACTCGAGCGTCAGCCACCTGGGCTACTGCATGCTCGGCCTGTTCGCGCTCGGCTCGGTTGACACCGCGACAGTGGGCATCACCGGCTCGCTTCTGCAGATGGTGAACCACGGCCTGTCCACCGGTGCGCTGTTTGCGCTGGTAGGCATGTTGTACGAGCGGTACCACACGCGCGAGATTCGCTCGCTGGGCGGATTGGCCCGCAAGATGCCCGTGCTGGCGTTTTTCTTTGTTGTGTTCACGCTGTCGAGCATAGGCCTGCCCGGCCTCAACGGATTCGTCGGCGAGTTCCTGGTGCTGCTGGCGATGTTCGAGGTGCGGAAGGCGTACTCGATCATTGGCGCCGTAGGCATCATCCTGGGCGCGTTCTACATGCTGTGGCTTGTGCAGCGCATGCTGTTCGGCCCGCTCAAAGAGCCGCACGACGGCGACGATGCCGTGCGCGACCTGGACGGGCGCGAGATCGCCGCGCTGGCCCCGATCGCCGCAGTGTGCCTCTGGATCGGCCTGTGTCCCAACATCTTCCTGAGCCGCATGGAGCCGGCCGTGCGGCAGGTTGCGGAACGGCTCGAGCCGGCGGCGACACGAGTGGCGATCGCACACGATTCGCACTGACCGGAGGTTTGCATTTGCTTCACACGCTTCAAGCCACCGCACCCGAAGTTCTGCTGGTCTTGTTGGCCAGCGCGATGTACTTGGCTGGAACATTCGCGAAAGGTCCATGCCGCTGTTGGTTCTGGTCGTCAATCGCCGCTTTGGGCCTGGCGGCGGTTGTTCTGGCGACGTGGACGATGAATTCAGCCCCCGCCGCGTCGGCGACGGCGGTGGTCGACTCCCTGGCTGTCTGGGGCAAGGTGCTCGCGCTGGCGACCGGACTGGCGCTCGTGCTCATGAGCGACGCGATGTCGCTCGACAATCGCGCGCCCGAGTACTTCGCATCGCTGTTGCTCGTCGTGGCCGGTTCGATGTTTGTCGCCGGAGCCAATGAGCTTGTTCTCTTGTTCTTGGGTCTCGAACTGATCAGTGTTCCGTCGTACGTGTTGTTGTACGTGACGCGACGCGACGTAGCCGGACAGGAGTCGGCGGCCAAGTACTTCTTCCTCAGCATCTTCGCGTCAGCGCTGTTTCTCTACGGGCTGAGTTTTCTCTATGGCGCGGCCGGCAACACCAACCTGCAGGCGATTGCCCAGTTGGAGTCCAAGCTGCCGTATCCGGTTCCGCCATCGCTGCTGGTCGCGCTGGTGCTTGTGGTCGCGGGGTTGGGTTTCAAGATTGCGGCGTTTCCGCTGCACTTCTACGCGCCCGACGTGTATCAAGGAACCACACACACACTGGCCGCCCTGTTGGCCTGGGCGCCCAAGGCCGCGGGTTTCCTGGCCCTTGTACGACTCGTGACGTTCGCCATGCCATACCTCGCCGACAAGGTCTCTTGGCTCATGCTCGTGCTCGCCGCTGCGACGATGACGGTGGGCAACGTGCTCGGACTGCTCCAGACCAACCTGCGTCGCCTGCTTGCGTATTCGAGCATCGCACACGCGGGCTACATGCTCGTGGGCATCGGCGTTGGCGCGTTGGGCGGGTCGCGGTACATCACCACGAGCGGAGCCGAGAGCGTCGTGTTCTACCTGGTCGCTTATGCGGCGATGACCCTGGGCGTGTTCGCGGTGCTGGTCGCGTTGGCCAGTCCACAGCGGCCAGTCGAGACAATAGACGACCTCGCCGGGTTGGCAAGGTCGCATCCCCGGTTGGCTCTGGCGATGGCGTTGTTCCTGTTCAGCCTGACCGGCATCCCGATCACGGCTGGTTTCTGGGCCAAGGTGGCGATCTTCTCGAGCGCGCTGGTCTCAGGCCAAGATCATTACATCACGCTGGCGATCGTCGGCATGCTGAACGCAGCCGTGTCGTCGTACTATTACCTGCGCATCATCGCGGTGATGTACATGCACGAGCCGTACGGCGCGGTCGAGCCGGCGGGCAGCCGCCCCGCCTTGTGCGTCGTCGCCGCCTGCACGGCAGTCACCTTGGCCATCGGCTTCGCACCCGGCCCGATGCTCGACTGGTGCGTCGGGCTGGGGCTGGGTCGGTAGTTCTATCATGGATTTCCCCTTGCTTGTCGCGCGGGGGATCGTTTCAATTCCGCGTGCGGGTCGGCTAAGGGCCACAAGGTACGGCACCAAGGAGGACTGGATGGATCGGGTGGATAGGGCACGCATCGTTGAGGCTCACGAGCCGCACTCATCCACCGCGTGGGTATGGGCGGGCTTCCTCGCGGCATTCGCCTTGGCTGAGGTGCTGCTCGCCTGGGGGGTGGCGACTCAGCCGTGGTGGGTCATCGTGCCGATCGTGATCGCAGTCGCGCACTTGATGCACGGACACATCCTGGCGTTTCACGAGGCGTCGCACCGAACGCTGGCTCGCGTGCCGTGGATCAACGACGCGATCGGCCTCTTTATCGGCACGCTGAGCTTTCAAGGACTCACGGGCTTTCGCGCCGTGCATCACTCCCATCACGCCTACCTTGGGACCGAACGCGACGAGGAACTCTGGCCGTTTGTCGTGCCCACGACGCCCCGCTGGTTTCGACGGCTCGTGGCGATCTTCGAGCTCGCGTTCGGGATCTTGCTCACGCCGACTCTGTGCCTGCGAACATTCCTTCGCCACGGATCACCGGTCGCCAATCCTGCCGACCGCCGACGAGCGTGGCTGGAGTTGCTGCTGATGGCGGTCGTGTGGAGCGGCATCGTTGGCGCCGTCGCGTGGTTTGGCGTGTGGCGGCATTTTGTGCTGATGTACGTAGTGCCGGGTGTGATTGCCGGCGACATGCACAGCTTGCGCAAGTACATCGAGCACATGGGAATGACCGGCTCGACGGTATTGAGCTGCACGCGAAGCATTCTGGCTTCGGGTCCGCTGGCCCGCTTCATTTCGTTCACACTTTTCAACATCAACTACCACGGCATCCACCATCGCTACGCTCGCATCCCACAAGCGCGGCTGCCTGAGTTCACCGCGCTGCTTGCACCGAAGCGTCAGGAGGAGCCGGCGCCCTACACGAGCTACCGTGCGGCCCTGTGGGAGATGCTGCACACGCTGGCCGATCCACGCATCGGGGCTCAATGGTTAAACCAGGCTCGGTCCAAAGTCGAAGCGGCGTGCGAGCCGTGTGGTCAGGCGGCCCTGGATGTGTAGCGGGCGTTCGCCCTTGGCTAGCGGCGGATACTATTCGGGATGGCCGAGGCATTAGCCCCGTAGCGGCCCGTAGGGGACGGTTGTTAGCCGTAGTGCAGGCGGCCCGCCTGCAATGTCGTCAAAGGAAGCCGCAGGCGAGCCGCCTGCACTACGACTTCCTTGGGAGCCAGGGGCGTGGGCCGGCTCACGCCCCTGGCTAATAACACACGCCGCTTCGCGGCGGGAGCTCGACCAGGCTTCGCGGCGGAGGCAATGTTAGGCCGGGACGCGGCAATGTTAAGCCGCGGAGCGGCGGGAGTCAGTAGCCAGGGGCGTGGGCCGGCGTGAGCCCCTGGGCCAGAGACGTGCGAACGACAGGAAGCCCTGGAAGGGCGACAGAAGAACGCGATTGGGCGTGTCCTTCGGGAGCGTGCCAACGCCGCCACCGCGTGTGCGCACGGCTGAGTCAGGCGAAGGATTGTGACATCATTGTGCGTGGAGACAGAAAGCCATCCTCGATCATTCGCTGGTGCTTGGACAACACGCTTCTGGTGATCATCGGTGTGTCGGTCGCTGTGGGGTGAGGTGTAAATGGATCTGCTAGACCGGGTGAAAGACCGCCAACTGCGGCGCGCGCGCGCGATAGATGTAGTTGTGCAGGACCGTCTCAAGCGTGGCACGGTCGGTTAGCAGGCGCCGGGCCGGCCGATCGTCCGGCTCGAAATGCCGAGGGCTAGCGCGCAGCCTCCTCATTCGGCTTCGCAACGTCGGGTGCGGACTAAACCATTCCTTGCGCTCGTCGGCCACGAGCGTTTCCTTCATCTCCTCCTTCACGTCGTCGCCCAGATTGGTCCACGCGGTCAGGAAGAACTCGTACAGGTTGGCGTCGTGCACGATGACGGGATGGTAGTGACAAAGCACCTCGTGAAAGACCGGCTGCACCAGCGCGACGCTCTCGATGGCCCTGGCCAGGATGTTGCCGCCGCACGCTGCCGCCGTGAGTCTGTCCGCGCGGTGCTCCTGATAGTGGCTGAGCGGCGTCGATAGCACGCGAAAGGAGCCGCGCACCAGCCAGGCGAATAATACGCACGGGTTCAACCAGCCCCACGGCGATTCCGTGCCCACCGCAATCGACTGCTCCAGCGAATCGACAAACTGCGACACCACCAGCGCGATCGCAGCGTCGCCCCGACTCAGGTGCGCCAATTCGTGCGCCACTACGGCCCGCAGTTCCTCGATCGTCAACACGTACAACAGCGGCAGTCCGAGCACCAGCACGCGCCGACGCTGTTTCAGGCCCGCGCGCCGTTCCTCCACCACGCCGATGCACGGCAGATACGTCAGCCGAATCTCATCGGGGGCCGCCGCGCCGACCCGCCGAGCCATCTCCGTCACCACGATGAAGACCCCCATCGCGTCGTCGCGGGCCAGCACCGGACCGATCGTTTCGTCCAAGTCGCGGCGCGCGAAGTACGGCAGCCAGGTACGGGCCAACTCGGTCCACGCCGTGGGCCGCCGCCGGTCATCAGCCAGCTCATCGTCCGATTCGAGTGCGGCGGCCAGAAACGCAGGAAGTCGAACCAGCAACCAAGCAGAGGCTAGCACGGTCATGCACACGTGATAGGCCACCATCAGCACCATCAAGCCCACCGCGTAGGCGCCGATTACCAGCGACGACCAGCGGGCCGGGCGCCAGAACCACTTGTCGCGATCGGCTCGCCAGTCGTCCGGCGGCCAGCGGTGTTTGCTCTCGAGATTGAAGCACGGAATCGTGCCCGACGACGCCTTCGACCGTACGCGGCGACGAAAACGCCGACCGCAAAACGGACACTCCCACACGCCGGTCGAGTCCGGCGGCGGAATCACCCGCTCGCGGCACCCCGGACAACACATCAACTGAATCCGTTCGGCCGACGCCATGCTGGTCTCGTCGAAGTCATGCGGACGTGAAGATTGTGTCGCGGCCCCCTTGACGGCCTTGGACAACTGTCCTAAGATACCTGCGACATTTGTAAAAGGTCAATGACCCGGACGCCATGGCGAAGCGAATTCCCAAAATACCTGATTCCGAACTCGAGGTGCTCGAGGCCCTGTGGCAGGTGGGCAGCGGCAGCGTCCGCGACGTGCTCACGCAACTCCAGTGGTCGGGAAGCCAGTGGACCTACGCCACCGTTTCGACGTTGCTTCAGCGGCTTGAGCAGAAAGGTCTGGTCACGTGCGACAAGTCCGAGTTCGCGTTCGTCTATCGCGCGGCCGTCAGTCGGCCCGCCGTAGTCGACCGCCGGCTCGAGCACCTGATCGACAAGGTCTACCAGGGCGAGCCGGGCCTGCTGGTCGTGCACCTGCTCAAGTCGCACCGCCTCAGTTCGGAGCATCGGCACCAGGTGCGTCAGATTCTGCAACAGATGGTCGAGGGCGAGGAGCCGGCAGGCGACGGGCCGGCGGACCAGCCCGCGCGGAAACCGCCCAAGAAAGGGCGCTAACGAAAACTGTGTGGGGACACGGGCCGGCCGCGAGGTATGGGTCGGCGTGCGGACCGGCCCGTGCGTTCCCCTTCTTGGGTCCCCATCATACCACCCTTCGCGGTGGACTCCAGCCATTCACCATCAGACCGCGCCAGCCCGAATCAACGAGTCACCGTAGCCACGATCGACGTTGACGCCGCGCACCGGCAACGTCCGCAGCACCGCGACTCCGCCGGACGCTAGCCACACGATCAACAGCGGTTCGATCGGGATGTGAAACCGCGCCGAGACGATCGTCAGCGTGTGGAATAGCGTGATCAGAACGACCGTGGCGATCGTGGGCCACAACTGCCGCCAACAATCGCGTGCGAAGAGCAGTCCCAGCAGCGACCCGGCAAGCAGCCCGATCTGACTCACGCGGTAAACAAGCACCTGCGACTTGGGGTTCGTCGCGTCGTACAGCGCGAAGTACCGCAGCCGCTGACCGCACAGCCGAGCGTAGTGCAGCGGGCGCCGGCGAATGTACTCGGCCGCTTCGGCAAACAACTCACGCGATCGCACTGTTTCTGGGAGTCGCCCCAGCTCGCGCCGTCGTTCGGGCGAGAGCACAGCGTCGTCGATGTACATTGTCTCGTTCAGTCGCTGGCGCCATAGCGAACGCTCGACGTCGTGCATCGACCATCCGACGGTTGGCAGGTCGAGATCGTTCGAGGGTGCGGGAATCTTGTCCGTCCCGAACGAACGCGGATGATTGCCTTGCCAAAAGGCATAGCCAAACGTGCTCTTAACGAACACCAGTTCGCCATGGACCCGATAGTTGCGGATGAGCCAGGGGCCGACCACGGCGACGAGCACAACCGCGGCCATTGCCGCTTGTCGCACCCTCAACCACGCCGTCGAACCATGGATGACCAGGCAGATCAGGGCCACTCCGACGACGAGGCTAAGTATTGGATCGGTCAGCACGAGGATCCCTGACGCAAGCCCGCACGCGAGCGCCGCCGTCGGCCGCCCTGTGTTCGCCGCCGCTCGCGCTGTCCAAAGGACGAGCACCACCAGCGTAGCGGCCAGCGACGCGACCTGAACCTGTGTCACCGCGTACACCAGCGTCGGATAGACGGCGGTGCCCAGTCCTGCCAGCCACCCGACCGCTTGACGACCAGGCATGAGTGCCCACGCCAGGCAGGTTGCTCCTGCGACCAGCCCGCCGCCGAGCATCGCCTGAAACAGTTCGAGACCCAATAGGGCAGCGGGGGATTCGACGCCAAGCAGCCAGTAGAACACTGCGACCAGCGCGGGATAGACCGGCGCCTGTTGCGACGTAGGGCCTTCCACACCCATCCACTCGACGACGAATCCGCGGCCGGTCACGAGGTTGCGCGCGATCTCGCCATGCTCATAAGTCACGCGCTCCAAGCGATAGCCGCCAACCGCGAACACGGCTGCTACGCGCAGCGCGACCGCAAACAGAATCAGGGCCGCCAACAAGCGTTGGCTGTGTTGACTCGGCATTGTTCAGTTCCCCATGGCAGCGCGCGCCCGCAGAGCTGCGTCGCCAACCGGAGCGGCCGCGTCCGGCAGCTTGAGCAGTCGGTAATGCCGCCGATCGCCGCTCGCGCTCTCGAATCGCGTCGCGAATACCTCAGGCAATTGCTGCGCGACTGGGCCGAGCCGTTCAGCGAACCCCTGATCGTACACAGCGGTTTCCGGATTGAACGCCTCGACGAGCAGCACGTGCGTGAAGCCCTGATCGGCCAGCCACCGCGCGAGGCCCATGCCCTGATGGGCATACGGATGCCGACGTCGCAGCGACGCCTCGCGCACAAATGTTGGCCCAAAGTACAGCCCGCGATAGTCCTGACTGATCACGCGACAGTTGTGGCCGAGCTGGGTGTTCACAAACCGCGCGACACGATACGTAGGCTCGTGCCGCTCCAGGTAGTCCGCGCGGCTCTCCATTCCCAACGCCACTGCCCAGCAAGGCGTCGATCGTTTCAGAACGATCAGCGACTGAAATGCCAACAGCCCCGCGACACAAACACACGCGACTCCAAAGGCGGGACGATGACTCGCACGCAGCCCTTGCAGCACAGCAACGCTCGCAATCGACAGCATCGGCACGATCGGCAACAGGAAACGCAGATCCTGCCGGATGGCGAACCAAAACAATCCAAAACCCGCGGCCAAGCCCATCAATTGCCACACACCACGACCCACTTGCCGTGCGATGACAAGCCCCGGCGCCAGCGCGAGGAACACCGCTCCCAACTGCATCCCGCGACCGCCGAACCGTTCCGGGTGCATCGTCGCCACCCAGGGCAACTCAAGCAGACTGTGGCCTGTTTCGAGCGTCGATCGCGTGTGTGCCGCCAGGCCGAACCAGGAGTTGAAGTAAGGATAGATCGGATTGCCCAAGTGATACCACGACCGTGCGTACCACACGCCGCCCGTCAGCGCGATCACAACCGCGAACGTCGCCACCGTACCACAGGCCCGGCGCCAGCTTTGACGCAAGCACGCTCGAATCGCGACCAATGCCCCGACCGGAATCACCATCGCCGCGCTCACCAGCTTGACGCTTAGCGCCAGTCCGCCAAACACGGCGCACAGCAACAGCCAGCGCTTTTGCCCTGAGGCTTGCCAACGGTCGCATCCAATGACCATCAACGTCGAGTACAACGCGACCGCAAGGTCATTGAGCGGGGCGGTCATTTCGTTGGTGACGCAAGGCGCCAGCATCGCCACCGTACCGGCCCAAACGCCGCCCGCGCGGCCGACGTGCGGCGTCGCCAGTTCGACCACGGCGCCCGCGAAAAGCAGCCCCACGAGCCAATGAAAGAGTTGAGCCAGCACGGGTCCGCTCAACAGCAACCCCAGTGTGTAGAGCATCTCCATCAGGAACGGAAACAGCGAGTTGTCGGTGAGCGGCAGAAAACATACACGCCCTAGTTGAACGAACCGCTTGGGAATCTCGAGGTGGTAGCACAGCGCATCGCCGGCCGTCGGGGGTGCGAGCGCACCGGCGAGCGTCGCCGCTGCTGCGACCGCGCACAACAAGCAGCATGGTACGACGGGACGCGCCAGTACAGTATCTGGCGACTTCGGCGGCACGAAGGACGCCTGCTTCATGCGACGACGAGGGACCATGAGAGACCATACCAGCAGGCAAGCGAACACGACGAGCACCGCGGCGAGTCGCAGTTGACTGAGCAGCCCAACGCCCAGCACACAATAGCCAATGACGCCGAGTCCAAGCGCCGTCGCGGCGCAAGCCCGGCCGACGCCCGTGTGAAATTCGCAGCCGCCGGCCGCGAGCGTGCGTCGGCCGACCAGGAAGGCCAGCAACGACACCGCGAACAAGACCACGAGTTCAACGATAGCCACGGGGCCGCATTACCTCCAGAAACCTCGCAGCATGAGGTAGAAGTAAGAGCCGCACACCGCGACCATCCACGCGGCCAGGGCCCAGTGGGCAGCCGACCGAACTCTCGCCAACAATCGGTCCGACGGCGACTCAGACGGCATGTTGTTCCACCTCCGTCGGCGGCCACGACGAAACGGCCGTCCGCCGGCTTTCCAGCACGGAGAGCGCCGTGTCCACCACCTCCCGCGGCGAGATATTGGTCATGCATGGATGGCCCACGACGGGACAGTGCTTGCGATGACACGGCGAACAGGGTACGGACGCGCGCAGCACATGCACGTGCCCGCCCACAGGTCGCCAGCACTCGGCGCGATTGGTGCCGCTGAACAGCACGACGCTCGGCGTTCCCATCGCGGCGGCAATGTGGGCCGGGCCGGAATCGGCGCCGATGAACAGGTCCGATTCACTCAACAGCGCCGCCGTTTGCATGAGCGTGAGCCGACCGGTCCAGTCCACGGTGCGCAGAACGTCGCGTGCGATAGCGCGCGACGTCGGCTGGTCGTCGCGGTCCCCGACCAAGACCACGGTCGCGGTCGTTTGCTGGGTCAGCGAGTCCAGAACCGCAACGTAGTGACTCGTCGGCCAACGCTTAGCTGCCGTGCCGGCGCTGGTGTGTACCACGATCAGCGGCGAGTCGGGCTGGGCCACGCTCGCGAGTCCGTCGCGCACGGCGCACAAGTCGGCCCAACTGGGAAACAGTTCCGGCCGCAGCCGCTTAGCCTCGACCCCAAGCTGGCGCAGCAGTACACGTCGCGACTCGATCTCATGCCGGTCCGTCGCCCACGGGGCCACGTCGGTGAGCAAGAACCCGCCTCCGCCACACGACCAGCCGGCGCGGCGCGGAACGCCCGCCAACCACAACGCTAGAATCGTGAACAGGTCGCCGCGCGGGTCGATCGCCAGGTCGTAACACTCGCCGCGCAGCGTCCGCGCGAGCCGCAGGACCTCTGCGACGGTCGACCGCGAGCCCTGCGTTCGTGCGTGCCAGTTTCGCCGCGACACGTACACACGCCGCACGAATGGGCTTGCCGCAAATACGTCGACGTTCCAGGCCGAGGCGAGCACGTCGACCGCCGCAGCGGGAAACCGCTCGTGCAGCGCCCGAAACATCGAAGTGGTCAGAACCGCGTCGCCCACATGATCGAGCTGTACGACGAGAATGGACCGCGGGTCGCGTCCGGAAACGACTCCCGTCCCCTTCTTGAGCAATGCCGCGAACGGGGCGGCCAGCGCGTCGAGCAGCCCGAAGAGCAGCCGGTAGCGACGCTTGGCGTAGCGGTAGCGCGAGTTGGCGGGAACCGGTCCGGCCAACTCAGCAAGCTCGGAGCGTGTTGATAACGGAGTCTTCACGTTATTGGCAATCGCTTCGTCGTCAGGCAGCGGCCGCTGGCACGTCCGTCACTGGTCGCGGCACCGGAGTAGCCTGCTGATACGCTCGCAGAGTCGTCTGAGCCGTCGACTGCCAGAGGTAACGATCTCGTACGTGTTGGCTCAGTCGTGAGCCGATCGGGGTGGTGATCGCGGCGCGCACAGCGTCGCGGATCGCAGCGGGATCGTCGGGCCGTACATAGCGAGCGAGGTCGCCAAAGTACTCGCGTGTGCTGCCGAATTCGGTGACCACGACTTCGGAGCCCGCCAGCGCGCCCTCGAGCGCGGCCAGGCCGGGCGTCTCGAACCAACTGGCCAGCACGACGACCCGCGCCGCGGCGTACGCCGAGGCGAGCAGCGGCGAGTCGTGGGCGATGTGACCGACGAAGGTGACGCCGGCGTCGGCAGCGCGACGGCACGCATCGTAGTAATCTCGGTGGCCGACGTGCGCGTCGCCGAGCACTACCGTGTCGACTCCGGCGCCCCACAGAGCCTCGATCACGGTCAACTGATTCTTGCGCGGCTCGATCCGGCCGGGCACGAGGACGAAGTTGCCGACGCCGAACCGATCGGCGAACAGCCTCGGGTCGCCGGCCGCGAATCGTTCGTCGACACCGTTGGGTATGACCGCGATCCGGGCGGGATCGGCGTTGAAGAGTATTCGGAGCTGCTGGGCCTCGGCCCGGGAGTTGGGCAACACGAGGTCGGACATGTGAATCAGGTCACGACGCCACGACGGTACGGCGTGAAACAGCCGTCGCACCGAGTAGCCGGCCACGCCTCGCAACTTACGCACGAGGCCTCGCTCCAAGTGCCAGGTTGCCGCCGGATCGTGCCACGCGATCGGCGACAATGCGATCGACACGCCGGCTCGCGCCGCCGCCTGAGCCATCTTGAGACACTCCGGCTGCATGCCGAAGATGTGAAGCCAGTCGGCGTCTTCGACGCGGTCGGTCCACGGGTCTAGTGGCTTGGCGTCGATGCCTAGCTGCCGCAAGTGCTCGGCGGTCTTCTGCAACTGCACTTCGCCTCCGCCGGGATTCTGCAGTGCCGAGGGTGGCGTGTAGCACAGCACGCGCAGCGGTCGGTCGGAGTCGGGCGCCGGGCCGAGCGCGCGTTGGCCCGCAGCGTTGCGACCGTGTGCGGCCGAACGGATTTCATCCGGTGCGTGCAAACGCAATCGTGGCGTCATGCCAATCCTCCTTGAGCAGTGATGTCGGCTCTGCCTCGCTGATCCTCGCCCGCGGCTGTGCTCCGCACATGCGCGCCAGCTTGCCGTACGTCACCCACGACTCGACGCCGGAAAGCACGCTGAATCGTAGCCCCTCGGGGCCGTCGAACATGCCGAGCTTGCCGAAGTAGAGTCGGGCGAAAGTCGCCAGCGACGCGAGCATCTGACGAGACCAACCCGGGCGGCGGCCCGCGGCAAAGAGTCGCTGGGCCGCCAGATCGCTGTAACGTTCCATCTTGCGAAGGTAGCTCGGCACGTCCGGCGTACTGTCGTGTTCGATGCCGCAGCGCAGACTCTCTGTCCGACCCCGCAGCCTGACGATCTCATGCACTGCGCCCTGCCATCGACCACGCCCGCGACGAAAGAGCCGCATCTTGCGCTCGTGGCTCGTTCCGCCAAATCGAAAGCGACGTCCGAGTATCCGGCTGTGCAGCGGCACCCACAAGCCGCTGGTCGAATCGGCCGCGGCGCCGACCGCCCCGACAATCTCGCGGGCCAGCGACGGCGGCACCCACTCATCGGCGTCAATCGACAGAATCCAATCGCCCGTCGAGCGATCGATCGCCCGGTTGCGCTGACTCGAAAAGTTGTCGAACGGATGGTGAAAAACGTGCGACGTGAAACGTCGAGCCACGTCCATCGTGCCGTCGCCGCTGCCGCCGTCGACCACCACAATCTCATCGGCCCAGGCCACGGAAGCGAGACACCGCGGCAGGTTGCGCGCCTCGTTGAGAGTGATCAGATTGACGCTGATGCGGCTTGCCATGCATGCCCTTGGTCGATTCGGTCGGATCGGACTGGTCAGACGGGTCGGACATGTCTGACCAGTCAGTCCTATCGGTCCGGTCAGCAACCCAGCGCCTCCGCGCTCAGGTTGCGAAACAGTTCAGCCTCGGTTCTTGCTCGCGGCATGCTGCGGCCGCGACTGCGAACGACGTGCGGCAACCGGCCGATTGCGCCCGCCAAGCCGCGCAGAAACGACACGCGGCCAGTCGCCATCGACCAAAGCACGCGCGCGGCCAGGAATGTCAGATGCGACGCCCAGTGCGCCGGCGACCGCAAGTTCTTCCAAGCAAAGAGTAGAGCGTTGCGCGCGTCGAGCTCGGCGATCCGATCGCCCCATCGCGGACCGAACGTCGCGCGGCCCATGTGCCAGGCGACGGCCCCCGGCACGAAACACGCGGTCCAACCGGACAGCCAACCGCGATAAGCCAGGTCGAGGTCCTCGTAGCGGCCTGGCAGATAGAGCGAATCAAAGCCACCGAGGGCCATGAACTTCGCTCGATCCACCGCAAGCACCGCGCCCGCCGACGCCGTAAATCGAGTTCCCTCGGTCAAACTCGTACCGGACGGCTGCACCAATCGCGTGTGTACAAGCCCGCGGCGAAAGCTCAGTTCGCTGAGCGTGCCCTCGTAACGACCGTCGAACGTGAAGCACAGCGGACTGGCGAGAAAACAGTCCGGCCGTTGTTCGATCGTCTCGGCCAGCCGGTCGACACAGCCTGCCGCGAGTTTGACGTCGTTGTTCAGCAGCAATACAATCGGCTCGCCGATGCGACGCACAGCCTCGTTGAACGAGGTCAGGTACGCGTTCGGCAGGCTCATGACGTCGACATCGGGCCAACGTCGCTGGACTATTTGAATGGAATCGTCCGTGGAGTCATTGTCCACGACTGTAACCCGACAGCAACGATCGGCGCGGCGTGCGCAGTCGACGATCGAGGGCAGACATTGTTCCAGCAGGGCGCGGCCGTTGTGGTTGAGCACGAGGATATGTACGCGACTCGGCATCGTGCGGCTGGGTCCGCGTTAGGTTCGTCTTCCATGACGCGCGGCGTAGTATATGGTCGCTTCGGAATCGGTCAATTGAGATTCGGTCGCCATCGAAAGGAGAACACATGCGAGTGCGATGGCAATTGGGGTTGGCCGTTTGGGTATTGGCGGCGTGTGTGCCAGCCGCTTCGGCCCAGGACGACTTGAAAAAGAACCTGAAGGACAACAACGTCGCGGAGCACTGGATCTACGACGACATTGCCGCGGGCTTCGCCGAGGCGCGAGCGTCGGGCAAGCCGCTGCTCATAACTTTTCGCTGCGTGCCCTGAGCGGCCTGCCGAGAGATCGACGAACAGGTTGTTCGTCCAGGCAGCGAGCTCGAAGAACTCGAAAAGCAGTTCGTCTGCGTCCGGGCCGTTCAGATGAAAGGGGTCGATCTTGGGTTGTTCCAGTTCGATTGGGACCAGACGTGGTGCGTGTTCTACCTGAACGCCGACGGAACAATCTACGGTCGCTACGGCACGCGCGCGGGCAACGGCGATAATTCGACGACGCACGTGTCGATCGAGTCGCTGCGCAGGTCGATGGTGCGGGCGCTCGAACTGCACCGCGGCTATCCGGCGAACAAGAGCCAACTCGCCGGCAAGCGCGGACCGAAGCCGGAATACGCCGTGGCCGAGAAGATTCCCAACATCGAACAGCATCATTGCATCCACTGCCACAACGTGCGCGAGGCGACTCTGCGGAACAAATGGCTCGATAAGAAGCTGACCCGCGAGGACATCTGGACGTTTCCCCTGCCCGAGAACATCGGGCTGAAGATGGATGTGGACGACGGGTTGCTGGTGAAGTCGGTAACGCGCGGTTCGCCCGCGGCGGCGGCCGGAATCCGGCCGGGCGACGCACTCGTTTCGCTTGCGGGCCAGCCGCTGATCTCGCAGGCCGATATCCAGTGGGTGCTGCACCAATCGCCGGTCAAGACGACGCTCGCTGCCACGTTGCGCCGAGGCGACGGGGCGACGGCGACGACGTTGTCGCTCAGCGGCGATTGGAAGCAGTCGGACATTGCGTGGCGTGGTTCGTCGGGTCCGGGCCTGCGCTACGGTTTCTGGGCGACGCCGCTCGGCGCAGGCGACCGGGCGTCGCGCGGACTTGCGCCCGACTCGTTCGCATTTCGGGTCAGGAATCTCTACGCACCGCGGGCGGGCAAGCTGCGTGAGGCAGGTCTGCGCGAGGGCGACGTGATCGTGGCCGTCGACGGCAAGGTAGACTCGATGACCGAAAGCGAGTTCATCACCTACCTGCGACTCGCCCATCCGCCCGGCGACACGATCCGCTTCACCGTGCTGCGCGACGGCCGCCGCGAAGAAATCGAAGCACCGATGTGGTGAACGCCACACGGTCAAATGAGGTTGGCCGACTCTGCCGGACGCAGTCCAGCTAAATAGCCTTGCACGATTCTGGGACAGTAGCCCGACGCGCCAGCGAGGGAGCACATGGCGAAATCACAAGAAATCAGGCCCGGTCCCTCGCTGGCGCGTCGGGCTACTGTCCCTGCGGACTCCCAGAATCACGCAAAGCCATTTAGGTATCGCGTCGCCCGCCCGAGCAAAGAACCGGCGGCCGCAGCAGCAACCGGCTCACATTCTTGTGCCATGGGAGCGGGCCGTATTTTCGGTCGTGGCCAAACTTGGAACTACTGAACTTGGCAAGCGACGAACGCGTCGATTGATCACGCACGAGCGCCAGAAAGTGGAGGTTCGCTCACAGCTTCGGGCGTGCTGGATCGACTCCAGAGAGATTCGACCGAGGGCACAATCGCCTAAGGATTTGGCTCAGAATAACTTCCTCGTTTAACGGCAAGCCGAAGGCGACGGCGATCGGCCAAGTCCGCGCGACCCACCGTCGCCTTCGGCTTGCCGTTAAACAAGTGAAATCGGGAACTAATTCCTGACCAAGTACTAAACGGGTCCGGACCTCGTCGACGCGCCCGTCGCGGCGGCGCCGCGGTTTACCCGTTGAAATCGCGACTCGGAATTCGCATCATACGCGCAGCCGATGAGCCAGCGCCACAACGCGCGGCGGCTACCTTTTAAGGAAAGGCAGGCTACAGAAGTCCAAGATGGCTACAGTCATCGAAGAATCGGTCGAGACATACGGAGTAGAGGATTGGGGAGCGGGATACTTCGGCGTCAGCCGTAGCGGCAACTTGGTCGTACACCCGGCCGAGGGCGACGCTCGCACCGCCGACGTGAAACAAATCATCGACGACCTCCACCGCCGCGGCTTCAAGGCCCCCGTGCTGCTGCGGTTCCCGCAGGTCATCGCCAACCAAGTCAAGAAGCTGTACAAGGCGTTCGCCAACTCGGTCGGCGAATTCGGCTACAAGGGCGCCCACATGGCCGTGTATCCGATGAAGGTGAACCAGCGCCGCGTCGTGATCGAAGAGTACCTGCGCGAAGGCAGCCGTTACGGATTCGGCCTCGAGGCCGGCTCCAAGAGCGAACTGTACGCCGCGCTCGCGTTGCCCCAGGCGCCCGGCAGTCTCTTGATCCTGAACGGGTTCAAGGACGACGAATTCATCGAACTGGCATTTTTGGCGGCCCGCGCGGGCAAGCGACCGGTCATTGTGATCGAGAAGCTCAACGAGTTGAAGCACGTGCTGCACCACGCCCAACGGCCTGGGCCAATGCCCATGCTCGGCATCCGCGTCAAGTTGTACTCCAAAGGCTCCGGCCGCTGGAAGGACTCCGGCGGCGAGGCTGCCAAGTTCGGCCTGACGAGTACCGAGGTGCTCGAGGTCATCCGCCGGCTACGCGAGGCGGGAAAACTTGATCAACTCAAGCTGCTGCACTTCCACATCGGCTCGCAACTGACCGACATCAAACGGATCAAGATCGCGGTCAAGGAGGCGTCGCGGGTCTACGCCAAGATTCATCAGATGAATGTGCCGATCGAGTTCATCGACGTCGGCGGCGGCATCGCGGTCGACTACGACGGCTCGAAGACCTCGTTTGCGTCGTCGGCAAACTACACGATACAGGAGTTCGCCAACGACGTGATCTATCAGGTCAAATTGGTCTGCGACGAAGAAAACGTGCCGCACCCGACGATCGTCACCGAGTCGGGCCGGGTGTTGGTCGCCTATCACGCGATGCTCGTGACCAACGTGCAGGGCGAAATCGAAACGGTGGTCGAAGAGGTCACGCCCATGCAGCCCAGCCCCGACGACCCGCAAGTGGTCGACGAGCTGGCCGACATGAACCGCACGATCAACGCCAAGAATTTCCAAGAGTACTACCACGACGCGCTTGAACACCGCGACGAACTGTTCACGCTCTTCGATCTGGGCATGATCGACTTCGAGCAACGGGCCAAGGGCGAGGTGCTGTTCTGGGACGTGTGTGAGAAGGTCGACAAGTTCGCTCGCTTGGCCGAGTATCCGGGCGAGGAGTTTGAGGACCTGCGCAAGTTGCTGTGCGCAAAGTATCTCACAAACTTCTCGGTGTTCGCGAACCTGCCCGACCATTGGGCGATCGACCAGTTGTTTCCGATCCTGCCGATTCACCGGCTCGACCAGCCGGCGACCGAGTACGCGACGCTGTGCGATGTGACGTGCGATTCGGACGGCGTCGTCGATAAGTTCATTGACTTGCACGACGTCAAAGAGGTGCTCGGCCTGCACAAGCTCGTGGCGGGTGAGCCGTACTACCTGGCCGTCTGCCTGATCGGGGCGTATCAGGAAGTCATGGGCAACAACCACAATCTGTTCGGCGATCCGCACGAGGCGCACATCGTGATCGACCAGAACGGCTACCTGATCAAGAAGGTGGTCCCCGGTAGTTCGGTCGGCGACACGCTCGCCTGGGCGCGCTACGCCAAGGCAGAACTGCACGAGTCGTTTCGCCAGCTCGTTCAGGCCCGCATCAAGGAAGGGCTGCTCGCGTCGGCCGACGGCGACGAGCTTATAAACCGCTACGAAGAACGCATCGGCGCCTATACCTACCTCGACCCGGCAAGCTCAAACGGCGCGCATTGAGGCTGATCTCCGTGGGCAGTCGTTATGGTCCGTGGTCGTTGCGACTGACCCCAAGACTGATTGCCGACAACCGATGCGCGGCATGTCCACTTCCTACTTGAGGTATGGTCCGGCAGCGGCTATCGTGATTGGTGTCCTAAATGGCTTTGCGTGATTCTGGGAGTCCGCAGGGACAGTAGCCCGACGCGCCAGCGAGGGACCGGGCCTGATTTCTTGTGATTTCGCCATGTGCTCCCTCGCTGGCGCGTCGGGCTACTGTCCCAGAATCGTGCAAGGCTATTTAGTGGCGACCTTCTGAGAAAGGGGTGCGTCCAGTCCGCGCCGACGCACCACGGACGAGGAACCATCTAGTTCGGTGCGTGGGCGCGGACGGGACGCACCTTACTTGTAAGTCGAGGCAAACGCGACCATGAGCCAGATTGTTTGTCCACAGTGCAGTGCAGCCGTACCGAACGATGTCCGGAACTGTCCCGAGTGTGGGGCTGCCCTGGCCGCCGGGTCAGAAGACGATGTCTTCGGCGATTTCTCCAGTGAAGACTCGGCCGCAACCCAGGGCGGGGCGGACGACTTCGCTGCGTTTGAAGACGCCTTCGAAGACGCCAAGGCCAGTCCACCGGGCCGTGCTTCCGATCCGGCCGCGCCCACCATGGAAATCGAAGTGCCGTCGCCCGCCGGTGAGATGGACAAGACGATGATCAGCCGGCCGGGCATGAACATGGACCTCGACGGCATCGACTTCGGTGGGCCGACTCAAGTGGTGTCCGACAAGCCCGTCGACTTCGACGCGGTCGAACCGACCGTGGCCGAACAAGACGAATTGGCCGCTGCCGCAGGCGAGGATGTTGAGTTTGAGGCGTTCGGCGGCGACGATGCGGCCGGCGCCGCACTCGCAGCGGCCGATGAGTCCGAGCCGTCGGAGTCGTTGGAGCCGGTGGCTGCCGGCGCGGCAGCGTCAGCCGGCGGAGTCGCATTGATGGCGCCGCCGGGCAAGTCGAGCGCGTTGGGAATGATCCTCGGCGTGGTCATCGGATTGATCGTCGGCGGCGGCGGGGGCGCTGGCGGTCTGCACTTCTTGATGCTCCAGCCAAAGGTCGCCGAACTCGACAAGGCGATCAGCGACCTCAAGGCCGAGAAGAGCGACCTGACGAAGAAGCTGGGCGACACTGAGGCTGCCAAATCCAAGGCCGAAGAGGATGGCAAACAAGTCGCGGCCGAACTCGAAACGACTAAGACCGCGCTCGACGCCGCCGACAAGAAGGCGAAGGACGCGACGACGAAGCTGACTCAGGCGAACAACGAAAAGGTCACGCTTGCCCAATCGCGAGCGGCGGCCGAGGCCGAACGCGACGTCATGAAGTTCGAGGTCGAAGGCACCACCTTGCTCGCGCTCCATCCCGAACTGCTGGTCGCGGCCGACCTGCTGCCGGTCGCCAACCCGGTCCAAGCGACAGCGGAACTGGCCCGACTGTGGGGCGACTATTTTGCTCGCGCCGAGGCGGCTCTGAGCGAGGCGATCAAGGTCAGCCCGAATCGCGCCCGCAACTACGCCATGCGCGCGGCAGCCCGGCAGTCGCGCGGCGTCGATCAGGTCGAGGTGCTTGCCGATCTGGCAAAGGCCATCGAACTGGATGCGAACAACCAGGACGCGATCGTGCAGTTCGTCGTCGCTCGAGTGTACGAAGCAGCCGGCAAGTCGAAGGAGGCCGCTGAGCGATTGGCGCTGGCGGCCAAGGCCGCACCCGCCGCCGGGACGAACGTGGCAGGCCCGCCGCCCGTGGCGATCGCCGAGCAGCGTGCGCTCATTGTGCGGCTCGTCGCGCTGGCGCAGGCGGAAAAGGCCCGTGGTCGGACCGGCGACGACGTGCTGCGACTGCTCGATCGAGCAATCGCGCTGGAACCGGCGGCCGCCGCGCCTGAGGACAAAGTAGCCGTACGACTGGAGCGAGCAAGGCTGCTCGTCGCGCGGAGCGAAGGGCTTCACGCATCAGGCAAGGCGGAAGAGGCGGTCGAGTCGCTTGAGTCCGCCGTGCAATCGGCCACTGAGGCGGCTGAGGCGGCCCAGGCCGCGAACCTGAAATCCGTGCCCGATGTGTTGGCCACGCTCGGCCGAGCACTCGAACAGTTGGGCAGGTTCGACGAGGCGCTGAAGGTCGTCGAGACGGCTTCGCCGCTGGCCCGCGACGCCGCCGAGAAGGCCCGCTTCGCCGCCGCCCGCGCGCGACTCCGAGCCGCCAAGGCAACCCGCCCGTCGGAGTCCACGCCGAAGTCGACGTCAATTCGTCCCTCGCACGGGCGGGCCGCGGAACTGGCCGTGCTCCACGCGATGATCCTTGCCGTTCAAGAAGAGACCAAGCAGCCGCCAGCCGCCGAGGCCAAATCGAGCCAAGAACCGAAGGCCGATGAACCGGCGACCCCCAAGGCGCCCGCCGCGCCCGCAAAGGCGCAATCCGCGCCGCCGTCGCCCGAACTCGAACAGGCACTGCGCGACGCCGACGCTGCTGTCCAGGAGTCGGGCGGCCAATCGGCTGACGCCTTTTACGCGAAGGGGATCGTGCTCATCGCGATGAAACGGCCAGAGCCGGCCATCGAGGCGCTGCTCGCGGGTGCGAGCCTGGTCGGCAGCGCCGCCGACACGCGGCCCGATCTCTACGTCCGCGCCCTCGCCGAGGCCTATCGCCTCAAGGGCCGCACGCCTGCCGAAGAGAAGATCGTTCAGCTCGAAGCCCAACTGACGGAGTTCTCCGACGTGAAGTTCAAGCTGGGCACGACATCGACCACGCTGGACGAGACCGCCAAGAAACTGGCGACAACTGAGAAGAAGCTCAGCGAAACGGAACAGTCGCTCGCTGAAACTACCGAGACGCTGGCCAAGGAGCGAGTCGTGCTGGATGCCGAAAAGGGGCAACATTCCTTCTGGGAACGCCGCTACAAGGGCTTGATGACCGGCACATCCGACGAGGACCAGCGCGAGTCGCTTAAGCTTTACTCGCGCGGCTACACTGAGTTCTTTGCCGGCAAACTTGCCGAGTCGATTGAGACCATGAACGCGTCGATACGGCTGAACCCGCGCGACGCCCGCTACCGCTACCTGCGGGCCTTGGCCCACTACCGACAGAAGAACATGGAACTGGCCGAGGACGACGCCAAGGAAGGCTCGGTATTGGAGCGACAGGATTCGCCGCGCCTGTATGACATCAATCGCGGCCTGCTGCGCATTCAGGGTGCCGAGCGACTCTGGCTCGAATCGTTCCGACCGAAGAACGAAAACTGACCTGACGTGGAACTTTGGCCAGGCGCTGAATAGAATCTGTCGCGGGCCGGACGGCTTGGAGGCCGAGCCGGCGACCGATGGCGATGAGCGACTTAGGAGCAAGCAATGTCTGACACGTCGAGATCCATGACTCCGCTCAACATGCAAGTGGTGGACGTTTCGCCCGCGGTGGTAGCTGTTGGGCCGTCTGGGGCGATCGGGCTCAACGATACCATCGCGCGGCTTCTTCACGACATCCTGCAGATACAGCGACAGCAACTCGATCTGACCAAGGAGTTGCTGCAGGTCTCGCGGGAGAACCGGCAACGCCAGCAGGCCGAGTTGGATGCATGGCAGCGCGAGAACCAGGGCATCGTGGAACGCTGCCGCGAGGTCATCGGTACGCTCAGCCGCGTGCACTCGGGCATGCTCAGCGATCTGGCGTCGCACGTTCAGGAGAACGAAGAGTCGCTGCTCGAGAACGAGTTTTCGGTGAGCGAATTCGTGGATCGGTTTGGCCCGCGTATGCATCACCTCTCGGCCATGTTGGGCGTGATGAAGCAGGTGTGTACGCCGGCAACCACCGGCGACGGCGGGCAGACGAGCCACGGGACGTAGGGGTTCAGGGTTCAGGGTTCGGGGTTCAGGGTTCGGGGTTCGGGGTTCAGGATTCAGAGGTCAGAGGTGACTTCTAAACCCTGAACCCTGAACCCTGAACCCCGAACCCCGAACCCCGAACCCTGAACCCTGAACCCCGAACCCTGAACCCCGAACCCTTACCGGCCTTCGCGATCGAAGATCGTCGTGATGTGCGACTTCTTGATCAGCTCCTGCACGTAGCGTTGCGACTCTTTCTGCACCTTCTGTTCGCGCACCGCCTTGCGAATCTCGTCCTGGGCGTCCACGAAGCTCTGTCGTCCGCCGGTCTGACGTTCGTCCACGCGCACGATGTGCCAGCCCTTCGGTCCCTCGATCGGATCGCTGATCTGACCCTGCGGCAGCGTGAAGATTGCCTCGTCGACGGCGGCCACGACGTAGCTGCCGCGCGTGGTCCAATCCCATTGACCGCCCTCGTCGGCGGTCGCGCCCTGGCTCTCGGTCTTGGCCAACTCGGCCAGCGCGGCGCCGCCGCGTAGTTGGGCCACGAGTTCATCCGCCTTGACGCGAGCGGACTCGGCCGCCCCGTGCTTCTCAACGCTGACGAACAGCTCGCTCCAGCGCACGGCGTCGTCGCGTTTGTAGGCGTCGGCGTGCGCGTGGTAGTAGTCGAGCATCTCCTGACGCGATACGTCGAGCCGCGACGCCAGTTGCATGCGCAGGAACTGCTGTGCGATGAAAGTGCCACGCTGATACTCGCGCCACTGGTCGAGCGACTCGCCGGTCTCGAGCATCTTGCGGCGCAGTTCGGCCTCGGTGTTCACTCCCATGCGTTGCATCTGGACCGTGAGCTGCTTGCCAAACTCCTGGTCGGCGAACTGCTCCATTCGCTTGATGCCCTGTTCGGGAATCTGCTTCTTGGCCGCCTGAATGAGCACCTGCCGTTCGATCAGGTCGCGGAGTTTTCTCTGGATGAGCGTGTTGCGGAATTGGGCCAGTTGGCCGGGCGGCAGTTCGGCCTCGGCCTTCGCGAGCTGCGGGCGAATCGACGCGAACACATCCTGAGCGAGAATCGCCTCGCCGTTGACTCGCGCGATGATGCTCTCGGCCAGCTCGCCCACTGGCGTGTTGGGCTGGTCCACGTGGCCGGCCGGTTGCACCGCCGCGTTCGGTTTGACGGCCGCCGCCTGCGCGACACCCGAACTTGTCGTCTCGGACGATTCGGCCGACCGTTTCCAGAACGAAGTCCAACGCGGCCGGTCCGCCGCCGCACAGCCGCAAGCAAGACAAAAGACAGCCAACAGCCTCGCGCGTGTCACGGCACACCACTCCGATGTGTTGGGTTAATCTGTTCCGTTCAGACCGCCAGACTTGCGCGCGGGATAGTGCCAGAAGCACCGATTTACTGCAACAGGGCTTTGAGTCGCCGGGCCAGGTGTGGCCCCGCATCGCCGTCGTCGATTGGCAAGTAGGCCGTCTGGCTGTCGGCAATGCGAAGCTGCCCACGCGATTGACGGGCCAGGGCGGCAACGCACTTCGAGTCGCGATAGTTGAACATCACGAACTTGTCGTCGAGTCGGATCAGGTCGATCTGCCAGCGCTGAGCCAAGATGCGCAGCTCCGCCATCTCGAGCAGGTTGGCGGCCGCGACGGGCGGCGGCCCGAAGCGGTCCTCGAGTTCGCGACGGAATTCCTGCAAGTCGTCTCGATCGCGCAGCCGCGCCAACTTGCGATACACCTCGATCTTTTGGCGCAGGCCCGGCACATAGTCGCGCGGCAGGTAGCTCCGCCAGGGCAGTTCCACGCTCACGTCGAGCCACGTCTCGAGCGGCAGTTGCTTGAGCTTTCGTACCGAACCATCGAGCAGTTGGCAGTAGAGTTCGTAGCCCACCGAAGCGATGTGGCCGCTCTGGGCCGTGCCCAGGATGTTGCCCGCGCCGCGGATCTCCAGGTCGCGCATGGCGATCTTGAAGCCGGCCCCAAGCTCCGAGTACTCCTCGATCGCCTTCAGCCGCTTGGCGGCGTTCGCCTTGATCGGCCGCTCCGAGTCGAGCAGCAGGTAGGCGTACGCCCGGTGCTTGTAGCGACCGACACGGCCGCGCAACTGGTGCAGGTCGGCCAGGCCGTAGCGATCGGCCTCGTTGATGAAGATCGTGTTCACGTTGGGGATGTCCAGCCCGCTCTCGATGATCGTCGTCGAGACCAGGATGTCGGCCCGGTGGTGGACGAAATCGAGCATCGTCTCCTCCAACTCGTGCTCGCCCATCTGGCCGTGCCCGACCAGAATGCGTGCCTCGGGCACAATCTCCTGCAGCTTCGCGGCGATGTTCCAGATGCTGTGAATGCGGTTATGTACGAAGTAGATCTGGCCGTCGCGATTCAACTCGCGCACGATCGCGTTGCGGACGAGCACCGGATCAAACCTCGCGATGCGGGTCTCGATGGCCAGCCGATCGTGCGGCGGAGTCTCCAGGTTCGAGATGTCGCGAATGCCCAACAGCGACAAGTGCAAGGTGCGCGGAATCGGCGTGGCCGTCAGCGTGAGTACATCGACCGTGTGTCGCAACCGCTTCAGCTTCTCCTTGTGTTCCACTCCGAATCGCTGTTCCTCGTCGATGATCACCAGGCCCAGGTCGTGGAACGCGACGTCGTCCTGAACCAGTCGATGAGTGCCGATGATGATGTCCACCTGGCCGTCGGCGAGCCGCTCCAGCGTCGCCCGCTGCTCGGCCTTGGTCTTGAACCGGCTCAGCACTTCGATCACGAACGGGAACTCGGCCGTGCGCTCGCTGAACGTGCGAAAGTGCTGCTCGGCGAGCACTGTGGTCGGGACGAGCACGGCGACCTGCTTGCCGAAGTCGACCGCCTTGAACGCCGCGCGCATCGCGAGTTCCGTCTTGCCGTAGCCCACGTCGCCGCAGATCAGCCGATCCATCGGACGGCTGCGCGCCATATCCGCCCGGATGTCGCTCATGGCCCGCAGTTGGTCGTCGGTTTCCTCGTACGGGAATGCCGCCTCGAAATCGCTCTGCCATGCGCTGTCCTCGGGGTACTTGATGCCCGGCTGACTCTCGCGCACTGCTTGCAATTCGATCATGTCGGCGGCCAAGTCCATGACCGCGCGAGCGACGCGATCTTTGCGCTTTTCCCAGCCTGTCGTACCGATGCGCGATAGCGTCGGCGACGATTTCGCACCGCCCACGTACTTCTGAACCAGTTCGATCTTCGACGCCGGCACGTAGATTCGCGTCGCCTCGGCGAACTCGACGATAAGATGCTCCTCGACCTGGCCTCGCTTGTCGATCGTTTCCATGCCGCGATAAACGCCGATGCCGTGCGTCAGGTGAACGACGAAGTCGCCCGTTTCGAGGTCCAGAAAACTGTCGATCGCCCGCGATTCGTAGCGCCGCCGCGCTCGTGGCCGCTGCACGGCCTGACGGTGAAACAACTCGTGGTCGCCGATGACGAGCAGGGAATGACGGAGAGCGGGCCGTTCCTGGCCGATCGCGCCGTAGATTCGGAACCCTGCGCGCACGCGGCCCACGTCGAAACGCAGCCGCCCGTGGCGCGATACTTCGCTGTCTGCGAATACATCGCCGAGCCGCCTCGCCTCGGCCTCGTTGTGGCACGCGATCAAGACATCGTCCAATCGGGCCGACTCGTCCAACTCGCGTTTCACCTTCCCCAGTTCGCCGCTGAAGCGTTCGATGGACTCGACCTTTAGGCGGCACGTCGCCTCGACCGAACTGGCCGCGATGCTGCTCACGTAGATCGATGGGAATTGCAACACGTGCTTCATCGTCGCATCGACGCTGTAACAGCCGCGCGGGTCGTTCAATCGCTCGAGGTAGTGTCGCCCTTGTTCCACCAGATCGGCAGGCTCCACGAGCATGAACCACGAGCCGGCCGGTACATGCGCACAGAGATGCACGGTGTCGGACTCGGCGACGCCGACGCCGACGGCCGTCAGTTCGACGGATTGAAACTGCTCGGTGCTGCGCTGGGATTCGATGTCGAACGATCGGATCGATTCGATTTCGTCGCCGAAGAACTCCAGCCGCAACGGCGCGGGTTGGTCGGGCGGAAACACGTCCAAGATTCCGCCGCGCAGGCTGATCTCGCCTGGCAGTTCAACGGCGTCGCGGCGCGTGAACCCGCGGTCGACCAGCCACCGCAGCAATTCGTCGAGAGCAACACTCTGGCCTACGTGCAGACTCCGGCTGTGCCGCGTGATCGCATCGCGGTTGGGGACCGGCTGCAGCAGCGCCTGAATCGACGTGACGACGATCGTGGGGGGCTGCGCTGTGGCGAGCCGCTTCAGAACGCGCAGACGACGACCGTAGGTCTCGTCTGCGACCGCCTGTTCGCGCGGCAACGATTCCCACGCAGGCAGGGTCTCCACCGGCCCGCCCAGGAACGTCGCGATGTCGTCGCGCAGGTCGTCGACGTCTGGAATGTGCGACGCCACGACGAACAAAGTGCGGGGCACGCGCCGGGCGAGCGCAGCCGCCGCCAGCGCGCACGACGATCCCCAGGCTCCGTCGATTGTGGCGCTATGGCCGGCCTCGAGCGCCGCCACAATTTCGGGAAACCCGTCGGCATCGGCGATCAGCCGCGGCAGCTCCGCGAGCCGCCACGTGGTGGGCATGACGGTCGTTGTTGTCATCGGCCCGTGCGCGAAGTATAGCTGGTTCACCTCCAGGGGCCTACAGTCTCCGGAAACGGGGGTGCTTTTCCGTAGCTGCGCCTCGCTCGTTTAACCCGCAGCCGCAGGCGAGGTCGTGTTTGATCCGTGCAATTCGCACGATGCCGACCTCGCCTGCGGCTGCGGGTTAAGCGATTGACGAATGCAAATACGGGTATGCACCCCGGAAACGGCGGCGGCCGTCGGCGCCGTCGCCTTGCCAGCGTTGCCGGCAACCACTAACGTATCGTCGTTCTGGTTTCTGACCGCTTGGTCAATTTGAGATCGCAGCGATGCGCGAGCTACTGCGAAGCCTGATGGACTGCGTCGATGCCGGCCGCGACGTCGTCGCGTGCACACTTGTCGAGACTCGCGGCTCGACGCCTCAGAAGGCCGGTGCGTGGATGCTGGTCTTTCCCGACGGCGGCCAACAGGGCACGCTGGGCGGCGGTTGCGTCGAGGCCGAAGTGAAACAGAGGGCGCTCGCCTCGCTGCAAACTGGCGAACCCGAACTCATCGCGTTCCAACTCGACGACAACTACGGTTGGGACGACGGCCTGATCTGCGGCGGCCGCATGATCGTACTAGCCGAACCGCTGCGCGGCGGCGACGACAACTACTTCCGTACCCTCGATTCGATCGTGGCCAAGGGCGACGGCTGCACCGAAGCCGTGGTCATTGACCCGCAGCGACTGGCCGGCGTGAGGGCCGGCGCTCGGGTGCTGTTCACGGCGGCGGGCCAGGTCGCCGCTCAGCGACGCATGGCCACGGTCCCCGATGTTCTCGTGCAGCAACTGCCCGAACTGGCCGGGCGGCCGCGGGCCAAGGCGCTGGGCGGCGTCGCCTACCTGCCGATTCTGTCGCGGTGCCGACTAGTCATCGTCGGCGCGGGACACGTCGGGCAGGCGGTCGCTGCGCTGGCGTCGCAGGCTGACTTCGACGTTTGGGTCATCGACGATCGCGACCGCTACGCCAACCAGGAGCGGTTCCCGACCGCCGAGCGCATCATCGTGGACGAGATCGGCCGGGTCCTGCCTCGCCTGGAGGTGGACTCGAAGACCTACTGCATCATCGTCACACGCGGCCACAGTCACGACGAAGAGGCGCTGTACCACTTGGCCGAGCGGCCGGCGCGCTACATCGGCATGATCGGCTCGAAGCGGAAGATTCGATTGATCTTCGACGACCTGTTGGCCGCCGGCGTTTCGCAACCGGCACTCGACCGCGTTCACGCGCCGCTGGGGATCGACATCGGCTCGCAGACTGTGCCCGAAATCGCCGTGTCGATCGTGGCCGAGTTGATCGCACATCGCAATTTGGGGCACTCGCCTGAACATGTCCGCCGCTCGGTCGGCGGCCAGCGATCGACCGATGTCGGCGTCACGCGGAGCGACGTGACCGGTCCCGACGCGTGCTCCTTCCAATTGACGACCGACAACTGACGACGGACCTTTTCTCATGATCGTCGCCATCGTGCCAGCCGCCGGCAAGTCGCAGCGCATGGGCCGGCCCAAGCTGCTGATGCCGCTGGGCGACCGACTCGTCATCGAACACGTGCTCGGCGCGCTCGCTCAATCTGCGGTCGACAGGGTCGTCGTCGCGCTGCCGCCCGGTGCGGCGGGGCTACTGGCCGTGGTGCAACGGTTCGGCGTCGAGGTTGCGCAGCTCGACGAACCGACCGCAGACATGCGGGCGACGGTCGTTCGTGCCATCGACCACGCGGAAGCTCGCTGGGGCCGATCACGACTCCGCGCCTTGCTGCTTGTCCTCGCCGATCATCCGACGATCCAGCCCGAGGTCGTTGCCAGCCTCGTCAAGCGATTTCGCGACTCGCGCCGGCCGATCTGCATCCCGACGTACAACGGCCGGCGTGGACACCCCGTTCTGTTCGATTGGCGGCTTGCGGCGGAGATCGGCGGCCTGCCCGCGGGAGCGGGGTTGAATGCGTTGGTCGCTCGGCGAGCCGATGATGTCGAGGAGTGTCCGCAGCGCGACCCATCTGTGCTGGATGACATGGATACGCCGGCGGACTATGATCGCCTGCGTGGCCGTCCGCCTTCAAAGGAGCCGTCGGCATGACCGGCGCCGAGATTCTTCTGGAGTGTCTGAAGGCCCAGGGCGTGCGTGCCGTGTTCGGCATGCCTGGCACGCAGAACCTGGCGATCTACGACGCCTTGCACCGCGCCGGCAGCGGCGTCGACCACTACCTGGTACGCAACGAACAGGCGGCGACCATGATGGCCGGCGGGTTCGCGCGGGCGAGCGGCGAGGTGGGTGTGGCACTGACCGTGCCCGGCCCCGGCGCATCGAACGCCGCCACGGGCATCGGCGATGCGTTCACCGATTGTCAGCCTGTGCTGCTGGTGACGGGCGGCGTCGAGCGATTCATGCAGCATCGCGACCGCAGCAAGATGTTCCACGGGCTTGATCAACAGAGCTTCTTTCGACCGATCGTGCGCTATTACGGTTGCCCGCAGTCGGCGGCTCAGGTTCCGCACATCGTGCGTGCGGCGTTCAGCGCGATCTGGGCCGGCCGACCGGGCCCAGCCGTCATCGAGATTCCGCCCGACGTCGCAGCCGAGGACGGCGGCCGGCCCTGCATCCCTGACCGCATCGCACCGCGGTTCGACCGAGCGCCCCATGCGGCCGAGGTGCGGCGCGCGGCGGCGTTGCTCCGCGCAGCGACTCGGCCGGCCATCATCATCGGCGGCGACGTGATAGCATCGAACGCGTCGGCCGCCGTCGAGCGACTCGCAAGCCGGCTCGGCGCGCCGGTGATTCACACGCGGCTCGGCATGTGCGCCGTGCCGACATCGTTCGCGCTCAACTTCGGCAACTCGCGGCACAAGCGGGCCAAATCGGTGCTCACCGCGTCGGATTGCCTGGTGGCGATCGGCGTTCGGTTCACGCAGATCGATAGCTCGAACTGGCGAATGCCCGTGCCCCCGCAAGTGATTCAGATCGACCGCGACGCCGCCGAGATCGGTCGCGAACTGCCGGTAACCGCCGGCGTCGTAGGCGATCTGACTCCGGCGATCGAGGCGATCGAGAATGAACTGGGTGACCGATCCGGCGCGGGCTGGGGCGAACAACTGGCCGCGATCCGGGCCGAGCACCGACCGTCTCGGCGTCTGGTGCTGAACGACATTCGCGACGTGCTGCCCGCGTCGGGCATTGTCGCGTGCGACGTCACGTCGCTCACCTATCGCGGATTCGACGAGTTCCCCGTGTTCGCCCCGCGCACGTACCTGTACCCCTGCCACTACGTGACGATGGGCTACGGCTTGCCGGCCGCGATCGGCGCCAAGGTCGCTTGCCCCGACCGGCCGGTCGTCGCCTTTTGCGGTGATGGAGGCGTGATGATGTCGATCGGCGAGTTGGCCACGATCGCACAGTACAAGATCGGCGTGGTGATCGTGGTGGTGAACGACGGCGCCCTCTTGGCGATCAAGGCTTCGCAGGTGAAACACTACGACAGCCGCATCATCGACACCGAACTGGTGAATCCCGACTTCGTGGGCCTCGCTCGCTCGTTCGGGCTGCAAGGCCGGCGGGTTGCGGACATGGCCGAGTTCGGGAGCGTGCTTTCCGCGTGCCTGGGCCGCGATGCGCCTTCGCTGATCGAGGTTCCGTTGGCCGGTCGGCAGGCCGAGATCATGCAACAGATCCCCTGGCTTTCGGGAGAATAGGTCGACTTTGTCTGGCCCGTTGCGGCGTCGGAATTCGCATTAGGGGTAGAGGCGTCGCCGTATGCGAGCGCGGCGGGCCGTTATACCGCACGCGGCCATCAGTGAGACGTTTTCGTTTAACGCCCAGCCGAAGGCGCCGGCAGAACATGGTTGGGATTGTGCACCTGCGGTCGCCTGCGGCTCCGCGTTAAACGAGTCAAACCTGCCGCGTGCGGCATAATCGCGATCGGGCGAGCCATGTCAGCTTCAAATGAAAAGTCGATTTTTCTGGGTGCACTGGAGCGGGAATCGCCCAGTGATCGCGACGCATTTGTGGCGCAGGCGTGCGCGGGCGACCCGCAACTGCTCGCCTCTGTGCGCGAACTGTTGCAGGCCCACGACCGTTCGGACAATCCATTGGATGAGTCGCCTTATGAAGTCCGCGGGCAGCGGCCGCGCGCTGGGTCGCCCGGGGGCACGGTGGACTATGTCCCGCTCGCCGAGGTCCCAGGTTCGATCATCGGCCCCTACAAGCTGAAGGAGCAGATCGGCGAGGGCGGCTTTGGCCTAGTGTTTGTCGCTGAGCAGCACCATCCGGTGCGGCGCAAGGTCGCGATCAAGCTCATCAAGCCGGGCATGGACACGCGCGACGTGATCGCGCGGTTCGAGGCGGAACGGCAGGCCGTGGCGCTCATGCAGCATCCGAACATCGCCCAGGTGTTCGACGCCGGGACGACCGACGCGGGCCGGCCGTACTTTGTGATGGAACTCGTCCGCGGCGTCCCGATCACCGAACTGTGTGATGAGCAACAACTCGACACGCGCCAGCGGCTCGAACTGTTTCTGGCCGTGTGCAGTGCCGTGCAGCACGCACATCAAAAGGGTGTGATTCATCGCGACATCAAGCCGTCGAACGTGCTCGTCACGCTGCACGACGGCAGGCCGGTCGTGAAGGTCATCGACTTCGGCGTCGCCAAGGCGATCGGCCAGCAACTCACCGAAAAGACGATCTACACTCGGTTCACCGCGATGATCGGCACGCCGATGTACATGAGCCCCGAACAGGCGCAGATGAGCGGCCTCGACGTGGACACGCGCAGCGACATCTATTCGCTTGGGGTGCTGTTGTACGAATTGCTCACCGGCTCGACGCCGTTCGATCGCGAGCGGCTCCAAAGCGCCGGCTTCGACGAGATGCGCCGGATCATTCGCGAGGAGGAGCCGCCGCGGCCGAGCACCCGGCTGACCACGCTGGGTCAGGCGCTGTCGACCGTGTCGGCGAAACGCCGGATCGAACCGTCGAAGCTGCCGGCGCTGGTGCGCGGCGACCTCGACTGGATCGTGATGAAGGCGATCGAAAAGGACCGCGGCCGTCGCTACGAAACGGCCAGTGCGCTGGCGGCCGACGTGAACCGCTTCTTGCGCCAGGAGCCGGTCGAGGCCCGTCCGCCGTCGGCGCTGTACCGATTCCACAAGTTCGCGGGGCGGCACAAAGTAACCATCACGACGGTCTCGCTCGTTGCCGCCGCGATGGTTCTAGGCACAACGGTCAGCATTTGGCAGGCGGCCCGCGCCATCGGCGAGCGCAACGACAAAGACCGGGCGCTCGCCGACGCCGTTCAGGCGCGCAACGAGGCGAACGAGGCCCGCAGGAACGTCGAGCAGTTTGCCGAGCGGCTGAAGGATGCGAACGTGCTGTTGGCCAGTGGTCGTGCGCACGCCGACGCGGGGCGCTGGGCCGCCGCCCACAGCGATTACACACGAGCGGTCGCGCTGCAGCCGAGCTACTACGGCGTCTGGCTGGAACGCGGCTCGATGTACGTGCGGCTTGGCCTCTGGAAGCTTGCCGCCGCGGATTTTGCCAAGGCGCTCGATTTGGGCGCGGCCGCGAACAATCCGAGCTGGTGGGGAATCCCGCAACTGTTTTGGTACACCGGCGACGAGGCGAGCTACCGCGACGTCTGTCTGAAGATGGTGCATGCGTACAAGGATGATCCCAACCCATTTGTCAGCTTCACGGTAGTTCGCGCGTGTGCCCTCACCCCAAACGCTGTGGTCGATCCTGCCGAGTTGGCTCGCTTCACGGATACGCTTCTCGCCGGCGCGGCGCAGCACCCGCCGCGTCCGCCGTTCGGCGATCATTCGCGACCGATGCGCATGGAACACGGTCCACGCGATCGACCCGGCCCACCACCGAAGGGCGCACCACCGGGCCGCAACGAATCACCGGAACGCACCGCACCAGACGATCGGCCGGACGGGCGTGGCGAGCCGCCCGAACCGCGCCACGGTCCACCCGATTTCATTCACGGCCCAGCTTTATACGTTGTTGGTTTGGCCCACTTCCGATCGGAGCGATACGACGAGGCGATCGATTGCCTTCGCGAATCGCTCGATAGTTCGTGGTCCGCCAGGCAGATCGCCCTTCCCGTCTTGGCCATGGCCTGCCACCGATCGGGCAAGTCCGACGAAGCTCAGACGGCACTGGCTTCGGCCGAACAGGCGATCAACGAATGGGCCGAAGCGATGGATCGCGACGCGGCAGGCAGCCTGCCGATTCCGTGGTTCGACTGGATTGAGTGCCTCGTGCTGTATCGCGAGGCGAGGATTCTGATTACGGGTTTCGCGCCGCCTGACAACCCGCGGCTCCGCAGCTTCGAACAGCGAGGCGTCGCCCTGATCGAGGCTGGAGACGCGGCAGTCGCTCCTTGAACTCGCGGCGCAGGCCGTGCCGCGGGCGGGCGGGCGTACGGGCCGAGGCTCGTCGATCGGCTGCGGCGAACGCCGGTATTCGGTTCGAGACGACACTATCGATTCATGGCCAACGACGTGACCCGAATCCTGAACGCAATCGAGCAGGGCGATCTGCACGCATCTAGTCAGCTCCTGCCGCTGGTGTACGACGAACTGCGGCGGTTGGCGGCCCGGAAGATGGCTCACGAGCCGATCGGATTGACGCTCAACGCGACGTCTCTCGTACACGAGGCGTATCTGCGGCTGGTCGGTGGTGGCGACCAGCGGTGGGACAGCCGCGGGCACTTCTTCGCCGCGGCGGCCGAGGCGATGCGTCGTATCCTGATCGAAAACGCTAGGCGGCGTCGCAGTGCGAAACGTGGCGGCAAACTCGCCCGCCGCGAACTTCAAGAGGACGACGCGATTGTCGAACCGAGCGACCACGACAGTCTGCTCGCCTTGGACGGGGCGCTCACCAAGCTGGCCACGGTCGAACCGGACATGGCCCGACTCGTCGAGTTGCGATACTTCGCCGGGTTGACGGTCGAAGATGCCGCCAGGGCGCTCGGAATCTCACCGCGAACTGCCAAGCGAAACTGGAGCTACGCCCGTGCCTGGCTGCGACGCGAGATCGACCGCGAGTGATTGGCGGGCCCACGCCTGTCCAACCGCTGTTACCATAATCCACGATTTCTGGCCCGCGACTCGCGCCGATTTCGCATACCTTGTGGCAGGGCGCCACGGCCATCCGAGCGGCGACAGCGATCCAAGGACATGGGGGCGCACGACGCGGTTTGCGATTTGGCGTGCGCAAGTCGTTTAACGCTGAGCCGAAGGCGACGGCAGGCAGTTGTCCAGATAGTGCCGTCGCCTTCGGCTCGGCGTTAAACGAAGCGCCTGCGCAAAGTGCGTCGCACACCCGAGGACAGGGAACGAGAAGTTGCCCCTGGGACCGCGCAATTTACTATATTGTGGATCGTCCGATGTAGGCGGGCGACGCATGATCAAAGGTGCGAGGAGATCGTGAACCAGACTGAACCAAGTAGACACGGCCCCCAGGGGCACGACGCGTTTGAGATCAAGTTCCTGCTGGCCGACTCGGCGGCCAACGAGATTCTCGCACGAGTACGGTCGCGCCTCGCTGCTGATCCGCACGCCGATCCCGCCTTCGGAGACGGCTACCGAATCAGTAGTCTCTATTTTGACACGGTGGACCTCTCGGTGTATCACCGCGTGGGATCATTCGGCCGGCGCAAGTTTCGGCTACGGCGGTACGGCGGCGAGCCGCGGGTGTTCTTGGAGCGGAAGTCGAAGTCGCAAGGTCTGGTGAGAAAGCGCCGCACGGTAGTCCCGGAGTCTGAGCTTTGCCGACTCAATGGAAACCACACTGGCGGCCCTTATCATCCAGCCGGCCCGCACGACGAGCCAACCACGAGCGCGGACTCGTGGCCGGGCCATTGGTTCCATCGCCGGCTGGCCAGGCGGCGGCTCGCCCCGAAAACACAGGTGTCGTACGAGCGCATTGCCCGGGTCGGCATGACCCCCGAGGGGTTCATCCGGTTTACGGTCGATCGCCAAGTTCGCTGCACGGCCGCGGCGGGCATGGATGTGCCGTACCTCGTCGACGGGCCGACCATCCTCGCCGGTTGGAGCATTGTCGAATTCAAGTTCCGCATCGCGATGCCCGTGTTGTTCAAGGAGTTGATGCACGAGTTCTCACTCACACCGGCGAGCGTGTCGAAATACCGGCTGAGCGTCGATGCGTGCGGACTCAACGGGTCGCCGCCTGGCCCCGCGTCGCACGAGCCGCCGCAGGCGCCGGCGCGCCGACCCGCAGCCTGCGGCTGACCGACGATCAGGAGTGTCCGATGCCGGAGTGGCTCAAACAGACATTTGGCAGCGGCCTTGATATCTCGCCGTCGGCGATGGCGCTGCGGCTGGCGATCGCATTTGGTTGCGGCTGCGTGATCGCAACGATCTACCGATTGGTGCGGCGGGGCGAAACGGTCGCACCGTCGTTTCCCCCGACGCTCGTGCTGCTGGCGATCTTGTGTGCGATGCTGCCCCAGGTGATCGGCGAGAACGTCGCACGAGCCTTCGGCCTGGTCGGAGCGCTGTCGATCGTGCGGTTCCGAACGGTCGTTGAGGATACACTCGACATCACGTTCGTCATCTACGCCGTACTGGTGGGTATGGCCGTGGGCGCGTCCGAGGGGACCCGACAGGTCGCGGTCGCCCTGATCGGCATGGCTGTGGTCGGCGTCGCCGCGTTCGTCGTCCAGCCACGGCGCGGCGCCCGCCGCTGGTCGGACTTGGAAGCCAGCCTGATCGTGCGAGTCGGCGTAGGGCGCGATCCGGACGCGATATTGAGAGATGTTCTGGGCAGATTTGTGGACCGCAGCGAGTTGGTCGCCGGCGCGACGGGTCGCCAAGGCGCGGCGCTCGACCTGACCTACAAGGTCCGCCTCCGCGCCGGTTCTGCGCCCGCGGAGTTCATCGCTGAGCTGAACCGCATCGAGGGGGTTCAGAGTGTGGAGTTGCGGCTGGCGTGACTCGGATGCCGACGCCGCACCTGATAGTCAACCGAAAAAGGCGAGACATGCAGATGCACCTACTGCCACAGCGCACCAAGTGTGCCAGGTTGGTGTTGGTTTTGATTCGCGCGGCGATCTTGCTTCCTGTTGCACAGGACTGTTCGGCACACGACAACACGCTCGACGCCGATCGACTGTTCGACCGCGCGCGCTTGCTGAACGTGGAAATCGAGCTGGGCGGCGACGACTGGGCCCAACTGTGCAAGCAGACCCGCGACTTTGCGACCGCGTTTTCCGGTCCCGGGCAAAAACCGTTCACCTACTTCAAGGGGAACATCTCGATCGACGGCGTGCACATCGAATCGGTCGGCATCCGCAAAAAGGGCTTCTTCGGCTCGCTCGATGACGTGCGTCCCTCGCTCAAGATCAGCTTCGACGAGTACGTGGACCAGAAACCAATCAAGAACCTGGCCGCACTGACGCTGAACAACAACAAGCAAGACGGCACTATCGTCAGCCAGTTGCTGACCTACCGGGTTTTCGACGCGGCGGGCCTGCACGCGCCGCGGTGTAATTTCGCTCGCGTTACCGTGAACGGCAGTTTCCTTGGCCTCTACTCGAACGTCGAGTCGATCGACAAGCCATTCCTCAAGCGCCGGTTCGGCGACAGTTCCGGCAACCTGTTCGAGGGGACCATCGCGGACTTCTACCCGCGCGCGCTCGACCGGCTTGAGCTAAAGAGCCGCGACCACGAGCAAAGCCATACTCGGGCGCTTCGTCTGGCCGAGTTGCTCGCGAGCAACGAGCCTCTGCAGCTTGAGCAGGTTGAAGAGTTGGTTGACATTGACTACTTCTTGAAGTTCTGGGCGGTCGAAAGCCTGATCGGCTTCTGGGACGGTTACGCCAGCAACCAGAACAACTACTGGGTGTACGAGCACCCCAAGAACCACAAGTTCTACTTCATGCCTTGGGGGGCCGACGGCTCATTCACGGGCGTCCGCCCGCCATTTGGCTTCTCGAACAGCCAGAAGGCCACGTGCATCTACGCCGAATCGATGCTGGCCAATCGCCTCTACCACACCGCAGGGATCGCGGGGCGCTATCGCGCCACGATGCTCGATCTGCTCGAAAACGTCTGGAAGGAAGACGAGTTGCTCGCCACGCTCGACTGGGCCGACGGTTTCGTGAAAGGCCATTTGCACGCTCGGCAGTCGTGGATGCCGCGAGCGATGAACGCCGCGCGCGATTTCATTCGCAAACGCCGCGCGACCATCCTCAAGGAGTTCGAAGACTGGCCCGTCGCCGTACCGACCACGCCGCGCAAGCCGATGTACACGGTCGATGTCGGCAACGTTCGTGGCACGTTCGCCGCCGATTGGCAAGAGAAGCCAGCGGACAAGCCGGCCGAAACGGGTTCGGCGAAGCTCCACATGGAGTTGGACGGGAATGTCATCGAGTTCGAGCGGATTGGCGTGCAGGGCGGGCCGAGCCGGATGCCATTCGCCGGCGGTCCGTTCGTCCGCGCCGAGCCGCGAGCCGGACTCGTGTTCACGGGCGTGCGCGCTGCAGATTCCGAAACCATGACGTTGATGCTCTCGGTCGATCGCAAGGCGTTCGCCGAAGGCACGGGAAAAGGGATTCCGCTGCAGGGCATGCTGACCGTGGGCAAGGGTGGGTTCAATTTCTTCAATCCGACGGCCAATCGGTCGCTCGTCGGCGAGGCACGGCTCACCAAGGCGGGAACATCGGCCGGCCAACCGATTGCCGGGGAGATCGAGTTGAAGATTGTCGAGACGCGCAGCGGGTTCATGGCCGGACGCGGCGAGTTGGGAACGCCGAAGGTCGAACCACGCGAACCAACCAGCGGCGAAGCCAGGCATAGCCCAAGTTCCGTCCGAGTTTCGAGTGAAAGGTAGGCGATCATGTTGCGACGCAATGTCATTTCGATCGGAGTCGTAGTATCCCTATTGGCCGGTCTCGCATTGTCCCAGGAGCCGCGCGGCCGCGGGCGCGGTGGTTTCATGCCTGGCGGACCGGGCGCAGCCCCGGGGCAAGGCGTCATGTTGCTCACCATCGCCGAGGTACAGAGTGAATTGGCGATCACTGAGCCACAGCGAAAACAGGTCGACGAGCTAGTAAGCGAGGTGCAAGAGCAGATGCGGGCGTCGTTCGGCGCCATCAACTTCCGTGAGCTGCAAGACCTCAGTGAGGAAGAACGCATGCAGCGATTCGACGCGGCGAGGAAGCAGGCCGACGAAGCCAATCGGAAGGCCGAGGGGCGGCTCGCCACGATTCTCGACGCCAAACAACTTCAGCGACTGGCCCAGTTGCGGTTGCAACGCGAGGGCGCGGCCGCACTCGGCCGTCCAGACATCGCCATGCAACTCGGATTGAGCGACGAGCAGCTTGCGAAGATTCGCGAACTCGACGAGGCGTCGCGCCCGCGGTTTGGCGGGCCCGGCGGCTTCGGCGGCCCGCCCGACTTCGCCCGCATCGAAGCGCAGCGACAACAGGCACAGAACGACATCCTGGCAGTCCTAACCAGCGATCAACGGGCAAAATTCACGGCGATGAAGGGCGCGGAATTCAAGTTCCCCGAACCGCAGTTTGGATTCGGCCCCGGCGGGCCGGGCGGCCCCGGCGGGCCGGGCGGATTCGGTCCTGGCGGCCCGATGGGACAGGAACGAAAGATCGTCAGCCAGTTCGACAAGGACGACGATGGCAAGCTGGACCAAGCCGAACGCGCGGCGGCTCGCGAGTCGCTCAAGTCGGATCGCGGCCCGGGTCGCGGCGGACGTGGGTTCGGTCCGCCCGGTGGTGGTCCGGGCGGCGGCTTCGGTCCGCCCGGCGGCGGCTTCGGCCCCGGCGGGCCGTTCGGCCGCGGCAACACCGAGCCGCCCAAGCCCGGCCCACTCGTCAAGCCGTCGGATGTGAAATCGTATCCCGACGCGCCGCTCTACGATACGACTGTGCTGAGAACCATGTTCCTCGATTTCGAGAGCGACGACTGGGAGGCCGAGCTGCAGGACTTTCACGGCACCGATGTCGACGTGCCCGCCATGTTGACCGTCGACGGAAAGACGTATGCGAACGTCGGAGTCCACTTCCGCGGCATGTCGAGCTACATGGGCGTGGCGGCCGGCTACAAGCGATCGCTCAACGTGTCGCTCGACTACGCCGATCCCAAGCAGCGGCTCTACGGCTACAAGACGCTCAACCTGCTGAACGGCCACGAGGACGCATCGTTCATGAGTACGGCCCTGTACTCGCACATCGCGCGTCAGTACATCGCCGCTCCGAGGGCGAATTTCGTCAACGTCGTGATCAACGGTGAGAGCTGGGGCGTGTACGCCAACGTGCAACAGTTCGACAAGATCTTCGTCGCCGAGAACTACAAGTCCGCCAAGGGAACACGCTGGAAGGTGAGCGGCAGTCCCGGCGGCGACGGCGGCCTGCGATATCTCGGCGAGAACGTCGATGAATACAAACGCCGATTTGAGATGAAGACCGACGACGGCGACAGGGCCTGGCGGGCGCTGATTGACCTGTGCCGTAAACTGGACGAGACGCCGGTTGAGGAACTCGAGGCCGCACTCGAGCCGATCCTCGACATCGATAGCCTGCTCTGGTTCCTCGCGCTCGACGTAGCCCTGGTCAACAGCGACGGCTACTGGGCGCGGGCGAGCGACTACAACCTATTCCTCGACGACCACGGCGAGTTCCACGTCATTCCGCACGACATGAACGAGGCGTTTCATGGCGCGATGGGGCCTGGTTTCGGCGGCCCTGGCGGTCCCGGCGGCGGCCCTGGCGGGCCGCGAGGGGCCGGCGGCTTCGGTCCGCCTGACGACGTTGGGCCTGGCGGCGGTCGTCCTGGCGATGATCGCCGTCGCGCGGGCGAGCGTGGCGGCGATGAACGCGGATCGAGGCGCGGACCGGGTGGACCTGGGTTCGGTGGCGGCGGCATCCAACTGGACCCGCTCGTTGGCCTCAACGACTCGCGCAAGCCGCTTCGCAGCCGAGTGCTGGCCGTGCCGCGTCTGCGACAGAAGTATCTCGATCATGTGCGTACGATCGCCGAAACGTGGCTTGATTGGAACAACCTCGGACCGGTCGTGGCGCAGCATCGCACGCTGATCGCCAGCGAGATCGAAGCGGACACGCGGAAGCTCGAATCGGTCGAGTCATTTCAACGAGCCGCTGGCGACGTCGCAAACGGTGCGGGCCGCGGCCGCGGGTTGCCCTTGCGTGACTTTGCCGATGGCCGGCGCAAGTTCCTGCTCGATTACAAGCCGCCGAGCGACGGCCGAGCGACGCCCAGCCGCGAGTAGCTGCCTGCGGCACATCAAACACCCTGGCTGCGTCCGCGGACGGCGGGTCAGGTCCCGTCAGAAACCGCCGGAGCGCGTCGTCTCCCAACGGGCCGCTGCGGAGGACTCCCCTCGGCTGGCAAATGCGCCAATAGCTCTGTAACGTAGGCTACTAGGCCTCAAACAAGCGAGGTTCGTTCGGCCAATCTCGAATCGACGACGATTCTTCGTGGCCGAGCGAAGTCTTGGAGTGCGGTGGCTTGACACCGCCTTGGATCGGTCCTCGCAAGAAACTCAAGCATCCAAAGCGGTGTCAAGCCACCGCGTGGCCGAGCGAAGTCTTGGAGTGCGGTGGCTTGACACCGCCTTGGATCGGTCCTCGCAAGAAACTCAAGCAATCCAAAGCGGTGTCAAGCCACCGCACCCCAAAGCTCGCTTGGTTGAGGACTAGGAGAAGCGGCGTTGCACGCCACGGTGCCGGTGGCGTCACCAGTGCTTGGTTTGGAGTGTTCGCCGCATGTCCGTTACAGTTACCTCTGATCGCCTGCGCTCCTGGGTGCGGGTGCACAGTCTGGTCCTGGGTTTGGGGCTGGCGTTGGCGCAGGCAAGCGGATTCCACTCGCAGACTACTCCCGACATGGAAGGCGGCGACGACCGCGTCCGCGCGATTATCGCCCGTTACTGCTTTGACTGCCACGGCCTGGAGAAGCCGAAGGGCGACCTGCGGCTGGACCGACTCTCCGCAGACTTCGCCGAGGAGTCCATTCGGGAAAAGTGGTTGACGTCGCTCGAGCGGCTTCGGAAGGGCGAGATGCCTCCGAAATCGAAACCGCGTCCCTCGCAAGACGAAGTTCGTGTCCTATCGGACTGGATCAATCATCGAGTGAAACTGGCTGACGCCGCTCCGCGAGCCGACCAGGGACGCGTGGTGCTCCGCCGCTTGAATCGGATCGAGTATGAGAATACGGTGTGCGACCTGCTCGGAATAAACGTCAAGCTGAAAGACCAGTTGCCCGACGATGGCTCGGCCGACGGCTTCGACAGTTCCGGCGCGGCGCATCACACGTCGTCGTTCTTGATGGAGAAGTACCTCGAAGCCGCCGAGACCGCGCTGAACGCGGCGATTGTCAACCGGCCGAAGCCGCCGCCGCGGATCGACAAGCGGTACAGCATGAAGGACACGCATCAGGTCAAGACGACGACCGAGAACGTGTATCGCTTCTTGGATGACGGCGAGGTCGTGTGCTTCTGCTCGTCCGAATGGCACAACGTCGGCGTCACACACTTTTATCCGCCCGATGCGGGCAACTATCGCTTTCGCATCTCGGCCTGCGGCTTTCAAAGCGACGGCAAGCCGGTGACGTTTCGCGTGACGGTGAGCGGCACGCGCCTGACCGGAACCAGCGGCTTGGTCGGTTACTTCGACGCACCGCCCGACAAACCGACCGTGTTCGAGTTCGTGCGGTACATGGAGCCGCGAACGACGATCTCGATGCTGCCGTACGGGCTGGCCGGGGCGAACACCGTGAAGCAAGTCGGCGGCGAAGCGTGGACCGGGCCGGGCCTGGCGATTCAGTTCGTCGAGGTCGAAGGCCCGCTGCACGACGCATGGCCGCCGGAGAGTCATCGCCGGATCTTCGGCGACCTGCCGCAAAAGAATTTTCCGATCTACACCATGCGCGAACGTGTCGAAGTAGTTTCGGACAAGCCGGCGGCCGATGCTGAGCGAGTCCTCAAGAACTTCACGCGGCGAGCATTTCGTCGAACGGTGACCGACGCCGACGTCGCGCCGTTCCTGGCAATCGTCCAGAACCGATTGGATGCCGGATATGCCTTCGAGCCGGCGATGCGGGCCGCACTGAAGGGCGTGCTGATCTCGCCTGAGTTCCTCTTCCTCCGCGAGCGTCCGGGCAAACTCGACGACTTCGCCCTTGCTTGCCGGCTTTCGTACTTCCTCTGGAGCACGATGCCCGACGACGAGTTGCTCACGCTCGCCGAGCAGCAGAAGCTGAGTAAGCCTGGGGTGCTTCGCCAACAAGTCGAGCGCATGCTCAAGCATTCAAAGGCCGAACAGCTCACGACAAACTTCGTCGGCCAGTGGCTGGGTCTGCGCGAAATCGACGCGACCGAGCCGAGCCACCTGCTGTACCCGGAATTCGATCACCTGCTGAAGGTGTCTATGATTCGCGAGGCCGAGCTGTTCTTCGACGAAGTTCTCAGGAACGATCTGAGCCTGACCAACTTCGTCGCCTCCGACTTTGCCATGCTCAACGGCCGGCTGGCGAAACACTACGGCATCCTGGGCGCGGATGGTTGGCAGTTTCACAAGACGCCGCTGCCGCCGGACAGTCATCGGGGCGGCGTGCTGACGATGGCCGGCGTGCTGAAGGTCACGGCCAACGGCACGACGACCTCGCCGGTGCTCCGCGGGGCGTGGGTGCTGGATCGAATCATGGGGACGCCGCCCCCGCCCCCGCCCGGCGACGTGCCGGCGCTCGACCCCGACATCCGCGGCGCCACGACGATTCGCGAGCAGTTGGCCAAGCACCGCTCGGTGGAAGAGTGTGGCGCGTGCCACCGCAAGATCGACCCGCCCGGATTCGCCCTCGAAAGTTTCGACTGCATCGGCGGCTGGCGCGACTGGTATCGAGTCACCGGCAGTGGCGGCCCCGTCACGGTCGACGGCCGACGTATGCCGTATCACAAGGGCAAGCCGGTCGATCCATCCGACGTCATGCCCGACGGCCAACGGTTCGAGAACATCGACCAGTTCAAGCAGTTACTCCTGCAGGACAAGCCGCAGCTTGCCAAGGCGCTGACGACGAAGCTGTTGACCTACGCCACGGGACGAGCACCGCAGCCATCCGAGCAGGCCGCGGTGGAGGCGATTGTTACGAAGATCGCTGCGACGGATTATGGCTTGCGGTCGCTGGTGCATGCGATTGTCGAGAGCGATCTGTTTCAGAACAAGTAGCGTAGCCACGATCGCCGGTGCGTGGGAGAATAGCCGCCACCCGGTCGGGCGACTGTAGCTCCCAACAAACGAGGGCCAACGTCATGAAGTTTGATCGCCGAACGTTGCTCCGCGGCGCGGGTGTCGCGATGGCCCTGCCCATCTTCGAGACGTTCGCACCCAAATACGCGCGGGCCGCGGCGCGCGGCAGTGTTCCCCGCCGCATGGTCTGCATCAACACGCCGCTCGGCGTGCATCCGCCGTATTTCTTCCCGGCGAAAGCAGGTCGCGATTACGAGCTGTCGCCGTACTTGGATGTCGTGAAGGATTTTCGCGAGGACTTCACCGTGATCTCCGGGCTGTCGCACCCAGATGTAGGGCCGAGCCACGATTCCAACCAGAGCTTCCTGACCGCCGCCCCCCATCCGGAACGGCGCGCGGGATTCAAGAACAGTATCTCGCTCGACCAGTTTGCGGCGGAGCACATCCACGGCCAGACGCGATTCCCGACGTTGACCTTGGGCTGCGAGGGTGCCGGCCTCGCGTGGACCAAGAGCGGCGCGCCCGTGCCGGTCGATTGCTGGCCGTCGAGCGTGTTCGCCAAGCTGTTTCTGGAGGGCCGCCCCGATGAGGTCGAGGCACAGGCCCGCCGGCTCGCGGATGGGCGCAGCACTCTCGACGCGATCCGCGAACAAGCCCAAAAGTTGACTCGGAGCCTCGGCGCGAGCGACCGCGAAAAGCTCGACGAGTATTTCACCAGCGTCCGCGAATTGGAGCAGCGGCTGGCCCAGGCCGAGGCATGGTCGAAGAAACCCAAGCCCAAAGTCGATGCCAAGCCGCCCGTCAATATCCAAAACAGCACCGACCTCATCGCCAAGACCCGGCTCTGGTTCGACCTGATCCACCTCGCCTTGCAGACCGATTCAACACGCCTGGTCACGCTGCAGCTCCTGGGCACCAGCGGCGTCCCGCCGATTCAGGGCGTCAGCCAGGGCCATCACGACCTGTCGCACCACGGTCAAGATCCGGGCAAGATCGCGCAGCTCAAGACTCTGGAACTCGAGAAGATGAAGACCCTGCGCGATTTCCTGGCTCAACTCCGCCAGTCGAAGGAAGATGGCGCAGCGTTGCTCGACCGCACGATAGTCTTCTTCAGCAGCAACCTCGGCGATGCCAGCAAGCACAGCGTCAAGAACATGCCGGTCCTGTTAGCCGGCGGTGGTTTCAAGCACGGCCAGCATCTCGCCTTCGACGAAGACAACCACCCGCCGCTGTGCAATCTCTTCGTGAGCATGCTCCAGCGCATGGGCATCGAAGCCGACCGGTTCGGTTCCAGCACCGGCACGCTGACGGGCATTGAGATGAGTTGACCAAGTAACAGCCCGAGTGCGTCGAGCACGCCGACTATCTCGGGCACTTGCAGCCTGACGCCATTCGGCTCGCCAAGTCATTCGCAACCTGACGCCACCCGGCTCGCATTTTCCGGCGCCCGCATTTTTCGGCGAGCCGGAGAGCGTTAGCTCCCGGACCCGTAGTTCGCATCGTCCGCGGGCTGACGCCGCCCGGTTCGCCAAGTCATTCGCAACCTGACGCCGACCGTCCGTAGCTTCCCGATTCCACACAAGCCAGGGAAGTTGTTTCGTCCCGTTCCTTGGCACTACATCGCACTTTTGTTCGTAGTGCCGCCTTCCGGCGGCGCCGACAATCGGCTGAAGGCGGAACTACAAACAAGGTGCGCTGTGGAATCAGAAACAGGTTACATGAAGTCGGTGCGGAGAGCCTGTCGGCGAGTTACTGTTGCTTCTTTGTCGCCTTCTGCTTCACGTAGTCAGGCCATTCGATGCGCTTACCCTCGACGCCGGTGAACTTCCAGGCGGGCCAGAGCGGCGACTCGCCGCGCACCTCCAGGTATTTGCGTTCGAGCAGCGGCCGCAGTTCGGCCAGCTTTGCCGGATCGCTTGCGGCCCGATCGCGAGCCTCGGCGAGGTCGTCGCGCAGGTTGTAGAGCGAGAAGTTGGCGAGTCTTGCTTCTTTGAAGGCGCTTTCGTCCGATTCGGTGAGGTCGTTGGTGGCGGCAAACGACCGGTCGAGCGTGGCGAGAATCTTCCAATCGCCGACTCGCATCGCGACTTTCGGCGCGCCAGCCGCCCGGTTGAAGTGCCAGTAGAGCGGAGTCGTGCGCGGCACGGCGTCGCCCGACAGAGCCGGCAGAATGCTTGCCCCGTCGAGCGCCCGATCGCGCGGCGGAGCGATGCCCGTGATCGCACACACCGTCGGCAGAAAATCGACGCCCGAGATCGGCTCGTCGGACTCCATGCCCGCCTTGGCCTTGCCGGGCCAACGCAGTATGCCAGGCACGCGGATGCCGCCTTCGTACAGCGAACCCTTCTTGTCGCGCAGCGGGCCAGCCGAGCCGTGCGGGTGTTGGGCGGTGATCGCCGGCCCATTGTCGCTGGTGAACAGCACCAGCGTGTTGTCGCTGAGGTCGCGCTCGTCTATCGTCCGCATCAGCCGGCCGAACGCGTCGTCCATCTGAGTGATGTTCGCGTGGTGAGCGGTGTAGCTGGGATCGTCGGACGGATACAGCCGGGCGAACCGCTCGTCGGATGCGATCGGCTCGTGCGGCTCGTGGAAACAGACATAGAGGAAGAACGGTTTCGACTTGTCCCGCCCACCGTCGAGCCATCGCACGGCCTCGTCGACGACCAACTGTGCGGAGTAGCCCTCTAGCTTGCCGGCCGGTCGGCCATTTCGGATGAAGTTGTCGGGGTTGCGATGATTGGGCAGTGCGTTGTTCTGCGTGGAGAACCAGTGGTCGAATCCGTGATCGCTCGGCTGCGGCTGCGTGGGCGCGCCGAGTTCGCCGCACATGTGCCACTTGCCCACGTGGCACGTCGCGTAGCCGGCCCGCCGCAGCAATGTGGCCACGGTGATCTCGCTGCGGCGCACGTGTACCGGCGAGTCCTGCGGGATCCAGTTACGGACTCCGACGCGAGTCGGTGTGCGCCCCGTCATCAGCGCGGTGCGCGACGGCGAACAGTTGGCGTGGCCGGCGTAGCAGTTCGTGAAGCGAAGTCCCTCGCGCGCGAATTGGTCGAGATGCGGCGTGCGTACATCCCGCGCCCCGTAGCAGGCCAGATCGCCATAGCCGAGGTCGTCGGCCAGCACCAGCACAATGTTCGGACGCGCGGTCGAGGCAGCGGTCGGCTCACCCCCCAGAATCGTGCTCAGAAACAGGCACGCCGTCAGCTTCATAGATCGACTCCGTTGGGTTTCTGAGGTGTGGACTCGCCGGCTTTGGCCAGGTGCTCGCGCAGGAACTTGAGATCGCGTTGCGCCGCGGCGAGACTGTTGTCGTAGCGAGCGGTCTTGGTCGAGCCGCCCGGATCGTACTCGATGTGTAGCGAGATCGGCCCGTCGAATGGCACGCGGACCAACAGGGCGAAGAACTCATCCCAGCGCACCATTCCCTCGCCCAACGGAACCCAGCGCGTACGCCAGCGGCCGGCGACTTTCTCCCAGACGAAATCCTTGATGGCGACCATCTTCAGCCGGTCCGACAAGCGGCGAAAGCCAAGACTCCAGGCGTGGTTGCCGCCTTCGATCGTGGCCTGAGCAGGATCGAAATAGAAGCCGATCGACCGTGGATTGGTTCCCTGCAAGACCTCCCACGAGTCCCACAGCGCTCCGCCCACGGTAGGCCCCGCGTGGTTGTGAACGCCCGCTTGTACGCCCAGTTCGTCGAGCAGGCCGACCAGCCCATCCAGTTCGCGACGCACTTCGGCCAGGCGCGAACGCCACTTGTCGGCGTCGGCGTAGGAGTAGTAGCCGAGTTTGAAATAGCGGACGCCGAGTTTGGCCATCGTCGCCAGGATTGGTCGGGCCACACGATCGCCGGCGGACGTGATGCTCGTGCTGATCATCGGGATGGACAACCCATGTTCGCGCAGGGCCTCGGCCGCCCGGGGCAAATCCTCGGCCGCGCGCTCGGGGGCGACCAGGCCGCCTGGTCGAACCGTCAAGTCGGGTCCGGCGACGCCCAAGTCCTTGAGCATCCGCGCGACTTCCGCGTAGCTGAAGCCGTGATCGTCCAGATGGTCGGTGAAAAGGCAGATGCGATCCGAGAGCGGCTTCGACTGTAGGCCGGCATTGGCTCGATAGGGCCAGGTCGCGGTCGCAAGGGCAACGGCGCCAACTCCGGATGCGATGAAATGACGTCGGTTCATGCGAGCACCTCTTGTGGCTTCAATGACGCTACGAAATCGCCGGTCAAAGCTGAAACAACTTGCGTGCGTTCTCAGCGAACACCATGCGCTCGTGCTCGGCCGACAGTTTCAGACTGCGGACGTTGTCGATGATCAACTTCGGCGAGACCCAAGGATGATCGCTCGAATACAGCATCCGCTCCGGCCCGACCAGGTCGATGCCGAACCGAATCACGGCGGGTAGGGCGTTGACTGCGTCGAAGTAGATCATCCGCAGATAATCGCTGGGCCGCTGCTGGATAGTCAACTTCACTCGCTTCAGCACCGTGACTTGGTGGTCGATGCGGCCGATCAGGTAGGGCAACGTGCCGCCGACGTGTGGGCAAACGAGTTTCAGCTTGGGGTGCTCGTCCAAGACGCCCGCCAAGATGATCCGGGCCAGCGCGATCGTCGTGTCGAACATCAGCCCAAGTCCGCCGGTCAGGTTGAAGCCCTTGGTCTGTTCGTAACAGGTCGGATAAGGCGGGTGCAGCAGCACGGGCAGCCCCGTCCGCTCGGCGGCCGCAAACAGCCAGCGAAACTCCGGCTCATCGGGAAACCGACCGGCGATATTCGAGTACAGCAGTATGCCCTTCATACCGAGTTTGCCGACACAGTGATCGAGTTCCGCTTCGGCGACGGCGCGGTCCTGGAGCGGCAGCGTGGCCAGGGCAAAAAAACGGGTCGGGTGCCTTCGCACGACGTCGGCCAGAAAGTCGTGAATCATCCGCGCTACGGCGGCGCCCTCGGAGCCGAACTGATCGGGACCTGGATCGTTCGTGCTCAGCGCAGTGACCTGAATGCCGGCCGCATCCTTCGCCGCAAGCTTCGCATCAAGGTCGATGCCGCCGACCATCGGCCGATGCCAGTGTCCGACCGCGAGAAACCGCTGGCCGTCCTTCGAGTAGATATGCGGCGGCTCCGTACGTTTCTCCATGTACGCGAGCAGCTCGGGCGCGAACAGATGGCTCTGGCAGTCGATAATGCCCGTCGGCGGCGGTCGATCATCGAGATCCCTCGTCTCCAGGCGCTCATTATCACCGGTCGACATCGCCGCCGCAGCGGCGCCCGATGACGCGGTCAGAAAAACTCGCCGCGAAAGATGCTCGTGCGCCATTGCAGTGGTTCCATTAACACAGCGTGCTGGCAATCCCTTCGGGCGGGGCCGTGAAACGCATGGTCAGTCGCCGTAACATGGTAACAATCCACTGAACCAGCCGCCTGAGTACATCTCAAGAATCTGCTACTGGACAACGCGCGGCTCTGTTATTGTGTCGCCTGAAAGACCCGGACGTCGCATCGCGAGACCCATGGAAGCTGAACACGATCACCACGCGAGGACCGAACTGATGTCGCAGGACGGCCAATACACGCTCGAAACGCCCGAGAACGTCGAAGTCGATTTCGAATTGGCGGGCATCGGTTCGCGATTCTGCGCGATGGCGATCGACGCACTGCTTATGGCCCTGTTGCTGCTGCTCGTTGCGCTGCTGGCGCTGTTCGCCAACTTGGGACTGTTTCGGATCTTTCAGGGGTTGAGCGTCGAGCGGAACCCCACGGGCAACTGGCTCAACTGGATCAACGCACTGCTCATCTTGCTGTTGTTCGCCGTGCTGTTCGGCTACTACGCATTCTTCGAGTTGCTGATGCGCGGTCAGACTCCGGGCAAGCGTGCCATGAAGATCCGCGTGATTCGCGACGACGGCACGCCGGCTGCGGCGATGGACATCGTCGTGCGCAATCTGGTCCGCATCGTGGACGCACTGCCCGGCGCGTATGCCATCGGCGGCGGCGTGATGTTCTTTCACCCGATGCACAAACGATTGGGCGACATCGCCGCGGGGACCATTGTCGTCAAGGAGCGCGAGCTGGACTATCGAGCGCACCCCGACAAGAAATACCAACTCGCGTCGCGCGTGGCCGTGGCGTCCAATTCGGAGCTGGAACCCGACGAGCGCCGAGTGCTCACGGGGTTCCTGCAACGGCGAATTGAGCTGCTGCCCGAAGCTCGCACGCAACTGGCCGAGCGTTTGGCTAGGCCGTTGTTTGAGAAATATGGCGGCCAGTTCGGCAACGCCGAGTCGTACCTCGAGCGGCTGCTGAACGGCCGGCACCACGAAGATCCTAACGCCGTGCGCGGCGAGGCGCTTCGTTCTTGGCTCGGCCAGCCGCCGGGAGGATCGCATGGGACTTGATCAGTTTGTGCACGATCGGCGGCCGGTGTGGAGCCATCTGGCCGGCATTGTGGCGGCGGCCTACCGACGCGGCGTGCGCCGCCTCCCCCCTGCCGACGTGTACGACATGGTTCACCTCTATCGCGACGTCAGCGCCGACCTCGCTCGCCTTCGCGCGCTCGACGCCGACCCGCAACTTGTCAGCGAGGTGAATCGTCTGGTCGCCCGCGCCCACGCCCAGATCTATCGCGGCGTGCGCGGCAAGTCCTACTCCGTGCTGAGTTTCTTCCTGGTGCGATATCCCCAGCTCTTTCGCGAGACCTGGCGATTCACCTTTGCGAGTTTCCTGATCTCGGCGCTGTTCGCAGGCTTGGCCTATCGTACCGTGCAGACGCACCCCGACCTGGTCGCCGACGTGATGGGGCCAATGATGGCCAGCGAATTCCGCGGCGACAAGAAGCCGAGCGACATCAAGGACCGTTTTCGCGCGGTGTCGTCGCCGGTGTTGTCGAGCTTCGTGACGGGCAACAACATCATGGTTGCGCTCAAGGCGTTTGCCCTGGGCATCACGTTCGGTTTGGGAACGGTTTACGTGCTGCTGTACAACGGCATGATGGTGGGCGGCATCGCCGGCGCGTATGCGAAGAGCGGCATCGCTGCCGACCTGTGGCTGACATTGTTGCCGCACGGCGCGCTCGAGCTGAGCGCGATTGTCCTGGCGGGCGGCGCGGGACTGCTGCTCGGCTACTCGCTTTGGTGTCCGGGCCAGCGCACGCGGCGTCGCGCCCTGCGCGAAGATGCCCTCAAGGCCGGACAGCTCGCGGTCGGACTCATCCCTGCCTTTCTCGTCGCCGGTTTCTTCGAAGGCTTCGTGACGCCCAACGACGTGATGCCCGAACCGTTCAAGGCGGGTTTGGGCGTCGCGGTGGCCGTCGCGTTCTGGCTCTATCTCTTCCTCGGCGGTCGACAGGCCAACGCCGCTGCACGGTCGGCTCCACTCAGAACTTCATCCGCCGTTTCAGCCACAGGTATCGATTGAGCAGCTTGGGCGAAAGTTGGCGCGGATCGACGTCGAGTACGTCCACGCCGAACTGCCGCATGCGAGCTAGTGCATCCTGACGCCGCGCGAGCATGTCGAGCGCCACCGCCTTCGTGAAGCACTCCATACTCGACTCGGGTCGCCCGGCCGCCAGCGACTCGACCTCGAGGTTGCGCAGCGTCACGCACAGCGGCAGATGCCGCCGCGCGAATCGTGCCGTGTAGGCCAGCAGCATGGACGACGCGTCTTTGTCGATAACGTCCGTAATGATGACGACCAGCGATCGCTTGCGGTGCCGCAGTGCGAGGAACTGGCAGGCCTCTTCGTAGTTCGGCTCCTTGAGCCGCGGCTCCAGCCGATACAGCGCCTCGTTCATGCGCATGATCGCCCCCTTGCCTCGCACGGGCGGCACGTAGCTCTCGATGCGGTCGCTGAACGCCACCATGCCGATGTAGTCGCCCTGTTTCACCGCGACGTACGTGAGCAGCAGCGTAGCGTTCACCGCGTGATCGAGCCGTGAGACATTCTCCACCAAGGTCGTCATCAGCCGGCCGCAGTCGACCACGACCAGTACGTTCTGGCTGCGGTCGGTCTCGAAGTTGCGCGTGATGGGTCGGCCGCGTCGGGCGGTCGCCTTCCACGCGATGTCGGCCAGGTCGTCGCCGGGCACATAATCGCGCAGGCTCTCAAACAGCATTCCCTTTCCGCGTTGCCGCGCGGCGGTAAGCCCCATTTCGCTGAGACGATGGCGGTGCAGTGCCAGTTCGTAGCGCGACAGGTTGGCCACGTTGGGATAGACCTTCACCGACATGGCGGCCGGAAACCGGCGCTGGCGCAAGAGCAGTCCGAGCACGGTGCGATAGCGCAGGTGGATGTCGCCAAACTCGAACAGTCCTCGTCGAGTTGGCCGCACGGCGTAGCGCAGCTCGGCGCGAGCGTGGCCGACGATCTGGCCCGACACGCTCGGCGTGCCGCGTTCGATCTCGATCGGCACGTCCTCGGTTGCCTCAAACCAGACGGTGAACGGGCTGCGGTTGTGAAGCTCCCAGCCCACCTGGTTCAACGTGTTCAGCGACAGCCGGGCCGGCATCTGTCGTTCGACGTGGAAGTGCCGCGGCCTCGCGGATATGAGCAAGTCGACCATTGCGAGCAGCAGCAGCCCCACGTCGTAGGCGATCACCAGAACCACCGTGGTGCGTTCGCGCAGCACCAGCAACAGCACGACCGGCACAGCGAGGAAGTACAAGAGTTTTCGGGTCGGCAAGATCATAGACGTGGCACTTCGACGCGATCGATCACCTGTTTCACGCACTGGTCGGCGGTGGCGCCTTCGATTTCGGCTTCGGGTTTGAGCACGATGCGGTGCCGCAGCGCCGGCGCCGCCATGTCGCGCACATCGTCGGGCGTGACAAAGCTCCGCCCGCGCAACACGGCGAGCGCTTTGCTCGCCTGCAACATCATCACCGACGCGCGCGGACTCGCGCCGAGCGTGAGCAAGTGGAACGTGCGAGTCGCCCGCACGATCGCCGTGATGTAGCCGAGCACGGCCGGCGCGACCTGAACCTGGCGAACCGCCTCGCGCAGCTCGGCAAGTTGGTCGATGGTCGCACGCGGCTCGATTCCGAACGTTGCCGATCGGGCGGCGTCGAACCCGCCCTGACAGCGCTCAAGTATCTGAACTTCCTCGGCCGCTTCGGGGTAGCCGACGAGCGTCTTGAACATGAACCGGTCGAGTTGTGCTTCGGGCAGCGGATACGTGCCCTCGTATTCAATCGGGTTCTGTGTCGCGAACACGGTAAACACCTTGCTCAGCGGATGGACCTGTCCATCGACCGTGGCCTGCAGTTCTTGCATGGCCTCGAGCAGCGCGGATTGAGTCTTGGCGGGCGCGCGGTTGATCTCGTCGGCGAGCACAAGGTCGGCGAACAGCGGGCCGGGTCGAAAGTCGAAGCGGCCGGAGTCGCTGCGATAAATGTTGACGCCGACGATGTCGGCCGGCATCAGGTCGGGCGTAAACTGTATTCGGCGGAACTCGCCGCGAACTACTTGCGCGAGCGCCCGAACCAGCAGCGTCTTGGCCGTGCCCGGCGGTCCTTCGAGCAAGACGTGGCCGCCCGCGATGAGCGCCACCGACGTCTGATCCAAGACGGCCTCCTGGCCGACGATCACCTTGGCAAGTTCCTGCCGAATCCCTTCGACGACCGGCGCCACATCCGAAAGCTGCATGAGTACGTACCCTCCGCGACTAAATGGTCTTGCGTGATCATGGGAGGAACCGGCGCCAAGCCGCGTGGTCGCCGACCTGAAAAAGACTCCCCCTCGCTTAGACTCCCAGAATCACGCAAGGTTGTTTAGTTGGTTGGTTTCGCCTGCTGCAACGCGGTTGCCACTCGTTCCAGATCGCTGCACATGGCGAAGACCTCGGTGCGCGACACGCGCGTCGCCTGCTTGGCCTCGGCCTCTTCGAGCACAGCGGCGACGTCGACGCCTGACTGGGCGCGGATGGCCGTCGCCAGTTCGGCCGGCGTGGATTCGGGCCGCGCGTTCACCGATCGGGCCAGCAGCCCGCGGTAGTGTTGCCAGAGCGTTCGATACACCAGCTCGTTGGCTTGCGCGTCGTGCAGAGTGCGGCCAGCCGCCTCGGCGAACTCGCCGTGCTGCCGCCGCTGCTTCATGACGACATCGACCGGACGTCCGAACCGAACGCCCAGGGCGTACAACGCCAGCAACAGAACCAGCGAGGCCTGGACGATCCCCCAGCCCCAGTGCTCCGCGAGCATCATCTTGGCGATCGCGACCCACGGGTCGCCGCTCAGCGGGAAGCCGTGGTGGATTTCGTCGAACGCGACGGTTCCGCCGCCGGTCGCGTGCGACGCCTGCCTGGCGAGGTTGGCCAGGAAGACGGCGTTGTCGGCCTCGTCGAGTCCACGATTCGTCAGGAAGTGAGTGTCTGCCAGTGCGATGATCTCGCCTTCGTCCACGCTCACGCGCATCGCGACCGTGCCCAGGTCGTCGGCCCAGAAGACCCGCGCCGGCGCGTTGGCCAACGGCCCCTTGAGCGGCGAGTTGTTCGGGAATCGAGACTCGCCGCGGGCGGTCATCTCGTTTACGCCGGCGAACAACGGATCGTTTTCGCTCAGCGACTCGCCACGCTTCTGTGAAATCGCCTGCCAGGCGTCTTTCGCTGGTGAGGACGTAGAGATCGTGTTGAACCAATTGTCGAACAGCCAATCGCCGCCGGCACGCGCTACAAACGGCCGGACGCCCGGGGCGAGCACCAGCCGCCCGCCCGATTCGAGCCAATCGCTTAGCGCCTTCCGCTCGTCCTTCTCCAAGCCGAAGGTCGGTTCGAGAATCCACAGCACCTCGACGCCGGCCAGCCGGTCTGGTGAAAACGGCTCGCGCAGGCGAACGACGTCGTAGCCCAGCCGTTCGAGCACGAGGTAGGCGGCCTTCGCGCCCGAGCCGGTGTTGAAAAACGTCGACGGCTCGCGCACCCAACGCCCCTCCTTTTTCGGAGGCATGGCCAGCCAGGTGATCAGTGTACCCAGCAAGGCCATCGGCAGCAGGATGCCGACCATCATGCGATCAGAGCGAGACAACTGGATCAGCTTCACGGAACAAATGATCGAGCAGCGAGGTCATTTCTTGGCAAAGGTCGGCCGTGCTCGGCACGCCGCCGTACACCGTGGACTCAAAACGATTGGTCAAATCGCGGAACGCCTGCCGCGAGCGCGGGCGGTCCGACAACTCGCGCAGGTAGTCGTAGTCGGTCTTCGACGATTTGAACTGGGCCCAACCTTGGCGGTCGAGCCAGAGAATCGCGGCGACGTACAGGTACTTTGTGGCCTGCGCCCATTCGCGCGAACTCAGCAGTTCGCGGGCACGCCGGTACACCGAGTCGAATTCCAGATCGCGAATTCCAAGCAGTTCGCCGCGGCCGCTCGGAGACTCGCCGGCCGGGCCGCGACGCGCCGCCGACGAAACGATCATGCCCCAAAGTACGTACGCAAAGTGGGCGAAGATGGCGAGCAGAGTCAGAATCAACCAGATCACGATCGTCCACCAGAGCCACGACGGAATGCGATCGAACCAGCGACCGATGCCAAGGACCGTGCGCTCGAGCCACTGCAGCAGGGCCATCCACCAACTCTGCACGTCGCGCCGCAGGTCGGCGAATTCCGGCTCGGCCAACACGCGATTCACCGCGTCGCGAGTGGCGCCGTGGTAGTCTGCCAGTTCGATGCGATCGGCGGCGCCGCTCGGCGACGCGGCCGATTGCTGGCCGACGAAACACAGTATCCCGATGGTGATCAACGTACCTGGCATGCTCGAATGCGTGAATTCCGAAGCGGCAGCGGGATATTTGGGGGCGTGCGTTCTGAACGTGCCGACCAGTTCCGCAGCGGCGTTGACACGTTCGGAAACGCGCCCCACGACTCATGAGGCAGCGGGCCGGCCCAACTGCTCTGCGAGTCGAGTCAGGTCAAACGCCTCCTTGCGAATCCGAATGTCGTAATACAACAACACCGACGGCGCAAGTTGCACGGGCACGATGACGGCGGGAATCACCGTACCGACGAACGATGCAAGGAATGGGTGCGGCCAGGGAACCATGCCCACGGCGAATCCTATTGCTAACTGAAAGACCGCACCTATCAGGAAGACGGCCAATCCGAGCTTGAATCCCTTGTCCAAGTTGCCGCGCATCAATTCACGCGACCGTTTTAACGATGCGATCGCGCCGTTGTTCTCGAGAATCACCACCGGGCTCACCAGCATGAACCACAGACCAAAGATGACTGCTCCCACAACGAGCAAACAGAATCCGAACGCTACTGCGAGGCCGACGAGCATGGAAGCGACAAGCAGCCGGAACAGCTTAGGAAGCGCCCGGCCATAGGACTCTCCAGCGCTAAGGTCCTCGTTTAGGTACGCCGCTGAGATGTTCTGAGCCAAGGCGCCCTGGCACAGTGGCATGACGATCACGGCAAAAAGGAAGAAGCCAACGCCGCCGGCAATCGCCATGGCGGGGTCCGGGGCGGTGGCGACGGCGTCGGGATCGATCTGGCCGCCGCCGAACTGGGGACGGATCAACGCCAGAGCGACGCTCGACTCGGCCGGCTGGACGATCTCGCCGCGCATTCCGGGCGCGAACGGGTTCTGTTGCTGCATTCCAATCGCGGTTTGAAACAGAGCATTCACCAAACCGAACGGCACGTACGCGATAAGCACGATGACCAGGAATGTGCCGAAGCGCGCACGATACAGTCGAAACGACGTGTCGAGAATGTCGCCGATCGACATGGGACGCAGTTCGAGTGCGGTCATCGTTCACCTCCCCCAGGGTTTGACGGCTGATTTGAACGGGGCGATTGTAGCCCGACGAGGGCCAATGTCAATGAAGTCGGTAGGAGGTCGGAGGCTGTCGGATACCGGAGACCAGAGAGCAGAGAATGGCGTATGGGCGCCGCGAATGGCCAGGCCAAATTGATTCGGCACGGTCGGCTGGCTTATACTCCAAACGTTGCCCGGGTGCCCACGTTCATGGGAGCACACGCGATGGCGACGGGTGATCAGACACGCCGCCAAATGCTAGGCGGACTCGGTTTCGGTGCGCTGGGATCGGACTGCCCGATCTGCTTCGGCTGCGGAGCAGGGCCAGCCGTTGGCACTGTTCGGCTAGCTGCGGCATCGAAACGAATCGAACCAAGGAGTCAGTCATACGACGAATCAGGTTGGGCGCGGCGGCGGTGTTTCTCGGTGTGGCCCTGGCGCGGGCGGCAGCGCCGGAGAAAGAGGTCGAGCGCAGCGGGTGGGCGCGGCGGCACCCCCGTCGTCGAACTGGTGCCGATGACCGCCCCCAATTGGGCGGCTTTGTCGCTGCCTGAAAACGCCGCGGGCGGCGCTGTTGCCGCCGGCGAGTTGCGTGCGTGGTTCGAGCAACTCTATCCGCCAGCCATGCGCACCTTCGACCAGCGGAAACCGTTTCAGACGGCGACCGGCACATTGCGGCTGGAGCCCGCCGGCGGCGACGACCGCCATCGCTTCGCGCTGTTGCGGGGCGAGTTCCGGCTGAGCAAGGGGCCGGGCAAGGGCAAGTCGGAAGTCGAGGGCGAAGTGGCAGCGGTGTTGACCTATCGGCTCGACGCTCGCGAGGTCCAATCGGTCCACGGCGTGGTTGACGCGGCGTACACATACCGAGTGCGCGGCAACGAGCGCATTTCCCTGACCGCGGCGATCGAGTCACGACCGGAGTAGTGGCCGGGCTGGCGGCGTCATGGGCCCCGGTCTTGCGACCCCGCGCTGCGGCCGCGATAATCCGACGAGCTTCAGGATCGTTCCGTGTCTTTTTCGCGTGGCCCCTTCATGCACCGCACGTCCGTCGCTGGCAAAGTTCCGACGAGGGCCCGGTGGGTTTGGGCGGTTCTGGCGGTCGTGTCTCTGTTGGCGTTGGGCGGTTTTCTGGCGGCGAACCAATTCAACCGGCGTACGAAGCTGGATCTCCATCGAGTCCAGGCCGACATCGCGGCGGCCAAGGAACAGTGGGACGCCGCCGCCGCGGAACTGGAACAGATGCTGGCCATCGATCCGACTTCCGAGGCAGGCTGGTTGATGCTGGCCGACGTCCGGTCGCGGCAGGGAAACCTCGCCGAGGCGATGCGCTGTCTCAAGTTGGTGCCGGCGCGGTCGGCTCGCCGAGCCGATGCGCTGCTGCTCGAGGGAACGGTGTTGTTGAAGATGGGTCGTGCGTCGCGAGCTGAGGCCGCGCTGAAGGAGTGCCTTGCGATCAACCGCGGATCGATCGAGGCGCGGCGCCGGCTGGTCTTTTTGTACGGCCTGGAACTGCGCCGCGCGGAGCTGCACCAAGTCCTCTGGGAACTGTTCGAGCTGAACGCCGCGCAGGGCCTGGACTTTGTGCTGCTCTCGGGGTCCAGTTTCATCGTGTGGAACGCCGCCGAGATTCTGCCGACCGTCGAGGCTTTCGTGGCCGCCGACCCCAATGACGCGCGCGCCCGGACGGCAGTCGGTCGCTATCGGCTGCGGCGGAACGAACCAGAGCAGGCGGCGATTCTGCTGGGCGAGGCTTGCCGTCTCGCTCCGTCCGACGTGGAGCCGCACGTGGCCCTGGCGGAGTGCCTGTTGGAAACGGGCGGCCTGGCGGAGCTCGCGAGTTTTCTCCAAGGACTCGAGCGCTCCTGGCCCGACGAGCCGCGGCTGAGCTACTTGCGCGGTCGAATTGCCGAAGAGTCCGATCGCGTCGAAGAGGCGATCGCGCAATACACTCGCGCCGTTCAGCGAGATCCCGACCACAAGGAATCACTGTACCGGATGGGTCAGTTGCTGACGAGTTCCGGCCGGCGCGCAGAGGCTGAACCACATCTCGCTCGGGCCAAGACGCTGGCCGAACGGGAACTGTTGCTTTCGACTGTGGTGAGCACCGGTGAGCCGCGGGTCTATGCGGCACAGATCGCGCGGCTCGAGGTTGAGTTGGGCCACGGGGCATTGGCTCGAGCCTGGTACACGGAAACCGTTCGACTCAATCCCGACGATGCGGAACTTCGATCGGAAGCACGGGCGTTCTTGACTGGCGGCATGCGCCCCGCCGCGAGATAGCTTTGGTTGTCCAAGAGCAGGCCCTGGAGGCTCCGTGTTCGGACGAATTGGACTCGTGACATTGACCACGTACCTGGGTCTGGCGGTCCTGGGCTGTGATCGCAGTTCGACGAAGCAGCCGCCGCGGCCGAGCGTGCCGGCCGACTCAACCCCGCCGAACGTCGCCAGCCCGCTGCCCGACCGTTCTCGCGAGCGAGCGACCGAAGTTGCCCCGGTCGGATTTCGGTTTGCCGAAGTTGCCGAGGCCCGCGGCGTGGCGTTCAGTTATCACAACGGCGCGAGCGGCGCGATGCACCTCTGGGAAACGATGGGCGGCGGCGTCGCCGTGCTCGATTTCGATGGCGACGGCTGGATGGACCTGTACTTCACGAACGGTTGCGATGATCCGCACGGACCGCCCGACGGCCGACGCCGCGGCCGCTTGTTTCGCAACCTGGGCGGCGGCGAGTTTGCCGACGCGACTGAGGCCGCGATGATCGACGATCGTGGATATGGACAGGGCTGCGCGGTCGGCGACTGCGATAACGACGGCTTCGACGATCTGTTCGTTTCGCGGTACGGATCGGCCTCGCTCTACAAGAACCTGGGCGACGGTACGCTCAAGGACATCACGTCGCTGGCCGCGATCCGATGTCCCCTCTGGAACACGGCGTGCGCATTCGGCGACCTCGCGGGTAGCGGGGCGCTCGACTTGTTCGTGACGGGTTACGTCGAGATCGACCTCGCAGCGGAACCGATCTGTCGCGACCGCCGGGGCAAGCTGGCGTACTGCGGCCCCGACAATTACGAAGGTCAGCCGTTTCAGTTGTGGCAGAATGCGGGCGACGGCCAGTTCCGAGACGTGTCGGACGCGGCCGGCGTGGTCATGCCGAAGTGCAAGGGTCTGGCCGCCGCCGTGCTCGACTTGGACGACGACGGACGGCTGGACGTGTTCGTCGTGAACGACGCGGAGCCGGCGCGGTTGCTTCGCAATCTCGGGGACGGCCGGTTCGAGGATGCGGCACTCTCCGCCGGTCTGGCCTACACCGGCGATGGTCACGTCTACAACGGCATGGGTATAGCCCACGGCGATTACGACTGCGACGGCCGAATCGATCTGGCCGTCTCGAACTTCTTTGAGAAAGGCGTCGTACTGTTTCAAAACCGAGGCGGCGGGTCGTTCCGAGACAAGAGCTTGCGCACCGGGCTCGGCCCAGCCACCCGGCCGCGGACAAGTTTTGCCCTGGTGTTCGCCGACGTGGACAACGACGGATGGCCCGACCTGTTCGTGGCCAATGGCCACATCAGCGACCTGCGCGCTGACGGTATTCCGTATGGCATGAGGGCCCAGTTGTTCCACAACCGGCAGGGCGAGGGGTTCCGCGACGTGTCGGACCAGGCCGGCGAGTACTTCCGCGCAGAACGGCTCGGCCGCGGCGCGGCGGCGGGTGACCTAGACAACGACGGCGGCGTCGATGTCGTGGTCTCGCACAATGTGGGGCCCATCGCGGTGCTGCGCAACGAAACGCCCGATCGAGGCCATTTCCTGTCCGTGGCTCTCGTCGGGACCCGTTCCAGCCGTGTGCCGTATGGGGCCCGAGTAATCGCAACCGTCGGTGACCGAGTCTACGTCCAATGCCTCGGCGGCGGCGGCAGCTACTTTTCGGCAAATGACCAGCGGATCCTGTTGGGCCTCGGGGCGATGACCAAGGTGGACCGGATCGAGGTGCGCTGGCCATCCGGCCAGCGTAACCAGTGGACAGATGTGCCGGCCGATCGGGCGATACGACTCACAGAGGGCCGAGATTCTTCTTGAGTCCGAAACTTCGTGGCACTATAATGCCGCGCAACGAGAAGTGGCTGTGTCGTGGCGGGCGCAGCCTGCAGTTCGCGACTTGAGATTCCTGTGTACCGTTCCGCACTGAAAGGGGCTTGAATTGGTTTAACCCGCAGGCGAGGCACAACAAACGCCAGCCTCGCCTGCGGCTGCGGGTTAAACAACCGAAGCCGATTTCAGACCCTATTCAGTGTGGAGCAGTACCAGCTCGCTCATCATGACCCAGCCAGCCGATTCAAGCTGGTTCCTTACTTTTCACTTTTCGTTTTCTTTTTGGAGGCTTCTGTCATGACACGTCGAGCGTTCACACTTATCGAGTTGCTGGTGGTCATCGCTATTATCGCTGTGTTGATCGCACTGTTGCTGCCCGCGGTGCAGATGGCCCGCGAGGCGGCACGCCGGTCGCAGTGCATCAACAACTTGAAACAGATTGGCCTGGCTCTGCACAACTATCACGATACGCATATGGTCCTTCCCTGGGGACATGGTCCCTTCAACTGGAACGACTGGCCCGCCGTCGCGCTATTGCTTCCGTACCTCGACCAGGCGCCTATGTACAACACGATAAACTTCCGCAATCGCGGCGCACAACCCGGAGTCGTCGCGAGCGGCAACACCACGGCTCAGAGAACCCAACTCGAAGCCTTGCTCTGTCCTTCCGACCTGGACCGGTTGACCAACGTCGAGGGCAACAGCAACTACTGTGCTAATTCCGGTTCCCAGGCCTCCATGTACCAGACCGACCAAAGCGGACCGTTCGGATGGGTCGAAGCCTTTCGTCCCGTATCCATGAGAGACGTGCTGGATGGAACTACCAACACCGCGTTCTTCAGTGAGCGGGTCAAAGGGGACAGCAGCAGCACCACGTTTCGCGACACCCTGAAGCCCTCATCGACCCTCTTCCTGGTTCCTTTTCCGACCCAGGGCTCGAACGCCGCCAACACCCTTGCGGCGCGCCAGCCCGAACCGTACCGCACCGAGTGCCTGAAGGTAAATGCAATGACCAGTGCCTTCAGCAACGCCACCGATCACCAGCAAGGACGGTACTGGTTCAGCGGCCACGGGCGTGGTGGGGCGCGGTACAACCACGTGATGGCGCCCAACCTGTGGAGTTGTCGATTCAGCGCCGGTGTGGGAGGCGTCGGCCAAGGAAACCGCAGCGGTGCCTATACGGCCAGCAGTCGCCACCCTGGAATCGTCAATGTTCTGATGGGCGACGGCAAAGTCACGCCGATCTCGGAGAACATCGACATCAAGCTCTGGTGGGCCATCGGAACCAAGGCAGACGCCGAGCAGATCGGCAATGCCCAGTTCTAACAGCCATGAGGTGCTTAATGCAGACACGAGTTGTGTGGATACTGACCGCCGCCCTCCCCTTGGTTTGTGTCGGATGCGGCGGCGGCAGTGGGGCCGCTCCGGTCGAAGCCACGGTGAGCGGAACGGTGACCGTCAACGGCAAACTGGCGACGAACGGCGAGGTCACCTTTGACGCATCGAGCCAGCGGCTTCCGAACGAAACGGCACACGCCGCACCCATCGGCGCCGACGGAACCTACAAGATCAAGGCGACAGTAGGTCCAAACATCGTTCGGGTCGCCGGTAGCCTGGTCGATCAGTACCGCGGACTCGGATACGACTCTCTGGACTTCGAGGTGAAGCCGGGCGACAACACTTTCGACATCGCGCTGGAATGGTCGCCTCCAAACCCCAGCGAGAGCCTGGAAAGCGGATCCTCGGATGGCCGTTGAGAGACTATCCGACGGCCGTGGGCGAGCGCCGCGCATCGCCGGCCTTCTAGCGGCTGACCTGGGCGCGTCGCTTGCCAAACTGCGCGGCCGCTACCGCCCGTCCGGCGTTTCTTCCGAATCGCCCGAGTAGAACAGAGTCGATTCTTCCGCCACGATCTCACGCGACAGCGCGTCGGTGGTGAGCACGAATCGTACACGTTGCTCGCCAGCCGAGCGACCGACGGCGTTGATTCGATAGGCCTTCTCCTCGTTCGCCTTAAGCTCGTCGATTGAGGCAAACTCGATCGCGCCGCCGTTGACTTTGTACTCAGCCGTCGTCGCCTGTTCGACTTGCAGACCCTCGGGCATGGTCGCCGTCAGACGCACCTGAGCGGCCGCCTTGGTGCCGCGGTTCTTCACTACAATGACGTACTCCACTGCACCGCCCACCTCGATCGGTCCGGCCGTGTCGCTGACGGTCATGGTGATGTCGGCGACGCTGCCTACGCGAGTGACATGGGTCGTTTGAGCGTTCAGACCGTGCTCGGCGATCGTCATGATCTGTTGCCGCTGCTCGCCTTCCGAAATGCCCTTGATGCGGTATTGCAACGACACCGTGCTGCCCGGTTCCACCTGCAGAAGCTCCCAGGTGAGCGTACCGAGTTCGCGGTTGAACGTGGCCCGTCGTTCGGCGGCGACGACCTGCAGGCCGGCCGGAATCTGGGCCTGGACGGTGACGTTCTTCGCCGCCGCGTCGCCGGGGTTCGTCAAATGGATCATGTAGTCGCCCGTGCGATTGACGTAGCGAAACGACGGCCCTTCGCTCTTGATCTCGATCATCGGTCGTCGCACGCGCACGTCGGCGACCGCGGTAGCCTCGAGTCCGCCGGCGGCCTCGGCCACGATGTTGGCCCGCAAGGCCCCGGCGACGCTCGCCGGCACGTTTAGTTCGATCTCTTGCGATTCTCCCGCCGCAAGCACACCGATCTGGGCCGGCAATTGGGCGATCTTGGGACTCTGCTCGCTGCGATCGAGCTCGCGCACCTGGCGGACCGCGACGTCCTCGGCCACGCCGTCGCCGGTGTTCGTGACTTTCAGCTTGATCGTCACCACCTCACCAAAGATCGTTTCGGTCGGCGCAGCGCAGGTGATCGCCAATCGCGGCTGACGGACCACAACCGACGATTGCGTGGTGACCGCCAGGCTCAGCGTGGTGCCCAGCGCGATCGCGCCGGGGCGCCGCGGGATAATCTCCAAGTTGATCTTGCGTTCGCTCTTGGCGGCCAGGTCGCCGATATCGAATTGAATCTGGTTGTCGACCACCACCTTGGGCGTCGGGTTCGCCTTGAGCAATTCCGCGTCCGTCGGCAGAGTGGTTCGGACAACGATGCCCTGGGCGTTGGTCTCGCCGGCGTTGTGTACGGTGATCGTGAACCCCGCCGCCTTGCCAACGTTGACTTCACTGGGGCCGACAGTCTCGACGTACACGGCGGGCGCCGCGCTGATGGCGTTGATCGCGTGGACCGCTACAGCCCGAGCCTTCGCTGCCGGAGTGACGGTGGGCGCCGCCACGGTACGCGATGCGGGACGGACGTGATTCGGTGACTTCGCGGCCGCGTCGGAGGGTTCCGTCGGGGTTCGTTCGCCTGTGTTCTACGGCGAGTTGCTCGGCTGCGTCGCTGATGCTTGCGACCCCGAGCCACTTCGACGGCCAAGCAGCTTGGAGCCGGGACCAGCCAAAACGAACGGCGCCAAGGCAAGCTCGGCCAATACGACCGAAACGAACAGCATCTTCTGGGTCAACATTGGAAACGCCTCCCTTCTTGAGCGACGCGGATAGACTCTCCCCTCTATCCGCACCTTATCGGCAGCCGACTGTGCGAAGTATGAGCGTTTGCCAACGGAGACGCGGGCTTTCGTTAGCGTAGTGCAGGCGGCCCGCCTGCAATGTCGTCAAAGGAAGCCGCAGGCGAGCCGCCTGCACTACGACTTCCTTGGGAGACGATCGGCCACGCTTGGCGGACAAACCTCACGCCAAGCCCGTCGGGCCAGCGCGCCGGCGAGGAAGTTTGTCCCGCAATCCTCGCTTGCGTTTCGGGCTACTGTGGGTGGGTACGCGAGGTGTGGCCGATCGCCTTATCGCGATGAAGCGGATTGAAGCGAACGAACCGGCCAACTGGGCCAGAGATGGGCCGAGGTTCGACGGGCAAGACTCAAATATCCCAGTAGTTTCTGCCGTCCGGCGTAACTCCGCCCCAGTTCACCTTGATGCGGCCGGACTTGGTTTCATAGACCCAACCCGGATTGTTCGGGTTGTCGACGGTTCCCGCGGGCGCGGACGCCGGGAAGGCCGTCACCGACATGACCGTCCGCGAACGGTTGATCGGGTTGGGCGGAAGCTGATCTGGGAAGTACGGCCCGAACGGATACTGCGGATCGGCGAATGGGCCGCGATCACCCGCCTGGTTGGTAGGGAGCGTCATTTGCTCGAAGAACAACGTGTCTGGATCGGCGCCTGCAGGCGTGCCGGGCAGAGTGTTCGCGTGATGGTTGCGATAGAGGTCGATCTGCTCTCGGAATTCAGTCAGACTCTGCATGATTGCCGAGTGGCGCGCGTTGTCTCCGGCCGGCGCGAACACGCCAATGACAATTGCCGCCAAGGTAGCGAGAACTACCACGACGATAAGTATCTCGACTAGCGTGAATCCGCGACGCTGCGAACCGGTCATGATGGGTACCCCGTGTCTTGCCCAGTCGCCGAAATTGAAGGCCGGTGCTGAAGTATAGGTTACAATCTGGCGGCGAGACGAACCTCGAAACTCGGAAATCAGGAAATCCGAATGGAACGCACGCCCTGTCCAAGGACCTCCGGGCGCGAGCCTTCGAGTTTGGCGCTTCGGATTCGAGTTCGTCGAGTCACTGCCTTGGTCCGGATTATTCACGTGTTCCAGGTGCGGTTGGCTTAAAGCAGCGGGACCGAAATAACTTTCCGCTTTTGGGCGGACAGTAGCCCGACGCGCGAGCGAGGAATCGGCAAGAAGATCACCTCGCTTGCGCGTCGGACTACTGTGAGTGAACGGGGAGTTATTTCGGCCCCGTTCCTAAGTCGTTTAACGCCAAGCCGAAGGCGACGGATTCGGCGTCAGTCGATTGTTACACCCTGTCGGCCGATGCCGTCGCCTTCGGCTTGGCGTTAAACGAGATGCGCCCGACCGGTGAGTAATCCGGGTTGGGATTCGGATTTCGGCCGCGACACGTTCCGAAGTATAATTCGGCGCAGCGTCTTAGGATTTGGCTCAGAATAACTTCCTCGTTTAACGGCAAGCCGAAGGCGACGGCGATCGGCCAAGTCCGTGCGACCCACCGTCGCCTTCGGCTTGCCGTTAAACAAGTGAAATCCGGTACTAATTCCTGACCAAGTCCTTAACCGTCTTCACTGTCGGGAAAGACCCATGGCCACCGCAACGGTCCGCGAGGCGTGCGACCGATTCCAACAGGAGTTGGCCGAGTCCCCCAAACGGGACCAGCCCCCGACCACTGTCAGCGGCCGGCCGATCCGCGCAATCTACACGCCGAACGACCTCGCGGACTTCGACTACGACGCCGAGCTGGGCTACAGCGGCCAGTATCCGTTCACGCGCGGCGTACACGCGAGCATGTATCGCGGCCGGCTCTGGACCATGCGCCAGTTTGCCGGCTTCGGCACGCCGCAACAAACGAACCAGCGGTTCAAGTTCCTGCTGGCCAAGGGACAGAGCGGCCTGAGCACGGCGTTCGATCTGCCGACGCTCATGGGTCTCGACAGCGACGATCCGCGGGCCGCGGGCGAGGTCGGCCGGCTCGGCGTCGCCGTCGACACGCTCGACGACGTGGCCGCACTGTTCGACGGCATCGACCTGGCAAACACCTCGGTATCGATGACGATCAACGCGCCGGCGATCGTCGTCATGGCGTTCTTCCTGGCCAACGCCGCCGAACGCGGTTTCGATTGGGCGCGGCTGCGCGGCACCATCCAGAACGACATCCTCAAGGAGTTTCACGCGCAGAACGAGTTCGTGTTTCCGCCCGAGCCGTCGGTGCGACTGGTCGTCGACGTGATTGAGTTCTGTGCACGGCACGTGCCGCAGTGGAACCCGGTCTCGATCTCCGGCTATCACATTCGCGAGGCCGGATCGACCGCCGTGCAGGAGTTGGCGTTCACGCTGGCCGACGGGCTTCACTATGTCGAGCAGTGCCTGGCCCGCGGCATGTCGATCGATGCGTTCGCACCGCGGCTGAGCTTCTTTTTCAACTCGCACAACGACCTCTTTGAAGAGGTCGCCAAGTACCGCGCCGCCCGTGCGCTCTGGGCCGACTGGATGCGCGACCGCTACGGGGCGAAGAACGAGGCGTCCTGGAAACTGCGCTTCCACGCGCAGACCGCGGGCTGTTCCCTGCAAGACAAGCAGCCCGAAGTGAACCTGATTCGTGTCGCCTATCAGGCCCTGGCGCCGGTGCTGGGCGGCTGCCAATCGCTGCACACCAACAGCATGGACGAAACGCTGGCCCTGCCGTCGGAACATGCAGTGACGCTCGCGCTGCGCACGCAGCAGGTGCTCGCGCACGAGACCGGTGTGACGAACACCGTCGATCCGCTGGGCGGCAGCTACTTCGTCGAGGCACTCACTCGCGAGATGCAGCACGAGGCCCGCGAGTACCTCGCTCGCATCGACCGCCTGGGCGGCATGCTGGCCGCGATTGAAACCGGGTTCATCCGGCGCGAGATCGCCGACGCGGCCTTTGCCTACCAGCGCGAACTCGACGCGCATCGCAAGCTGATCGTCGGGGTGAACGCCTTTCAGGAACCTGAAGAGAAGCCGATCGAGATACTGAAGGTCGATGAATCGGTGGAGCAGCAACAACTGGAGTCGCTGCGGCAAGTCAAGCGTCGCCGCAGCGCGGCCGACGTGACTCACGAGTTGGATGCCCTGCGCCGCAGCGCCGAACGGGGCGAGAACCTGCTGCCGCCGCTGGTCGCGGCCGCCCGCGCCCGCGTCACGGTCGGCGAGGCCATCAACGCGCTGGCCGACGTGTTCGGCCGATACACCGCCCCAGTCGTGTGAGGTTCGCACATGGAACCGCAAGCGACCATTCGCATCGTGCTGGCCAAGGTGGGCCTCGATGGCCACGACCGCGGAATCAAGGTCGTCGCCCGCGGCCTGCGCGATGCCGGCTTTCACGTGATCTACGCCGGACTCTGGCAGTCGCCCGAGGCGGTCGTCCGGGCCGTCGCCGATGAGGATGCGGATTGGCTCGGCCTCAGCATCCTGAGCGGGGCGCACATGACCCTGGTGCCGCGCGTGCTCGATTGCTTGCGCGAAAACGGAGTGAGCCACGTGGGGATCATCGTCGGAGGCATCGTTCCCGAGGGCGACGTCCCGCGCCTCATCGAAATGGGAGTCGCCCACGTTTTCGGACCGGGCACGCCGATCCCCACGATCGCCGAGTTTCTCCGCAGCCAAGGGGTTCGCACTCATGCTTGATGAACTCCTCGCACGATTCGCCCAGCGCGACCGACTCGCGCTGGCCCGGCTGCTGACGCTCGTGTCGCGCGGCGAACACCTCGGCGCGATCCGTGCCGAGCTGGCGGCGTCGCATCGTTCATCACTCGTCGTCGCGGTGACAGGCGCTGGCGGCGTCGGCAAGAGCAGCCTGGTCGGCCGCCTCATCGAACTGCTGCGCGACCGAGGCAAGACCGTGGGCGTGCTCGCCTGCGACCCGCAGAGTTCGCTCACCGGCGGTGCGCTGCTGGGCGATCGCGTGCGCATGCCGAGCCGACCCAGCGACGCAGGCGTCTTTGTGCGTAGCCTGGCCGCTACGGCCGGCCATCAGTCGATCGCCGAGCACCTCGACCTGATAATCGAGCTACTCGCCGCGTTCGGCTTTGATTGCGTGCTCTTGGAGACCGCCGGCGCCGGCCAGGGCGACACCGCCGTGCGCGAGCTCGCCGACGTCGTGGTCGTGCTCGTACAGCCTGAGACGGGCGACGAACTGCAATGGGAAAAGGCCGGCCTGATGGAAATCGCCGACGTCGTGGTCGTACACAAGGCCGACTTGCCCGGCGCCGATCGCGTCGAGGCCCAGTTGCGCGACCTCCTGAGCCTGCCCGGCTGTCGCGAGGTCGCGGTGCTGCAAGTCAGCTCCAGCAAGGGCCGGGGCCTGGACGAGCTGTGGTCGGCGGTCGAGTCGGCGGCCGGTCGAAATGACAAATGACGAAGCACTAATGTCTCCCAAGGAAGTCGTAGTGCAGGCGGCTCGCCTGCGGCTTCCTTTGACGACATTGCAGGCGGGCCGCTCGCACTACGCTAATGAATCACGAAGCCCCAATGACGAAGGCTTCGACATTCGTCATTCGTCCTTCATAGACATTAAACATTCGGCCTTAGTCATTCGAGGAACACCATGCCCTTCAACTACGAACGAGTCTGGTCGAGTTGGAATCCGTGGCACGCGATTCCAGCCGCCTACAACGTCGGCGTGCACCTGACGGCCGGCCAGGTGGCCGCCGGGCGCGGCGACCGGGCGGCGATCCTGTGGGAAAACGCCGCCGGCGCGAGCAGGCAGTTGACGTACCGCGAACTCGACGCGCTCAGCAACCGGCTGGCGTCGTCGCTCGTGCGGCTCGGCGTCGGGCGCGGCGACCGCGTGTTCCTGAGGCTGCCCAACGTGCCCGAGTTCTACGTGGCCGCGCTGGCCACTGCCAAGCTGGGCGGCGTGTTCATTCCGTCGAGCACGCAGTTCCGAACGAGCGAGGTCGAGTACCGTCTGAAGGACTCGGGCGCGGTCGCCGCCATCACCGCGAGCGCTCTGGCGGCGGCCGTCGACGAGGCCGCGGCCGCGTGCCCCGACCTCAAGCATGTCATCGTCGTGCCGTATCCCGACTCAGCCGCAAAGCCCGGCGCCGGGCATCTCGATTTCAACCGCCTCACCAGCGCCGGCAGCGAGGCGTTCACGCCCGCCGACACGCGCAACGACGACGTCGCCTTCATCGCCTACACGTCCGGCACGACCGGCGACCCCAAGGGCGTCGTGCACTTTCACCGCTACGCGATTGGCTACGAGGGGCTGATCCGCTACTGGCACGACTACCGGCCGGACGACGTGGCGGCCTGTCCGTCGGAACTGGGCTGGCTGTTGCCCGTGGCCTCGACGTTTCTGTACGCGCTGCGCATGGGCCTGTCGATCGTGCTGTTCGACGCGCTGGGCGGCAAGTTCGATCCGGTGCGCTGGTTCGAGTTGTTCCAGAAATACCGCATCAGCAACTTCACGGCGCCGCCGACGACCTACCGCATGCTCATGGCCGCCGCCGACGCGGCACGCAGCTATGACCTGTCGAGTTGGCGGCACGCGGTCAGCGCCGGCGAGCCGTTGCCGGCCGACACGCTCGAAGCCCTCGGCCGCCAGTTCCGCGTCACGCCGATCGACGGCATCGGCATGAGCGAGTGCATGGTGTACTGCTTCAATCACGTGGGCATGCCGCTGCGGCCGGGCAGTTGCGGCCGGCCAGGGCCGGGAACCGTGATCGAACTGATGAACGACGACCTCGAGCCCGTGCCGGTCGGCGAGGAGGGCGTGTTGTGTCTGCGCCGCGATACGCATCCGGGCATGATGAAGGAGTACTGGAACAAGCCGCAGCGCACGGCCGAGATCTTTCGCGACCAGTGGTATTACTCCGGCGACGTGCTCGTCCGCGACGCCGATGGCTACTTCTGGTTCAAGGGCCGCAACGACGACGTGATGAAGTGCAGCGGCTATCGCATCTCGCCGTTCGAGGTGGAGAGTTGCCTGGTGAGCCATCCGGCAGTACTCGAGGCCGCCGCCGTGGAGAGTCCCGACCCGACGCGCGGCATGGTGGTGAAAGCGTTCTTGGTGCTGCGACCCGGCCACGAGCCGTCCGACGCGCTGGCGGCCGACATCCAGAACTTCGTGCGCCAGCGGGCCGCCCCGTACAAGCATCCGCGCAAGATCGAGTTCGTCGCCGCGCTGCCCAAGACGACGTCCGGCAAGATCAAACGCAAGGAATTGCGTCAGGCCGAGCACGCTCGCTCGCAGTCGTGATCATGTCTGCCGCTGGCCGGAAGCAGCCCACGCCGATACAATCGGGTCCGTTGTCGTTAGCTGACCTGCACGAAGGAACAAGCCGACCCGGTCATGATCTGCGTTTCGATCGCTCGTACGCGGCACAAGATGATGATCGCCGAATACCGTGCGGCGACCGAACAGGGTGCGCAACTTGCCGAGCTGCGGCTCGACTACCTGCGGCGCGACCCCGACTTCAAACGCCTCTTCGAGGTCAAAGGCTGCCCGGTCATTGCAACGTGTCGCCGGCCCCAAGACGGCGGACGGTTCGGCGGCGACGAAGAAAAGCGGCTGCTCATCTTGCGATTCGCCGTGGTGGCGGGCGTCGACTATGTCGATCTCGAAACCGACATTGCCAAGAAGATCCCGCGGTTCGGCAAGACGAAACGCATCATCAGCTACCACAACTTCGAGACCACGCCGCAGAACCTCGAAGCGATTCACGCCGAGATGCTGGGGCTCGATCCCGACATCGTCAAGCTCGTCACCAAGGCCGAGCAGCCGATCGACAACGTGCGCATGCTGCAACTCGTGCGCAAGTCGCCCGTGCCGATGGTCGGCTTCTGTATGGGCGATCTCGGCGTGCCCAGTCGCATCCTCGCCGGCAAGTTTGGGGCGCCGTTCACGTACGCCGCGTTCAACAAAGAGCGACTGCTCGCGCCGGGCATGATCAGCTTTGAAGAGATGCGCGACGTCTACCGCTATGACTCCATCAACGTCGACACCGAGGTGTTCGGTGTGATCGGCGACCCGATCGGCCACAGCCTCAGCCCGCTCATTCACAACACGGCGTTCGGCGGGATGCAGATGAACCGCGTGTACGTTCCGTTTCGAGTGCCGCTCGACAGCTTCAAGACGTTTCTCAAGGACATGGCGCCGCTCGAGCTCAAGGGCCTGAGCGTGACGATTCCACACAAGGAGGCGGCGGTCGAGCAGGTCGGGCAGGCGGACGGGGCCGTCCGCGCGGTCGGCTCACTCAACACGATGGTGCTGCGCGACGGCAAGTGGGAAGGCCACAACACCGACTACCGCGCGGCGATGGGCAGTCTCGAAGGCGCGTTGGGCACGACGGCCGGCGAGGCGGCCTCGCTGGCCGGCAAACAGGTGCTCGTGCTCGGCGCCGGCGGCGTGGCGCGAGCGATTGTGTTCGGCCTGGTGCGGCGCGACGCGATCGTCACCGTGACCAACCGCACCAGCGAGCGCGGCCAGGCCCTGGCCCGCGACGCCAACTGCCGCTACCTCGAATGGGGACGCGGTCTCGCCAATCTCTGCGACATCCTGATCAACTGCACGCCGATCGGCATGTTCCCCGACATGGACCACACGCCCGTGCCCGGCAGTTTTCTGCGACCGGGCATGATCGTGTTCGACACCATCTACAATCCCGAGAACACGCTGCTCATCAAGGAGGCCCGAGCGCGTTCGTGTACGCCCATCACCGGCGTCGACATGTTTATTCGTCAGGCCGTGTTGCAGTTCCAGATTTTCACCGAGCAAGAAGCGCCGTTCGACGTGATGTCCAATGTCATCTATCGTGCGCTTTCGCCGGTCGTCAGCTCCTCGACCGAATCGGAGCCGCAATGAACGTGATACTGATCGGCTACCGCGGCACGGGCAAATCGACTGTGGCCCGGCTCGTGGCCGAGCGGCTCGGCTGGTCGTGGGTCGACGCAGACGCCTATCTCGAAACCCATGCCGGCCGCACGATCCGCGAGATCTTCGCGTCCGAGGGTGAGGCCGGCTTCCGCGATCGCGAGGCCGCTGTGATCCGCGAACTCACCTGCCGCGACCGCTGCGTCATCGCCGCCGGCGGCGGCGCGGTCCTGCGCGACGAGAACCGCCAGGCCATTGGCCGGTCGGGCTTCGTCGTGTGGCTGACCGCCGACGCCGAGGTCATCGCCGATCGGCTCGCCGCCGATGCCTCGACTCCGGCTCGCCGCCCGGCGCTCACCGCACAAGGCGGCCTCACCGAAATCCGCCGACTGCTCGCCGATCGCGAACCGTTCTACCGCGCCTGCGCCCAACTCGTCATCGACACCACCACGACCACGCCCGATCAGGCCGCCGAACGGATAGCCAAAACCTTCGGCGAGTCTTTCTCCCTCGCCCCTCCGGGGTGAGGGTTGGGGTGAGGGGTCAGTTCGACGATTTGCAGGTGCATCACGGTTGGGACGCACGCTACTTCCGCGCGTACTTCCTGACCACGTCCTCGTCGATCTCGATGCCCAGGCCCGGGCCGGTCGGTACGTCGAAGTAGCCGTTCTTTAGCTCGAACTTTCGCGTGACGATCTCGTCGCGGAACGGATTCTCGTACACGTCGAATTCGAGCATCGGTTCGTCGCCGCCGTCGAAGCCCTGATAGTGCTGCGGCAGCAGCGAGTTCACGTGCAGCGTGGCGGCGATCGTGATCGCGCCCGCCCAGCAGTGCGGCAGCGCCTGGATGCCGAACTGGTGGGCCACCTCGCAGATGAACAACACCTCGCCGATGCCGCCACAGAGCGAGACGTCGGCCTGAATGATGTCGAACGAGCGTCGCACGATGTGCTCGCGCGCCGTGGCACGCGAATCGAGGACCTCGCCGCCCGCCACGGCAATGTCCAGCGACTGCGCGAGCACGTCGTACCCGGCGTAGTTCGGTGCCTGCGGCAGCGGCTCCTCGAAACAGTAGAAATCGAGCTTCTCCAGCTCCTTGCCGAACTTCACGGCCTGCGGCAGCGTGAACGCCCCGTTGCCATCGGTGAGCAATCGCACGCCCGGACCGACCGCTTCGCGAATCTTCTGCATCACGGCCAGGTCGCGCTGGTGGCCGTAGCGGCCGGTGCGGATCTTCATGGCGCGAAACCCCTGTTTGGCCAGCGCGGCGGCTTCGGGCGGATGCTGGTCCTCGGGGCGGACTCCTTCCGTGTAGTTCATGGCGGCGGCATAGGCGAGCACCTTGTCGCGCTGGCGACCGCCGTACAACTCGGCGACGGACAGCCCGAGCGCCTTGCCACGCAAATCGTGCAGCGCCAAGTCGCATCCAGCAACGGCTCGGCCATCGCCGAAGTTCGGGCCCCACATCGCCCGCCACAGTTTGCGATGCTCAAGTGGATTCTTGCCGAGCAGCACAGGTTTCAAATGGTCTTCGATGATGCCGCGCGTGCCGCCTACGTCGGCCGTTTCGCCCCAGCCAACCAACCTGCTGTCGGTGCTAATCTTCACCAGCAACGATTCACGGAGGTTCGAATACGCGACCGACGGGCCGATCGCCTGACGCAGCTTGTGCCGCACCGCGAACGTCTCCACTTTGGTGATCTTGAGCGAGCTGGGCTTGTGGTCCGGCTCCTGTGCCCACGTCGCATTCGACGCCAGCCCGCCGACCGCGCCCGCACACGCCGCCGTTCGCGCCCGAGACAAGAACTCCCGCCTGTTCGTTGCAGAGGTTGACATCGTGTTCTCCTGACCGACCTCTTACGACTGTTTCGACTTGGTTGGCGGCGCGAAGTTGGGATGCTTGCTGCGCAGCCAGTCCAATACGTCTTTCTCCAATGACTCGGCGAACGCGATCAGTTCATCCGCATCGGCGCTCGTCGCTCCACCCACGGACGCGTATTCGACCGCGTTACGCTTCGTGCGGCAGGCGTCGAGGTAGTCGGTGTCCGCCTGGCGGTCCGCTCCGAGGATCAGCGGCAGTGCCTGAAGCGTCCGGTAGTGTGCCAGCTCGGTTGGCGGTCGGAATCCTTCCGCATGGAGGAGGATGGTACAAGTTTGAGTGCGGCGTTGTACGCGATGCCGAACCGCCAATCGTCGGAGATCACCCTGGCGCGAGCATCCGCCAAGTCGCGGCGCACGATGGCCAACAACCGACTGATTTCCTTGCCGCTAGTCGTGTGTGGTTTGAGCCAGCCGTTGGCCTGCCACTGAGTCAAGCTCATCTTCAGTTCCCACCACGAATACTCTGGGAGAAGCCAGTACCGAAGTCACAAAGTGATCTTCCTCCGCTGCTCGCTTGTGGAACTCGGTCGGACCTATCACGTGCGGATTCACTTCCCGCTCCAATTGGTTGCCCAAGCCACTGAGGAGGGCACACACCTTCCGCAGCGTGATGTTCCCTATCACCATCAAATCAATGTCGCTCTCCGGCTTGTCGGTTCCCGCCGCTACCGAGCCGAAGACGAAAGCACAACGTATGCGGTCGTCTCGAAGTCGTCGGGCCAACACGTCGGCAAGTCCCACCGTCTTGAGCACCATCCGGCGGATATCAGTGTGGAGCGGATGCCGTGAGTTGGCTGAATAACAGACGCGATTTCCGTCCGCTCGTCGCTTCACCAGCCCCATCTTGACGAGCTTACCGAGGTCTTGCTGCACCGTACCGATCGCAAATCCCGTCCGCCGCTGAATCTCGCGCAGATGCAACGCTCCAGCACCCAGTCCGAACAGCACGCGCAGAATCTCCGCCCGCACGCCCGAGCAAACCAGTTGAGCCAGTGCATTCATGTGTTTGCTTTTACCATACAATCGTGCGGTGTGGCCATACATGTCTTGCCCGCTTGTCGCACGCCCGCGCTCGCCAAACAACTTCGCACGCGCCACCCCTCCGGTCCAATGGCGTCATCGTGACTCTATGGCAACTCGATCTGTTGGAGCAGAGCACGGGTGATACACCGGGACGCATCTCAATTAGCCGGCGCGGTCTCGAACGCCGCGTCGGCGCCGTGGGTGGTTCCGTGGGCGTTGGTGGCGACGAGCCTGTAGTGGTATTTCGTCGCCGGCTTCAACCCGGTCAAATGGCCGAACGCGCTGCGCGGCGTGATCTGGATTCCCCCGGACATTGCTGGCGTCTGCGATCCATAGTTCTTGTCCGTGCCGTACTCGAAGTAGAAGGTCGCCGCTGCGCCGAGCGCGTTGAGCCGGCCCTCCAGCTTGGCTGAGGTCGCGGCGATGCGGCTCGCCGGGCCTGTCTCTGCGAGCGGCTGCGCAGTGGCGGGGGTCGCGAACGTACGGTCCGCGCCGCGCGTCGTGCCCGCGCTCGATGTCGCAACCCGCCGGTAGTGGTAGGTCGCGCCCGGTCTCAAGTCCGCGATGTCGGTGTTGACGTGGTACAGATCGTCGTCGGGCAGCATGGTCGCGCCGCTGCCGAACACTTCGACCTCGCCCAAGCCCCAATGGTCCGCGCGGTAGCTGGAGGTGACGCGAACCTTCATCGCCGTCGCCGCCGCGTTCAACTTCGAGTCCAGCGTGTAGGCCCAGTTCGCATTCGGCACACCCCGCTCCGGCAACGTGCGTTTCAGCAGTGGCGTGAAAGTCTTGCCGTCCGCGGCGACGAGCACCTCGACCTCCTTGGCGGGCCAGTCGGGATTCTGGTGCAGTTGCACGGCATTGATCGTGACCGGCTGCTCGAATGACCAGACGAACTCCAGCGGCGCCGCCGGCCCGGCCGCACTGCGCCACGCGCGGTCCTTGCCGTGCCGCCAGCCGTCGGTCAGCCGGGCCGCGTCGTCGCCGTCCGCTGGACTGCTCATCAACCGGCCGCCGTTGCTCGGCACCAGCAACGAATAGTTGCGATACGCGATCGTCAGATCGTCGAAGTCGATCGAGCCGGTCGGCGGATTCTTGACGTCGATGTAGGCCAGCATGTGAAAGAGGTCGATGTTGAGATGTCGCTGGCAGAAGTCGATCGAGCCGTACACGTATCCGCGCGTGCCGCCGCCGTAGGTCCAGTGCGTCGAATCGTTCGTGAGTCGGTACTCGGCGCGGTGCCATTTGCCGTCGAAGAGCAGGTCGGTGAGCAGGAATCCGGTGTGTGCCCAATTGGGCCGCTTCCAGTTGCCGCCAATGCCGTCCTCGATGTTCAGTTGACTCTGGCCGCAACTGCGCGATCGGTGGTCGATCTTCGTCTCCGTCAGCACCGATCGGGCCGGCCGGCTTTTCCTGTACGGAACGCGCACGACCATCGACCGGCCGGGCGAGTCGTTCTGGTGCGAAGCGACCTCTGGGCTCAAGCCGAACGAACTCGTGTGGGCCACGTCCGACGATCGCGGCGCGAGTTGGTCCGACCCGGCGCCGATCGCGATGCCGTTCGCCGGCGCCGCCGAAGCGCCCGGCTCGCTATGCGCCACCCGATCGGGTCGTTGGTTGGTTCCATACTCGCCCTACAACACGTTCGATTCGCAGTTGCGGGTTGATCGGGGCCAGGTGGTTGTCATGTTCAGCGACGACCGGGGCGAGACGTGGCGAGCGACTTCGATGTTGCGTTTCGCCGATGCAGAGACTGGGGCCGCCGAGGCGTGGGTGATCGAACTGTCAGACGGCCGATTACTCGGAACATGCTGGCACGTGGCGCATCGAGGCGGCGACCTGCCGAACGCCTTTGCGATCTCGCACGACGGCGGCGAGAGCTGGACCCCAACTCGCTCGACCGGGGTCCTCGGCCAATCGACCGCATTGGCTGCACTGCCCGACGGCCGCGCCCTCTTCGTCTACAATCAACGCAAGCACGCTCAACCGGGCGTATGGCTGGCGATCGTCCGGCCGACCGGCGACGACTTTGGAGTCGAGCGCAACCAGATCGTTTGGCGCGCGGAGTCGGCAACCCGCTCGGCCACGTCGGGCGAACTGGCCGAGTGGACAGACTTTTCTTTCGGCGAGCCTTCCGTGGCGGTCCTGCCCGACGGTAGCCTGTTGGTCGCATTGTGGTGCGTCGAGCCGGGCGGCTCGGGCATTCGGTACGTGCGGTTGAGGTCGAGCGAAGTATGAAGCGTTACCCTGCCTGTATTCTCTGCACGTGCGTGGTCCCGTGGGACGATGCGGGGAACCTGATCGAATCGCTGTTTGTCGACGAGATCAACCGGATGCTGCAGGTCACGCGGCACCTCTACGTCTTCGGCACGGCGGGCGAAGGGCACGCGGTGACCGATCGGCAGTTCGAGCGGATCGCGCGGGTGTTTCACGACACGATGCGGGCGGGCGGCGCCGAACCGATGGTCGGCGTGATCAGCCTGTCGCTGCCGACAATCGTCGAGCGGATCGAGCGGGCGCGGCAGATCGGCGTGCGGCAGTTTCAGATCTCGCTGCCCAGTTGGGGGGCGCTGACCGACGACGAGATGCAGACGTTCTTCCGCGCGACGTGCGGCCGATTTCGCGACTGCCAGTTCCTGCACTACAACCTGCTGCGGACGAAGCGGCTGGTCACGCCCGAACAATATGCCCAGCTCGCCGACGAGCACCCGAACCTGGTAGGGACAAAGAACTGCACCGACTCGATGGATCGGCTCGCCGGGCTGCTCACACTGTCGCCGCAGTTGCAACACTTCCCCGGCGAGGCGGGCTACGTGTACGCCAGCCAGCTTGGCGAATGCGGCCTCTTGGCGTCGATTGCGTCAAACCGGTCGGCGATCCAGGCGTTTTTCGAGGCGGGCCGGCGCGGCGACCTGCCGACGCTCATCGCGATGCACGCCGAGATTGCGGCCATCTTCAAGGAGTTGATCGCCGCGGTCGGGTCGGACGCGCACATCGACTCGGCCTTCGACAAGGTGCTCTGGAAGCTGCAAGACGAGCGGTTTCCGTTGCGTCTGCTGCCGCCGTACCAGGGCGCCAGCGACGCCGCATTCCAACGGTTCGCCGAGTTCGTGCGCATCAGGCACCCGCGCTGGTGGCCGGAACAGGCGGGGGCGTAGCCGTGACAGTTGAACGTGAGTCGCAGATTGAGACCGCGGCGGCCGAGTCGGCCGACGATGATTGCCCGCTCGCGCCGCGCGACCAATCGCGCAACGTGCTCTGCTTCGCCGGATTCTGGTGCATCTACTACCTGGCCGCGCCGATTTCGTACGTGGGCATCAACCATGCGAACCTGCTCAAGGACCTGGGCAACAGCGACACCGTGGCCAATCTGCCGCATGCGGTGTATCAGTGGCTCACGGCCTTTCCGATCCTGGTGGCGTGGTTTCTGCCGCAGCCCAAGCTGGTCAAGCCGCTGCTGGTGATTCCGCTGGTGGGCATGGCGATCGCGTCGGCTGCCGTGTCGGCCGCGCTGTGGTTGGAACTGCCGTCGACCACGGTGAGCGTCGCCGTCATCGCCCACGGCGCGGTGCTCGGCGCGTGCAACGGAGTGCTTGTGACAACTCTGTGGGAGGCGCTACGCCGCGGCGTCTCAACGGCGCGGCGCGGCCAGGCGCTGGGCGTCACGTTCGGCGTCGGGCCGCTGTTGGCATGCGTCGGATCGCTGGCCCAGCAGGCGTTGTTCTCGAAGGAGCCGGTCGGCGGCATCGAACTTGGCATCGAGTTTCCGCAGAACTACTTGGCGTTATTTGCGGCGTCGGTCCCGCTCTTGTTGTTGGCGATTGTCGCGTCGGCTTCGTTTGTCGTGCCGCTGCCGCCAGAGGAGCCGCCGAGCGAGTCGCGGTTCGCCGAGATCGTCGGCGGGCTGCGTCACTTCTTCACGTACCGCCCGATCGTCTTCGGCGCCGTCGCGTACGTACTGGTCTACTCTGGCCACGCGATCCTCGACAATGTGTCGATGCACGCCAAGGACGTGCTCGGCGAAGTATCGGCGACGACGATGGGCGTGCAGAACTTCCTGCGGTTTGGCTTCAAGGCCGTCACGGGCGGGCTACTCGGCTGGTTGCTCGCTAAGACCAACCCGAAGGCCACGCTGCTGAGCACGACGGCGATTCTGCTGTTCGGCATGGCGTGGGCACTCGGCGCATCGGGCCGCTGGTACCTGCTGAGCGCGGGGTTGCTGGGCGCCGGCGAACTGTTCGGGGCCTACTTCCCGAACTACGTCGCGACAGCTTCGGCCAAGTCGCAGGTGCGGGCGAACATCGCGTACTTGAATCTACTCGGATCGCTCGTCGGTTTCGCGTCGGTGATCTTCGGTCGGATATCCGATCGCTTCGGTCGGATCGCCAGCTTCCACACGGCGAGCGGCGTGCTGGTTGTCGCCATGATCTTGATCATCGTCGCGCTGCCGGCCCGCCCGGCCCCGCGCGGCGCTTGAAGCGTGGGGGCGCAGGCATCTTGCCTGCCGTTTCCTAGTGGAAACCTGACTGGCGGGCTGGAAGCCTACCCCACGGAAGGAAGAAGGACCGGAGGGCGTGAGATGACCGATACATCCGCGGTTGCGGCGATCGACGTACACGGTCACTTTGGCCGCTACCAACGCGGCAGCGCTGACATCGCAAACGAGTTCATGACGGGCTTTGCATCAGTCGTCGTCGAACGTGCGCGGCGAGCCAACATCCGCCTGACGATCGTCTCGCCGCTCGAGGCCCTGCTGCCGCGCGGCGGCGGCGACGCGGTCGCGGCGAACCGCAGCGCCGCTCAGATCGTCGCCGACACGCCCGGCCTCTTGCAGTACGTCGTCATCGACCCTCGGCGCACGGAAACGTACCGCCAGGCGGAAGAGATGCTGCAGCTCCCGCACTGCGTCGGCGTCAAGATCCATCCCGAGGAACACGTCTATCCGATCCAGGAACACGGGACAGCGATTTTTGACTTCGCCGCGCGACATCGGGCCGTCGTACTCTCGCACTCGAGCAAAAAAAACAGCCTGGCCGCCGACCTGGTCGTCTTCGCCAACCAGTTTCCCGATGTGCGATTGATCCTGGCCCACATCGGATGCGGCTGGGACGGCGACTACACGCACCAGGTGCGAGCGGTGCAGAAGAGTCGCCACGGCAACGTCTACGCCGACACATCGAGCGCCCGGTCGATCACGCCGAACCTGATCGAATGGGCGGTGCGCGAGATCGGCGCCGACCGCGTCTTGTTCGGCACCGACACGCCGCTCTACCACGCCTCGATGCAGCGCGTTCGCATCGACCACGCCGACCTGCCGGACGTCGAGAAGCGATTGATCCTCTGCGAGAACGCCGAGCGTATCTTCGGCCTGCCACACTCGCTCCCGCTTTGATTCACCGGTCGTGGCGGCATGGCGCGGCCGAGGCGACGATGTGCCGTTCGCAAACGCGACGGTCACCCTCCAGGACTACCCCTTTGCGTCTTTGCGCCGTTGCGTGAGATCATTCCTTCGCATCAAGTTCGCGATCCGACTCCGGACGATCCATCTCACGCAAAGGCGCAAAGACGCAAAGAAGAGGGCGCTCATTCCCTTAGGCCGTTGACGACTCGATTAATTCCGTCCTTGATCAGTTCCTCGCCGAAGTTGATGAGCAATCCAAGTCGCTTGTCCATCAATCGAAGATAGGTGAGGAGCTGCTTCTTATGCACGGGGGCGACGGTCTCGACCGACTTCAGCTCCAGCACCAACTTGCCTTCGATGATCAGATCGGCTCGGAAGCCTTCATCGAATCGTAGCTCGTCATAGACAATGGGCACGGGCACTTGTCGTTCGACCTGGAGTCCGCGTTTTTTCAATTCATACGCCAGCACGACTTCGTACACGCTCTCCAGCAGTCCCGGTCCCAAACGCGTGTGCACCTGAAACGCCGCATCGACTACCACCTTCGCTCTCGTTCTCCGTCATCTCCCTCCCCCTTTGCGTCTTCGCGCCTTTGCGTGAGACTGTTCGGCTGTGATGCCCTTCCATCACTCGCTCGTCGTAGATGAGAGTGCCCGCCGGCCCATGACGGACCACCAGGTGTAGTTTCGGCCGGGGTGATCCGCACCGTCCTCAAGCAACAGCGCGAGCACCGCGGCGAGCGCGAAGCCGACGCAGCACGGCACGGCAATCGCCAACATGATCGACAGATCGAACTGCGTTCCGAACAACTGGCGACAGTAACTCCAACTGACGGAGACGCCTAGCGACGCCAGCACTGCCGGCACGGCAGAACGAGCGGTGGCGCGAGGCAGGAACATGCCGATCAGAAACAGGCAGCCGAGCGGGCCGAGGAACATGTTGAAGGTGCGCGGCATTAGGTCGAAGATGTTCATGCCCAACGATTGTGCCATCCACGCCACGCCGAGCGCGATCAGGGTGCAGCCGCCGCCCAGCACGAGCGTCAGTCGTCGGGCGGTCCTGAGCCGTTCGCGGTCGGTTCCGCGTTCGGGGCGGACCCGTTCCAGAACATCCTGCGTCGCGACGGCGGTGATGCTGTTCACGCCCGACACGAGCGTCTGCATCGCGTCGCAAAGGAAGTTGGCCAGGATCAGGCCACCGAATCCCATCGGCAGTTGGTGCGCGAAGAAGTAGGGCATCAGCGCTTCGCCCGCGCTCGTCGGAGTCAGTCCAGGCCGCAGCCGATCGGGAAACCGAAGGTAGAAGAACAGCAAGGCCATCCCCGAAAGAGCCAGCAGGCAGGCGATCGCGAAGGCCGCGATGATGTTGGTCACGTAGCTGTTTCGCGCGGCCGCGTGCGACGGCGTCGATGCGTAGCGCTGCAGCACGACCTGGTCGGAACAGTGGGTGCATATCTGCCAGAAGAAACCGTTCAAGAGTGCCGTGCCGATCGTCATGCGCACCGTCGGATCGAAGCTGAACCACAGCGGCCGCGTGTGCCCGGCTGAGTGCCGACCCACCGCGGCCCACCACGCCGCCGGACCATGCCCGGTCGCGAACCACACGTAGCCCACGATCACCGCTGCGCCGCCGAACAGCATCAGCGCCTGCAGCACGTCGGTCTGCACGACGGCTTTCAGTCCGCCGAAGCAGGTGTAGAGCGTGGCCGCGACGCCAAGCACCACGACGACCGTGTACAAGTCCCAATCGGCCATCTTGGCCAGTGCCAGCGAGCCGCTGTACATCACCATCGACACCCAGCCCAGGCGCAGCAGAAAAAACAGCACGCCGCCCAGCAACCGCGCGCGGTAGTCGAAACGGTGCTCCAGATACTCGTACGCGCTGGTAAACCGCATGCGCATGAAGAACGGAATGAACAACGGCACCACGACCATCGCGGCCGGGATCACCGCCAACTGAGTCGCGAAGCCGGCGATGCCGTTCTTGACGATCTCGCCGGTCAGGCCCAGATAGGTGAGCGACGACATCAGCGTCGCCATGATGCTCAGCCCGACCGCCAGCCACGGCAGCCGTCGACCGCCCAGAAAGAAATCGTCCGTGTCGCGGTCGCGACGCGACGCCCAATACACGATGCCGATCGTGACGATCAAATAGACCCCGACCATCACGAAGTCGAGCATGTCTAATCCGGTCGGTGGGCGAGTTGCGTTCGGCGGCACATCAGCCTCCTGCATTCGGTATGCGAGCGGCAGGATTGTATCAACGTGCGCTGCGACGTACACTTCGCACCGGCAAGCCTTCCCTCAATCCACGCCGAGGTGACCCATGCTCAGCCGCAGATCGCTCCTACGGACCACCGTGGGCGCCGCAGTCGGCTCGCTGCCGCTGGTCGCCGCGACAGCTCGCGCCGGCGCAGGCCGCAAGAAACTGGCGGTCGTCACCACCGAGTGGCGCTACCGCTCGCACGCCTGGCACATGGCCGAGCGGTTCCTCGTCGGCTACCCCCGACAAGAAAAAATGGCACCGGCCGCCGCTCGACGTGGTCTCGGCCTATGTCGACCAAACGCCCGACAACGACCTGAGCCGTAAGCGGGCCGCCGAGTTCGGCTTCACCATCTACCCGACCGTCGCCGAGGCGCTGCGGTGCGGCGGCGGCAAACTCGCCGTGGACGCCGTGCTGCTCATCGGCGAACACGGCAACTACCCGGTCAACGAGATCGGCCAGAAGCAGTATCCCCGCTACGAGCTGTTCTCAAAGATCACCGAGGTCTTCCGCCAGGACGGCCGCACGACTCCGGTCTTCAACGACAAACACCTCTCGTGGAAATGGGAGTGGGCCAAGGAGATGGTCGACACGGCCCGCTCGCTCGGCTTTCCGTTCCTGGCGGGTTCGTCGTTGCCGGTGACGTGGCGCATGCCGGCGATCGACATGCCGTAGGGGGCCGACGTCGAAGAGGTGATGTGTGTGTGGCGATCGGCGGCATCGACAGCTACGACTTCCACGCCCTCGAAACAATCCAGTGCATGGCCGAACGGCGGCGCGGCGGCGAGACCGGCGTCGTGGCGATGCACGCACTGCGCGGCGATGCAGTCTGGCGCGCGAGGGACGGCGGCTCGTGGTCGGCGGTCGGCTGGGACCCTCAACTGTTCGAGGCATGCCTCTCACGCAGCCACACACTCGCTCAGCCCGAATCGTTCAGCCACCGCTATCCCACGGCCGATCAGATTCGCCAGTGGGTCAAGGAGCCGATCGCCTACCGGTTCGAGTACGCCGACGGACTGAAAGCGACCATGCTGCTCATGAACGGCCTGGTGGACGACTTCACGTTCGCCGCGCGGTTGAAGGGCGAGTCGGCGCCGCTCGCGACGCTGTTTCACCTGCCGCCGACTCCGAACGTCGTCTACTCGACGGCGCTGATGTCCAAGGCGGAAGACATGTCCCTCGGCGGCCGGGCCGCGTACCCGGTCGAGCGCACGCTGCTGACGAGCGGCCTAAATAGCCTTGCACGATTCTGGGACAGTAGCCCGACGCGCCAGCGAGGGAGCACCTGGCGAAATCACAAGAAATCAGGCCCGGTCCCTCGCTGGCGCGTCGGGCTACTGTCCCTGCGGACTCCCAGAATCACGCAAAGCCATTTAGTCGCGGCCGGCGTGCGCTCGCTGGCATCGGGCCAGAAGCGGATCGAGACCCCGCACCTCGCCGTGCGCTACCAGGCCCCGCGCGAGTCGCAGTTCTGGCGGAGCTAGCCGCTGAGCGGCTCTCAGTCGCGATCGGCGCCGACGAGCGGCAGAGGCGTCGAGGCGGCTTGGCGGGCGATCGCGCCGCTCGTTGGCTGACGATGGCGCCGTGCGACGGAACACGATGCATGAACTCGGTTGCGACGACACGAGGGATAGGGCATACTGTTCGCCGTAGCCCTCCTGCCCGAGTTCGGATGTTTGGAACCTGCCTATGCCGAAACTCTTTGCGATCATTGTTGTGGCCGGCTCAGCCGGCTTTCCGGCCGACACGCAGCCTCCGGCCATTGCCGTGGACCCGCCGCAGGCCGTGCTGGCTGGTGCGTTCGCACGGACCCAACTCCGAGTGTCCGGCAGCGACGCCGCGGGCCGCGCGATCGATCTGACCGGCGTCTGTAGGTACGAGAGCCTCGCGCCCGCGGTGCTCGCGGTCAGTGCGACGGGCCAAGTGCGACCGCTGGCCGACGGCAGCGGTGCGATCCGGGTGAAACACGGCGACCAGTCGATCGATATTCCGTTCACCGTCAGCGACGTCACGGCGCGACCGGCCGTCAGCTTTCGCGAAGACGTGATTCCGGTCTTGAGCAAGGCCGGCTGCAACCAAGGGGCGTGCCACGCTGCTCAGTACGGTCAGGGCGGGCTGAAGCTGTCGGTGTTCGCGTTCGCGCCGGACGAGGACCATCGCAACATCGTTCGCGACTGGATGCAACGACGCATCTCGCCTGCCGATCCCGGCGACAGCCTGATCCTGCGCAAGGCGACGCTCGAGACGCCTCATGGCGGCGGCCGGCGATTCGACGTCGGTTCGTATGAACACGATCTCGTCTCAGCCTGGATTCGCGCCGGCGCGCCCGGACTCGCCGCACAGGAGCCTGAAGTCGTTGGACTCAGCGTCTCGCCCGCCGACCGCGTGTACGCAACCGGCGAGTCTCAGCAGCTCCGCGTGGTCGCCCGCTACAGCGACGGCTCCGAACGCGACGTGACTCACGTCGCCAGGTACGACAGCCTGAGCGACGCCGTGAACACGGTCAGTCCCGCCGGCCAACTCACCGCCGCCGGCCACGGCCAGGCAGGCGTGATGGTTCGCTATCAGGGCCAGGCCAAGGTGTCGATCGTCGAAGTGCCCACCGGTCGCACCGTCGATCTGTCGGGGTTCACTCCGAACAACTTCGTCGATGAACTAGTGGCCGCGCGCTGGCGGCGGCTGGGGTTGCAGCCGTCGGGTCCGTCGAACGATGCCGAGTTTGTGCGCCGCGCGTTCCTCGACGCGATCGGCACGCTGCCTCCGCCGGACCGAGTCCGAGCGTTCCTCGCGTCGAGCGATCCGGACAAGCGGGCGGCGCTCGTCGACGAGTTGCTCGGCCTGACCGGCGACCCGAAGCGAGACATATATACCAATGAGTGGAGTGCATACTGGGCGCTCAAATGGGGCGACCTGTTGCGCAACAACCGCAACGACACCGGCGACGGCGGCATGTGGGCGCTCTACAACTGGACCCGCCGCTCGTTGCGCGAGAACAAGCCGGTCGATCAGTTCGTCCGCGAGATCATCACCGCTCAGGGATCGATCTTCGAGAACGGCCCGGCCAACTACTACCGCATCGCGCGCGACCCAGCCGAACTGGCCGAGACGACGGCTCAGGTGTTTCTAGGCGTGCGACTGATGTGCGCCAAGTGTCACCACCACCCGTTCGAGGTATATGGCCAGTCGGACTACTACGGGTTGGCCGCGTTCTTCACGCGGGTCGGCGCCAAGTCGAGTCCCGACTTCGGCTCGCTCGGCGGTGATTCGGTCGTGATGGTCACCAGCTCAGGCGACGTGCGACATCCGCGCACCGGCGCGATCATGCAGCCGACGCCGCTCCAGGCAAAGCCCATCGATCCGACCGCAGTCGCCGACCGACGCCGGCCGCTTGCCGAGTGGCTCACTGCGAAAGACAACAGGCTGTTCGCCCAAAACGTCGTCAACCGGTTCTGGGCGTACCTGATGGGCGCCGGTCTGGTCGAGCCGATCGACGACATGCGGGCCACGAACCCGGCGACCAACCCCGAGTTGCTCGACGCGCTGGCGGCCGACTTCGTCGCTCACGACTTCGACATCCGGCGTCTGATGCGCGTGATCATGACCTCGCGCGTATACGGACTGAGTTCGATCCCAACCGCCGACAACGCAACAGACACACGTTTCTACACGCACTACAGCGTGAAGCGACTGCCGGCCGAGGTGCTGCTCGACGCGATCGATACGGCCTGCGGCACGCGCGAGAAATTCCCGAACATCCCGCTCGGCACCCGCGCGATCGAGCTGCCCGACCCGAACTACACGTCGTACTTCCTCGACACCATGGGGCGGCCGCAGCGCGTGGCGGTGTGCGAGTGCGAACGCACGGCCGAGCCGAACCTGGCCCAGGTGCTCCAGATCACCAACGGCGACCTGATCGCCCGCAAGCTGACCGATCCCAAGGGGCGCATCAGCCAGCTCATCGCCGACAACCGCTCCGATGCCGACGCGATCGCCGAACTATACTGGCACGTATTCGGTCGTGCGCCGACGGCCGAGGATGTCGCCGGCGCCCATGCGATCATCGGCCGCGCCGACAATCGCCGCGAGGGTCTCGAAGACCTGATGTGGGCGATGTGCAACTGCCGCGAGTTCTTGTTCAATCACTAGCCGTGGTACGAGATCTCGGGTCGTTGATGCAATGAACCCAACACCCGTTTTCGCCTACGCCGTTCTGAACGCCCGCATCAGGCCGCTCGCCCGTGGTGAGCAGTACGAAGACCCTTTGGCCGACGCACTGGAACAGAACGGTTTCGGTGAGTTGACTGGCGGCGGCACCATGCAGGCTCGGAGCGGAGAGATCGAGTACTGCGGCATCGACATCGACCTTTTCGACGTCGCGAACGGAGTCCCATTCATTTGTGACTTTCTCACCCAACGCGGCGCGCCGAGAGGATCGAAACTCCAGTATGAGTCCGAGGGGCAGCGGCGAGAGGTATTATTCGGCGCGCATGAAGGGTTGGCGATCTACCTGAACGGCACCCAACTACCCGCAGAGGTCTACGAGCAATACGGCGCGGACGAAGTGGTTGACGAGATCAATCGACGGCTCGGCCATGACGGCCAGATTCAAGGCCACTGGCAAGGTCCCACCGAGACGGCGATCTATCTCTACGGCCCGTCGGCCGACAAGATGCACGAGTGCATCGCCGATTACCTGGCCACCTGTCCGCTTTGCCAGCGTGCGAGGATCGAGAGAATCGCCTGAGTCATCGCGGCATTGCGGTGGTACCGCCATCAAGGAAATGACTCGACGGGATGGTGCTATGTCCAATCGTTGCGGTCCGGCGTTTCTGGGGATCGTAGTAGCCGCCGCCTCGGCGCTTCTGACTTTGGCATCATCGCCCGGCGCCACTCGTGAACCGGACGATCGTGTGAATCCGAGGCATCCGTCGAACCCAGTGCTCGGGCCGGGGCCGGGCGATTGGGACGGCCACAATGTGCTGCACTGCGCGGTGCTGCGCGACGACGATGGATACAAGATGTACTACACCGGCGAAGCGCGGCCGGGCTACGCCTTCCGCTCGATCGGCCTGGCCGTGTCGCGCGACGGCGTACACTGGGAAAAGCACCCGAACAATCCGCTGATCGCTCCGAGCCGCAACATCCAGTCCGACGAGTTCGACAACGTACACTGCCACACGCCGACCGTGCTCTACCGCCGTGACGCAACGCCGCGGTACCAAATGTGGTACTCCGGCTATCAGAACAACAGCGGCAACCGCATCGGCTACGCGCATTCGGACGACGGCGTGCGCTGGGTCCGCTTGTCGAAACCGGTGATCGACTACGGCAAGCCGGGCGAGTTCGACGACGCGGGCCTGCGTTCTCCCGAGGTGGCCATCCACCCGACAAGCGGCGAATACTGGATGTGGTACAACGGCACTCGCAAGGACCAGCACTACGGGCCGACCGGTCTGGCTGTGTCGCGCGACGGAACCTCCTGGGAGCGGCGCGGCAAACTGTGCGACGACGAGTCGCGACTGCTCTACGGCGAGGTGGTCTACGACGCGCCCGCCCGCCTTTTCCGGATGTGGCACGACCTCGGGCCAGACATCACCTACGCCGCGTCGCGCGACGGCCTGCGCTGGCAGGACCTCGACGGCACGCCGCTCCTGCGCCGGGGCGCACCGTACGATCGCCACTACTGCCAAGCGCCCTCCGTGATCTTCGACGCCGCGCGCGACGCCTACCTCGTCTACTACAACGGCGCGACCGGCGACGATCCCAATCAAGAACGCGTCACCATCAACTTGGCCGTGTTCTCTCGCCGATCACTCGATACGCTGCCGCTCAAGCCGAACCGCTAAGCGACGTCAGCCAGTACCGACCGGATGGTCTGGAGCATGGCTGCAGAGATACGCACTGTTCTCACGATAGATTGTGACAGACCCATAAACTCGATAGATTGGCGTCGTTTGATCTACGAACGCTTGGGCATCGACGTCCGCGCAACACAATTCATCGACCTGGCCGGCCGACCCCAATACCTCGTCGGCGACCACCGCCCAGTGCCGGAAATGATGGGCTGATCAACGGCACATCCGTGAGAGAACCACCTCATTTCTGAGGGTTTTCCGCTGAGTTAGTCGCGAAGAACGCTCGCAGGCGCTCGATGTAGGCGTCGGGTGCGGTCTGGATGGCGCCGTTGTGTTTGGCGCCGGGCACGAGCCAGAACTGCTTTGGTTCGGCGGCGAGGTCGAAGAACTGGCGGGCGATGTCGGGCGAAATGTAACTGTCTTTCTCGCCGTGGATCATGAGCAGGCGGCGCGGAGCGATGCGACGAATGGCTCGCTCGATCTTCGGGAACCGGCAACGATGCCGACGTGCGCCGAGCCAACGGGCGATGGCGCTCAGCAGCGCGAAGTACCAGGTCGGCGTGAGCCGATACATCGGATAGTGCCCGGCGAATATGCCCGCCCAGCGCAACATGTAGGCGAGTTGAAGCGAGTGAGTCGGGAACGCGCCGTCGGTCGCGATCGCGCGTACGTCGCGTTCAATCGCCGCCGCCAAGATCGCCGCGCCGCCGCCTCGGCTGACGCCCAACAGCGCGATCGGCGGCGGATTGCCGCCAAACCGGAATCGCACATGAGCCAGCGCCGCGCGGATGTCCAGCACCTCGTAGTCGCTCGGGTATTGGATGGGTACGTAGCCGTCGAGCGATTGGCTGTCGCCGTGATTGCGGAAGTCGAACGCAAACACGTCGAAGCCGGCGGCGCGGAGCGATAGGCAGTAGGGTTGGCACGACCAGCGGTTCGACAGGAACTCGTGGCTGAACACAACCACTCCGCGCGGGGGCGGGCCGGCCCTCAGCCAACAGCCCTGGAGCCAGAGTCCGTCGGCTGTCTGGAACCGGACATCTTCGGCGTCGGGATGAGGCGGCTCGGCGGGCGGCGCGAAGATCGGCGTCTCTTCGAAGACACGAGTCATTGTCGGCACGAACTTGTAACACACCCAGGCCGTGTACAGGCCGACGGCAACGAATGGGAGCGAGACGCAGGCCAGCACGGCCAGCCAAAAGTCGGGCGAGAAGAGAAATGACGCGACGCCCGGAATCACCCAGTGAATCTCCGAACTACCAGGCAGACGTTTTGACCACCGAAGCCGAAGCTATTCGACAGGGCCACATCGACTCTGGCCTCACGGGCCGTGTTGGGCACATAGTCGAGATCGCACTGCGGGTCGGGCGTGTTGTAGTTGATCGTCGGCGGGATCACGCCGTCGCGAATAGCCAAGAGGCATGTGATCAACTCGACGGCCCCGGCGGCGGCGATCAGGTGGCCGGTCATGCTCTTGATCGAGCTGATCGGCACCTTGGGGGCGAAGTCGCCGAAGGCCGCCTTGACCGAGATGGTCTCGACGAGGTCGCCGATGCCGGTGGACGTGCCGTGCGCGTTGATGTACTGAATCGTGTCGGGGCCAGTCTGGGCGTCGGCGAACGCCTCGCGAATAGCAGCGATCGCGCCGCGTCCCTCGTGGTGGGCGTCGGTCAGGCGGAATGCGTCGGCGGTCGAGCCGTAGCCGATGAGTTCGCCATAGATCTTCGCGCCGCGCCGGCGCGCGTGTTCGAGTTCTTCGAGCACGACGATGCCGGCGCCTTCGCCCAGGATGAAGCCGTCGCGGTCGAGATCGAAAGGCCGCGACGCGCCTTGCGGGTCGTCGTTGTTGGTGGACAGCGCGGTGAGCAGGTTGAAGCCCGTGACGCCCAGTGGATGGATCATGCTGTGGGCGCCGCCGGAGAACATGATGTCGGCGTCGCCGCGT
>Ga0185317_100012_pt1 | contig 91888 bp, 64 predicted proteins | sample DevilsHole_FD_128020 | JGI IMG/M metagenome (GOLD analysis project Ga0185317, IMG submission 128020) | Groundwater microbial communities from Devils Hole, Nevada to study Microbial Dark Matter (Phase II) - Devils Hole (SPADES assembly)... | ecosystem: Environmental > Aquatic > Deep subsurface >...
GCCTGCACTACGACTTCCTTGTTAGCGTAGTGCAGGCGGCCCGCCTGCAATCTCGTCAAAGGAAGCCGCAGGCGAGCCGCCTGCACTACGACTTCCTTGTTAGCGTAGTGCAGGCGGCCCGCCTGCAATCTCGTCAAGGAAGCCGCAGGCGAGCCGCCTGCACTACGACTTCCTTGTTAGGCGTCGAGTTTCAACCGGCGTTCCTGCCCCGTAACGAGACGACGATTGTGCCCAAGTTGCGTTGGGATGTCAAAGCGAATGAGCACCGCCCAAACGAGATTCTGGCGGGCGGGCGCAGGCGTTACCTAGGCGCCAGCAGCACCGTGAGCCGCTTGCCCTCCATGCCGGGCGGCTTTTCGATCTTGGCCACATCCTCGAGCTGCTTGAGCACGCCGTCCATGATCGTGCGTCCCTGTTCGATGTGTGTGATCTCGCGACCGCGGAACTCGACCTTGAAGATCACCTTGTCCTTGTGCATCAGGAACTCGCGGGCGTGGTTCACCTTCACATTGATGTCGTGCTCGCCCGTTTTGGGATGGACGCGAATCTCTTTGATCTGGACGCGATGGGTTTTCTGCTTGGCGGCCTTCTTCTTCTGCTCGTACTTGAACTTGCCGAAGTCCATGATACGGCAGACCGGCGGGCGCTCGAGCGGTGCGACCTCAACCAAATCGAGCCCTGCCTGCCGCGCGGCCGCTAGGGCCTGTTCGCGCGGAATTATGCCGAGTTGCTGACCGTCGTCGCCCACCACGCGCAGGGGCGAAATGCGGATTTGCTCGTTGACCCGTTGATTGCGTTCGATCGTTCGCTTCCTCCAGTTCGGCCGTTGCCTCGCGGGGGTACCGACACCGGGACTCCCAAAGGCAGATACTAAATAGCGTCTCGCCGCCAAAGCGTCAACGTGAAGGCGATGTAGGGACGACGTTGACGGAGTTGAAACAGTTGAAGGAGCCACCGCCTCCTTCAACTTCTTCAACTGCTTCAACTCCGTCAACTCCTCCCATCTCTACACCGACACCTGGTCGCGCACCAGCTCACCGAACAGCTCCGGCCGGCGGGTGCGCAGCGTGAAGTTGGGCTGGCTTCGCTGGCGAGCGATCGAGTCGGCGTCGAGCGTGGCGACGATCATCTCGTCGCGAATGCGTTCGGTCTGCGTGTGAGTAAGGAGTTCGCCGTCGGGGGCAAAGATCATTGCGGCGCCGGCGTGGTGCGGCTGGTTGAAATGATCGCGGGGATAGGTGTCCACGTACCCTGCGCGGCCGGCCTGGTCGGTCAACACCACGAAGCACGCGTTCTCCTTGGCCCGCATCGCATACGAACGAAACTGCTCGAACGAGTGGCGTCGCGCGGCGGCCTCGGACTCGGCCGTGTCGTCCCACATCTTGATCCGCGCCGCGTGCGGCATCAGGATCACCTCGGCGCCGCGAATCGCCAGTATCCGCGCCGGCTCCGGGAACTGATTGTCGTAGCAGATTACGGTGGCGACCTTGCACTTGCCGATGTCGAACACCGGCAGCTCGCGGCCGCCCTTGTAGAACAGGTTCTCGTCGCGCGACAGGTGCAGCTTGCGTTGCTTGCCGATGTAGCCCTGCGGCCCGACTAGCACCTGCGTGTTGAACACGATGTCGCGTTCCTTCTCGCTCAGCCCGACCGAAAGGAACAACCGGTGATGACGTGCGAGTTGTACCAGCCGCTCGACGCTCGGACCATCGGGCACCGGCTCGGCGAGTTCCCAGGTGTTTGGGGTGCAATGACCGTGAACGACCAATTCCGGAAAGAGCACCAGTTCCGCCTTGTCGGCCGCCGCACGCTCACACCAACTCGCGATGGCGGCAAGCGCCTGTTGCGGTTTACCCAGCTCGCTGTTCATACTCACGGCGGCGACTCGGACCGTTTGCATCGACGACTCCTGATCGGGGACTGGGTAGCTTTGGGTCGGCATGGCCACGCAAAGCCGAGGGCGCCCCCAGGATTCACGTGAACCTACTGCCCGGACTGGCATGCGTTGCAGCCGGCCAGTAGATTCCCATGCGGCCGGGCCGACGGCAAGAGTGAACTTCGAGGCATGTGAACCGATGCGTCTGACGGGTGGTGCGTTGTGTTGGCGGCTGGTCTGGATGTTCGCCGCACTGGCTGCCGCTCGACCGGCGCCTTTGGCGTACGGCGAACCCCTGCGCGAACGCCACGCCCAACTAAAGGTCCCGCTGGTTCGTGAAGTCGAACGGATCGCCGCGGAGTGTGAGGCGCGCGGCGAAACCGATTCGGCCGCGAGCGTGCGGCGGGTGATCGAGCCTCGCCGCGCTGGCGTCCTGTCGATTCCGATACTGGCGAATCCAAGCCCGCCCAGCGCGAATGGCGACCAGCCCGCGTGGTCAGTCGCGCTGGCCCGCGTGCGACGCGAGTACGCTCGCGATCTGTTCGATCTCGCCCGCGCGGCGTTCCAGGCAGGCGAGATTTCATACTGTTACGACCTGGTCCGCGAAGTCGTCGAGCACGACCCGGACCACGGCCAGGCGCGAAATCTGCTCGGTTTCACGCGGTATCGCGACCAGTGGGCGACGCCTTACGCCGCGGCGAAGCTGAAAGCGGGGCAAGAGTGGCACCCGCGGTTCGGCTGGACGCCGCGCAACCACCTCGCGCGGCTTGAGCAGGGCGAGCGCTTGTGGAAAGGCCAATGGCTGCCCGCCGACGAAGTGGCCCGCTACCGCGAGCCGTGGGGCAACGCGTGGGAGATCGAGACCGAGCACTACGTGGTGCGCACCAACGCGAGTCTGGAGCGCGGCGTCGAGTTCGCAGATCGACTCGAAAAACTGTACGCGATCTTTTTCCGCCTGTTCGCCGGTTTCTTCAGCCCACACGACCAGATGGCGATGCTGTTCGATCCGCCGAACCGTCGCACCGCGCTGGGCACGCGCGACCCCGCCACGCGCCAGCCCTCCAGACGCTTTCGCGTGAACTTCTACCGAACGCGCGACGAGTACATCGAGGCGCTGCGCCCGCACGTCAAGTTTGGCCTCGGCGCGAGCACCGGCATGTACCTCACCAACACCCGCACAGCCTATTTCTACGTGCACGAGGAGATGGACGAGGCCACGGTGATCCACGAGGCCACGCACCAACTTTTCGCCGAGACGCGCGACCACCCGCAGGCGGCCGGCACGCGCGGCAACTACTGGGTGCTCGAAGGCATCGCCTGCTACATGGAATCGTTCAAGGATTGCGGCGACCACGTGCAGTTGGGCAGTTGGGACACGCCGCGGTTCCGAGTAGGCCACGACTGGATCGTCAAGCAGCACAAGTACGTACCTGCAGAGAAACTGGCGCGTCTCGAAATCAACGACTTCGACACGCCCGACGTTCACAACCTGTACGCCCAAGCCGCGTGCCTCTGCCACTTTCTGATGCACCACGATGGAGGCCGCTATCGAGACCTGCTGGTGAAGTACCTCGAGCAAGTGTATCTGGGCCAAGCCGAACCCGGCACGCTCGCCGAGTTGATTGAAATGGACTACGCGGATTTGGACCGAGCGTTTGTGAAGCACGTGGCCGCTAAGGCGTACTGATTCTCTCCTGTTGTGGGAGCGAGGAGCGACTGGATGCTCTCGAAAGAGAACTACGATCGCGGCGTCGAGATGCTGCGTCAGATGGTCGGCGCGGAGCGATTGGACGCGGCGCGGCGAGCGTTTGCCGAGGTGTCGCCCGACTTCGAGCACTACGTAGTGGGCTTTCTCGCCGGCGAGCTTTGGCCGCGGCCGGGGCTCGACCTGAAGACGCGCAGCCTCGTGACGATTGCCGCTGTGGCGGCGCTCGGGCGAACGCGAGCGCTGCGGTTCAACATTGAAATGGCCCTGGGCAACGGCGCAACCCGCCAAGAGATCGTCGAAGTGCTGCTTCAAATGGCGGGCTATGCCGGCTTCCCGGCGTGTTGGGACGCCCTGGGAATTGCGAAAGAAGTGTTCGATTCACCGCCCCCGAAGTAACTCTGTGCCTCGTTCTGACTCGATTGAGCGCGAGTTTGGCGTACCGTTCCCGGGCCGGATCCTGGCCGAGGAGCGTTGGACGCGGACCGCGCTGAAGAACCTGCCCCGCGAGGGTCCCCTGAATTGGGCGACTCTTTTCGGCCGCACTGCGCCGATCGTGCTCGACCTCGGCTGCGGCAATGGCCGGTTCATCATCGGCAGCGCGCTGGCCCGGCCGGCGTTCGACCATATCGGCCTCGACGTACTGCCGGTCGTGATCCGCTACGCCACTCGCCGCGCCAATCAGCGCGGATTGAAGAACATCCGCCTCGCCGTGCGCGGCGCCCACGAGTTCCTGCGCGATCTGGTCGCGCCGCAGTCGATTCGGGAGATTCACCTCTATCATCCTCAACCGTACCACGACCCCGGCAAGGCCGACCGACGTGTCATGACTCCCGACTTCGTCGCGCTCGTCCACCGCTCGATCGAACCCGGCGGGCTTTTTGTCGTGCAGACCGACAACGCAGCCTACTGGAAATACATGCGCGACATCGTGCCGCACTTCTTCGACTTCCACGATCATCCAGGGGCCTGGCCCGACGCCCCGCTGGGTCGCACGCGTCGCGAGATCGTCGCTCGTGGCCAGGGCCTAAAGATCCACCGCGGTTCGGGCAGCCCGCGGCCGGACCTCACCGCCAGCGCGATCGACGAGTTGGTGCGGACTTTGCCGTTGCCGCGATTTGGCACGGCACGATAATGAAGACGATTTTGGTTTTTCGGTTCTCCGCTTTCCTTGGGATTTGGTGCTTGGCATTTGGAAGTTTCCCCAATGTATGCCTGTCTGTTCGACATCGACGGCACATTGTTATCGAGCGGCGGGGCCGGCAAGCACGCTATGTACGAGGCGCTGCGGGCGGAGTTCGGCCCGGCCGAGTTGCACGACCGGGTCCCGTTCGCGGGCCGGACTGACCGCGCGATCGGCCGCGACTTGCTGCGAGTCCACGGCATCGACGACACGCCGCAGAACTGGCACCGCTTCTGCGCAGCCTACCTGCGCCAGTTGCCGACGTCGCTCGCAAGCCGGTCGGGCGGGGTGCTGCCCGGCGTTGCTTCGCTGCTTGATTTGCTGCGGTCGCGCAACGACGTCGAGGTCGGATTGCTGACCGGCAACCTGCGCGAGGGCGCACGCCACAAGCTCGAACACTACGGCATCTATCACCACTTCGCGTTCGGCGGGTTTGGCGACATACACTTCGACCGCAACGACGTGGCCGCCGACGCCGCTCGCGAGGTCGAGCGCCACACCGGCCGGCCGTGGAATTGCGACCGTATGTGGGTGATCGGCGACACACCCTACGACGTGCGCTGCGCCCGTTCGATCGGCGCCCGCGTGCTGGCCGTCAGCACCGGCCTCCATTCGCTCGATGAGCTTTCGGCCGAGCAGCCCGACCTGCTGTTCGCCGACCTATCGGAACCGTCGACGTTCCTGGCTGCGATGCAGGCGTGACCCGATCTTTCTGGGGCGACGCTGAGCACCCCTCACCACGACCCTCTCCCCAAAGGGGAAAGGGAGAATCACATTCGCGAGTCTTTCTCCCTCTCCCCTTTGGGGAGAGGGCCGGGGTGAGGGGTTGGGTCAGTGTTCGCAAGTGCGTCGCACACCCCAAATCGTGGCACAAGTTCAGTTCCGCAGCTCGTTCAGCGTGTAATACGCCTGCGGGTGAAGCAGCGAATCGCCCTCGGCACTCTTGAGGTTTGCGACGTGAAGCTCGTAGACGCGCCCGCGCTTCAGGTTGGGCACTTCGAGCGAAACGCGCCGTCGGTCGTCGGACACACTCACCCGCGCAACCGACTCGGCTCGCGTGTCGATCTCTGGCGAGCCGTAGGTGCTCCAGTAGTTATATGTGTACGACTGCATGCTGTACGCAGCGAGCGGCTCGGCCGTTGCCGGGTCGATCGGCTTGGTGAACACGAGATCGAAGCCCGTCGCGGTCAGGCTCATCGAGTGCATTTCAAATGGCAGGACTCCGGTGTAGACGAGCCGCTGCAGCCCGTACGGCGAGCCGCCCACCGAACCCCAGCCTCGGTTGGTCATGCCGGCGTACAGGCTGCCGTCGGGGCCGAAGACGAGCCGATTGATACCGCACTGGAAACCGTTGCGGAAGTGGAAGACGGCGCCCTGATAACGCCCGTTCACCTCTTCCAACGCCACGCGCATGATGTTCGACTTCATCTGGTCGCCGACGAAACACTGGCCGGCGAACGGCCCGAACTTGCCGCCGGTCGTGTCCCAACGCGGCTCGGCGGCCGATTGACTGATCTTGCCGTACGGGAACCAGACCACGGGCGGCAAGAGCGGCACGTCGGGGTCGATGGCGTCGTAGCGTTGACCGGTCGGCCGGATCTTGAGCAGGTTCAGCTTCGAGTCCCAGCGCAGGCCGGCCGGGTGGCCGTAGAACTCGCCCGGCCGGATGTGGTTCATCTTGCACGCGGCGACCCACTCGCCCTGGTTGTCGCAATAGAACAGGTCGCCATCGGGGCTGAAGTTCACTCCGTTCGGCGACCGCAGTCCGCTAGCCCAGGGCGTCAATTCGCCGTTTGGCGAAATCTTCACGCACCAGCCGCGCCATGGCGCCTTCGATTGATGGCCGCCTCCGAAGCCCACGTTCAGCGTCACGAAGAAGTTTCCGTCGCGGTCGCGGGCGGGCCCGAAGGCGAACTCGTGGTAATCGCCCGACACGCCCCACCGATCGCACACCGTCGTGTATTCGTCGGCCACGTCGTCGCCGTCGGTGTCTCCGAGCCGAGTCAGTTCCGGGCGTTGCACGACGAACACGTCCTTGCCGTCCACGAGCAGCCCGAGCGGCTCGTGCAGCCCGGTGGCGAACAGCTTGTAGTTGACCTTCGACAACTCTTCGCTGTCGGGATACGAGATGAGGTAGACGTCGCCGCGGCGAGTGCAGGCGAGCAGCTTGCCGTCGGGCCGCAGGTCGAGACCGCCGACCTCGAGCACCACGTCGTCGGGAATGGGCAGCGTGACGATGCGATAGTGACGACCCTCGGGATCGCGCACCGATTCCGGGAAATCGCGGTCCAGGCGCGCGTTCAACTCCGCTTCGAGCGATGACGGCAACGACGGCCGGAAGTAGAACGCGCTCGGCCCGCCGAAGTTGCATATCTTCATGAGCAGCGGGTTCTTGCCCTCGCGCAGGTGCAGCGTGGCGCGTTCCTGGTCCGCCGCGGCCGCTCGCGTGACGTTGCGCAGCAGCACCGGCTTGCCGTGTAGCCAGACGCTGATCGTGTCGTCGCTGCCCAGCGAGACCACCATGTCCGTGGGCGAATCGGCGATGATCTCGCGGTACAGGTAGATGCAGGTGTTTTCGTTCTCGGGGTAGAGGTTCAGATTGTGGACGATTCCGTCCTGGAATTGCTTCGCCTCGGTCCACTTCACCGGCTTGCCGTCGCGGCCGGTGTGGACCTTCGCCAGGTCGATTGGTTTTTCCTTTTCGGGTGCGTAGGCGGTGTCGAACCCCTTTCCGTCGGTGTTGTCGAACGGTCCGATGTAATGCCAACTGCCGCTGAGCTTCGGCAACCCGGTCGCGGCGAGCGTCGCATCGATCGTCTCCTGTCGAGTAGCCTTCTTCACATAGACGAGCTTGGGCGACTCGGCCGCGGCCAGTCCGGCAAATGAAACCAACGCGGCGACGATCGAAGCGATTTGGTTTTTCGTGTTCATAAACCAGATCGTAGTGCAATCGCCGCGAGTCGTCCACGCGAGCCGCGGCGTCGCGGCAGTGTGGCACACCCTGAGGCCTTGGGAAGTACCGCTCCACATTGAAAGGGGTCCGAATTCGTTTAACCCGCAGCCGCAGGCGAGGCACAACAAGCGCCAGCCATGCCTCGCCTGCGGCTGCGGGTTAAACGACCGAGGCCGATTTCAGACCCTATTCAATGCGGCGCAGTAGTAAGGGCGTGATTCCGCGCACCTGTCCGCCCCGCCCGGTCGGCATATCACGCGATCCGCTCGAACCAGTCTCTCACTTCCAAGTGCTTGACAGCCAATCTTGTAGCACGCAAAGCCAGCAGCCGTAATGCGTGATAAGCCGACCAGCCTCGCGCGATAGGCCGGTCCGCCTACCAGGATGTCTGCCGACTCGAGAGCAACGAACTCTCGCCCCGGAAGATGGTCGATGAACTGAACGATGATTCGTGATCCGAACCAAACATATTCAATGAATCAGTCAGTTCAAAAAAGGAGGGATCTATCATGCCTAATGGCGTAACAGCCGTACCTCAGCGGGTTGACGGTGACGCTTGACACGACAAACGAGTCTCAACCTAAAGTCGGGGCGACAGGATTCGAACCTGCGACTTCATGGTCCCAAACCATGCGCTCTAGCCAGGCTGAGCTACGCCCCGATGGGGGTTGGGCCGACCATACGCTGGGCATCGACCCGAAAAGCCGCGGCAATCGTACGCCGTGGGGTGTCTGACGGTCAACGGCACGTCTCTAGTACTGTGCCACATTGAATAGGGCCTGAAATCGCTTCGATCGTTTAACCCGCAGCCGCAGGCGAGGCATGGCTGGCGTTTGTTGTGCCTCGCCTGCGGCTGCGGGTTGAACGAATTCGAACCCCTTTCAATGTGGAGCAGTACTTGGGATGCATCGAGGTGTGGATTCTGCCGAGCGGTGGGCGTCAGCCCGCCGAGGGCCATTGCGGAATAGTTGGCCGGCTCCCGCCGACTGCTCGCCAGGATTCCTTGCCACACCCCGTATCGGCCCCGTATCGGCCTCATCGAGACTTGGTGGACTTGTACTCGATGGCGATGATGTACGTCGCATTGTGTTCTGAGTCGGCCTGCGACGCCGTGCAGCGATTCTGGCCGGTCCGTTTCTTTTCGCGTGACCGGATCATGCGGGCGATGATGGGCTTGAAGTCGATCGGCACAGCATCAAGAGGGCACTTCATGTCGAACACGCCCGGCGAGTCGGGCGCCAGGTCACGACAGCGCCGTTGAATGCGGGCACCGGTTGAATCGTGGAACTCGACCTGAAGCCGGATCAGCTTCGCCCTCGGAAACTGTTCGGAGACGGGTGGTGGCGGCGGCGGTGCCTCGGGCACCACCACCGTCGGGGCTTTGGGTTGGACTACTGCCGGGGCTTTAGGTTGGTTTACCACAGCTTGCCCTTCGTTCAAACGGCTGGCGGGTGCTCGGTCAGTCCGGCGACACGTCCGGTGGTCTGTAACCACCGATCCGAACCGACATGCGGCGTAATTATAACGATTTTGCCGCGTCGGCAAGCTGTGTTTTTAGGAGATTTTCAAGGCGGTCGAGTTCCCGCGGATCCGACCCCTCGCTCCGCCAGAGCACTCGGCCGGTCCGGTCCAGGAGCACGAGAGTCGGATACAACTGAATCCCGAACTTCTCGCGTACCGGGCAGGCCGTCCCGGCGTCGGCCACGAGCAGCGGGTAGTTTATTGCGAGTTGGTCGCGAATCTCGCGCACCCGCTCGACTCGGTCGTTCAGCCGCCCCTGCTCGTAGGCGATGCCGACGACCTGCAGCCCGTGCGTGCCGTAGCGGCGCTGCAACTCAACGAGATGCGGCATCGTCTTCAGGCAGTAGCCACACCAGCTCCCCCAGAAATCGATCAGCACCAGCCGGCCCGGCAACTCGTGGAACGTCGCCTCGCGAAGGTCCAAGTCGGGTAGCTGAAAGTCGACCAGACGATTCCCGTCGAACTCGCACGTCGTCGCCTGGTACGCGCGAGGGGCGGGACGGACGGGAGCGGCCGGCGAACTGGGCGCGGCGGGCTTCCACTCCAGTGGCTGGCGAGCGGTCGCGTCGCTTGGCACATCTCGTGCCACGTCGCCGGGCCAGCTCAGCGGCCCGCTGGGGTCGATCGCATGCTCCGATGCCAAGTCGGCGGCGGCGTCGACCCGGCTGCGCAATCGCGACTGCGTGGCGTCGGGCCTGCGACTGGCGAGTTGGTCCGAGGCAACGTCGTTGTCAGCGGGGTGGTTTTCGCCGAAGTCGTGGTCAGGTTCATCGGTCGGGATCCACAACGGCTCGCCGGACGCAGGCGCGGGTGGCATGTCCCACGGCAGCTCGCGCTGATCGGTCTGATTCGGCTCGCGACCGGTGGGCAGCGGGACGCGTGCGGCTTGATCGGTTCGGTCGTCCGCACGACTAGCCCGGCTGATCCGTGCGTTCTGCCGCGACGGCGAATCCGTCGCGACGGTTCGTGCATGCTGGACGGTGAACGGTCGTGAGACTTGGATGACCACTTGCTGTTCGGGGGCGGTGGTCGATACGCGACCAATGAGTGGTACCGAGTTCCGCATGGCAGTGGCAAGAATCAGGTAGCGCTCGCCCGACTGCAGACCATCGAGCGTGAAGAGGCCGCTGGCATCGGTGATGGTCTGCTTGCGCTGCGAACTCGTTCGGCCGGTGGCAGTGCCGACGATCGTTACGTTCGGCTGCGGCCTGCCCGACGCGTCCACGACGCATCCTGTAATGACGTCATGGCTCGCGGCGCGCACGTCGGAGGTCGTGTCCGACTCAAAATCCAGCATGCGACTCGCCGCATGCGGACTGCTCGCGGCATGTCCTGTTGGAATGTTCTTACGATCACTTGCCGCGACCGCTGGGCGAGCGGCTGGCTGGGCGGCGAGCCGAGCGAACGGCGTCGACGGCGTTCGGCAACCACCGACGAGTCCCACGGTCAGGCCAAAAAGAACCAGTTTACGGGCGCATCGCGAGAACATTACCGAGACCCTCGGTCGCGCGGATCGCGATTCTCGCATTACGCACGGGCGGCGTTGGGCGGAAACCGGCAATCCGGTCGCGGGCGAGTCTTTTCTTTCAGCAGCGGGTCAGGCGGATCCATCCGGGTGGGTCTACTCAGCTTGTCGCTTGCAACGGCAGGCGGTAAGGTTCGGGGAAATCTTGGTCAATCGTCAGTCGTCGCTTGTCAATCGTCGCTGTTTGGGATCGCTTGCTCGATGTTGGGCACGGCAACCGACCGTTGACTATTAACCATTGACCACCCGTTCCTCCATGCAACTCGAAGCCACTGACGCCATTCAGGTGCGGGGGGCTCGCCAGCACAACCTTCGCAACCTGAACGTAGACATTCCCCGTGATCGGCTGACCGTGATCACCGGCTTGAGCGGCTCCGGCAAAAGCTCGCTCGCCCATGACACGGTTTTCGTCGAGGGCCAACGGCGGTATGTGGAGAGCCTGTCCGCGTTCGCACGACAATTCATCGAAGAACAAGAACGCCCGGACGTCGACCTGATCGACGGGCTGCCTCCGACCATCACCGTCGCGCAAGACACTACCGGCGTCAACCCCCGCAGCACCGTCGCCACCGTCACCGAGGTCTACGACCACTTGCGTCTGTTGTACGCGCGGGTCGGCACGGCCCATTGCTGGAAATGCGGTCAGGTGGTCGGACGCCAGACGGCCGACCAGATCGTCGAGTCGGCGCTCGCGCTGGGCGACGGCGTCAAGATGATGGTGTTGGCGCCGGTTGTGCGCGGGCGGAAGGGTCAGCATCGCGATGTGATGTCCAGGATTCTGCGCGAGGGATTCGTCCGCGCCCGGGTGGACAGTACGCTGCTCGATCTGAACAACCCGCCCGACCTCGATCGAAACCGCGCCCACACGATCGAGGCCGTGATCGACCGCGTGGTCCTGCGCGACGGACTACGTCCGCGACTCGCCGAGTCGGTCGCGCTGGCTCTCAAGCACGGCGACGGCGCGGTCGTACTCACGCATCTCGACGAGGACGGATGGCACGATCTGTTGTTCAGCACGCGGCACGCTTGCCCGGCCTGCGACATAAGCATAGAGGAACTTGCGCCGCGCACCTTCAGCTTCAACAGTCCGTACGGCGCTTGCCCGACCTGCGATGGACTTGGGGTCGTGGTCGACGATCCGGAACGGAAAGCCGCAGCAGGCATTGCTTCCGAACCCGCCGAGGATCGATCTCGGCAGCAGACTCCTGTTGCGGCGTCCGTCACGTGCCGTGACTGCCGCGGAGCCCGACTGCGGAAGGAAGCTCGCTGCGTTACGCTGGGCGGTCAACCGATCCACGCGGTTACGGCGATGACCATCACGTCGGCCGCACGGTTCTTTCGCGGCCTGCAGCTCACGCCGCAGCAGATCCCCATCGCGCGGCCGGTCGTCACCGGCATTCAGACGCGTCTGAGTTTTCTGGAACGCGTCGGGCTGGGTTATCTCACGCTCGACCGGCCCGCGGCGACGCTGTCGGGCGGCGAGTCGCAGCGCATTCGCCTGGCGGCCCACATCGGATCGGGCGTTGTCGGCGTGTGCTATGTGCTCGACGAGCCGACGATCGGACTGCACCAACGCGATAACACAAGGCTGATCGCGGCGCTAGAGGCGCTGCGCGACGCCGGCAACACCGTGATCGTCATCGAGCACGACGAAGAACTGATGCGCACCGCCGACTACCTCATCGACCTCGGACCTGGCGCGGGCCGCCACGGCGGCCAACTGGTCGTCGCCGGCACGATGGACGAGGTGCGCGCCCACAGCGAATCGCTGACCGCCCAATTTTTGTGCGGCGAGCGGCGCGTCGCCGTCCCGCCGCAGCGTCGCACGATCAGCAAGTCCAACGCGATCGAGTTGAGAGGCGCTGCGACGCACAATCTCAAGCGCATCGACGTGCGATTCCCGCTGGGGACCATGATCGCCGTCACGGGCGTGAGTGGTTCGGGCAAGAGTTCGCTCGTTACTGAAACCCTCGCACCCGCCCTGCGGGCGGAACTTGCCCGCCCCGAGCGCCGCCTCGGATCGGTCCAGCGCTCACTGCCCTCGTTTCACGAGGAGGCGGCGTCGCGGCGGGTCAGATCGCGGTCCGAATCTGACGCCGACACAGAGAACGCAAGGCTGCCCGCGTCGGCCGCGGGCGAGTTCGAGGCGATCGAAGGCGCGGAACGCATCGACAAGCTCATCGAAATCGACCAGTCGCCGATCGGCCGGTCGCCACGATCGACTCCGGCCAGCTATGTCGGGCTGCTCGACGACATCCGGCGAGTTTTCGCCGGTACCCGCGACGCCAAGGTGCGCGGCTACAAGTTGGGCCGCTTCAGCCCCAACGTCCGCGGCGGGCGCTGCGAACATTGCGAAGGGTTGGGCGTGCGGCGCATCGAGATGAACTTCCTGCCCGATCTGCACGTCCCGTGCGAGGCGTGCCGCGGCAAACGATTCAATCCACAGACGCTCGAAATCCGCTATCGCGGCCGATCCATCGCCGACGTGTTCGATATGCGGGTCGACGAGGCGGTCGAGTTCTTCGAGAGTTTCCCCAAAGTCTCTCGACAACTCGCGACGCTGCACGACGTCGGCCTGGGCTATCTGACGCTCGGTCAATCATCGACGACGCTGTCGGGGGGCGAGGCCCAGCGGGTGAAGCTGGCGGCGGAACTCGCTCGCGTTGCCACGGGCCGCACGTTCTATATCCTCGATGAACCCACCACCGGCTTGCACTTCGCCGACGTCGAGAATCTGCTCAGAATCTTGCACCGACTGGTCGATCTCGGCAACACCGTGCTCGTGATCGAGCATCATCTCGACGTGATCAAGACGGCCGACTACGTGATCGACCTCGGCCCCGAGGGGGGCGAAGGCGGCGGGCAGCTTGTCGTCGCCGGGACGCCTGAGGGCGTGGCCGCGTGCGCGGCCAGTTTCACGGGCCAGTATTTGGGCCGGGTTCTGCACGTTGGACCGGATTAGTCAGCAAAAATCCCTGGACCCGCACGGCAGTCCGCCGACTCGTTTCGTGAGGTCGTCTATGCGACTGACGACCACGTGGATCACGTCTTGCGTGCGCTGCACAGTTCCGTGGGCAACGACGGCCGCCGCCGTGCACGCGGTGCGACGGATGCGGCTCCAAACCGGCGGCCGGACGATCAGGTTGACGATGCCCGTTTCGTCCTCGATCGTCATGAAGATGATCCCCTTCGCCGTGCCCGGCTGCTGCCGCAACAACACCAGGCCGGCGACACGGACCGCGGTGCGATCGGCGGTGTGCTCAATCCGCGACGCAGTCACGACCTGTAGCGCGTCGAGATTGCGACGGAAGAAACTCATCGGGTGCGCCTTGAGCGAGAGGCCGACCGTGGAGTAGTCGGCAATCACTTGCTCGAGCGGGCGCATCGCCGGCAGTAATGTAGTGCGACTGGTGAGGCTGGTCTCGTTGCTTCCGTCCGTGTACCCAAGTCCGCCTGTGCTTCTCGCAAACAGCGGCGGTGGATCGTCCCACGCCAGCGCCTGCCAGAGCGCCGCACGACGATCGAGTCCGAGGGAACCAAACGCATCGGCGGCAGCCAGGCGAGTCAGTATGGCGCGTTTCAATCCGGCGCGGCCGGCCAGGTCGAACACGCTGCGAAACGGTTGACCGCCGCGCGCCGCGGCAATCGCGGCGGCGGCGGACTGCGGCAATCCGTTCACCAGACGCAGCCCGAGTCGTATCGCCGGTTCATGGCTCGCCCCGCGCGGCTCCAACGTGCAGTCCCACTGGCTGAAGTTCACGTCGACCGGGCGGACCTCGACGCCGTGTTGCTGAGCGTCGCGGACCAGTTGCGCCGGCGCGTAGAAACCCATCGGTTGACTGTTCAAGAGCGCGGCGGTAAATGCGGCCGGGTAGTAGTGCTTGAGCCACGCCGAGGCGTAGGCCAACAGGGCGAAGCTTGCGGCGTGCGATTCAGGGAAACCGTATTCGCCGAATCCCTTGATCTGCTCATAGAGCCGGTCGGCAAATTCGGCGGGCAGCCCGCGCGCGAGCATGCCGTCGCGCAGCTTGATGCGGAACTGCTCGATGACGCCCGGCCGCCGCCACGCCCCCATCGCGCGACGAAGCTGATCGGCCTCGCCCGGCGTAAAACCGGCGGCGACCACTGCCAATCGCATCACCTGCTCCTGAAAGATCGGCACGCCCAGCGTCTTCTCCAGGACGCCGCGCACCGACTCGTTCGGAAACGTGATCGCCTCTTCGCCGCTGCGGCGTCGCAGGTACGGATGCACCATGCCGCCTTGGATCGGCCCGGGCCGCACGATCGCCACCTCGATCGTCAGATCGTAATAGCATCGCGGCTTCAGGCGCGGCAGCATCGACATCTGAGCACGCGACTCGACCTGAAAGACGCCGACCGTATCGGCTCGACAGATCATGTCGTAGACCGCCGGGTCTTCCGCCGGAATCGTCGCAAGCGTCAGAGGCGAAAAAGGGGACAGGTCCAATTTGTGCGAAGCACCCTCCGGGCCGGTCCGGCAAATTGGACCAGTCCCCTTTTTCGCCTCTCCATTAATGAAGTCCAGGCACTTGTGAATCGCCGTCAACATGCCCAGCGCGAGGCAATCGACTTTGATCAGTCCGAGCGCGTCGAGGTCGTCCTTGTCCCACTGAATGACCGTGCGATCGGGCATGGCGGCGTTTTCGATGGGCACCAGTTCCGAAAGCGGTCCGTGCGTGATGACGAAGCCGCCGACATGCTGCGAGAGATGGCGTGGGAACCCGATGATCTCGGTCGCCAGCCGCAGCAACTGACGCACGGCCGGCGCCGATGAGTCGAGGCCCGCCTCGCTCGCGGGAGGCGAAAAAGGGGACAGGTCCAATTTGTGCGAAGCACCCTGCGGGCCGTTCCGGCAAATTGGACCTGTCCCCTTTTTCGTCTCCGCCCCCTCGGCACGATGATCGAACGACTTCGCCAGCCGGTCCACGCGGTCGAGCGACAGGCCCAGCGCCTTGCCGACGTCGCGCACCGCCGATCGCGGGCGATAGGTGATGACCTCGGCAACGATCCCCGCTCGGTCGCGGCCGTACTTTCCGTAAACGTACTGCATCACCTCCTCGCGCCGCTCGTGCTCGAAGTCCACATCAATGTCGGGCGGCTCGTTGCGCTCGCGGCTGATGAACCGCTCGAACAGCACGTCGGTGCGATCGGGATCGACGGCCGTGATACCGAGACAAAAACACACCGCCGAGTTCGCCGCCGACCCGCGGCCCTGGCACAAGATGTCGCGCGATCGAGCGAACTGCACCAAATCCCACACGGTCAGAAAATACGCCTCATACCCAAGCTCCGTGATGATCCGCAACTCGTGCTCGAGCAGCCGGCGCACTTTGTCCGGCGGCTCGCCGCAATAACGATCGCGAGCACCGGCCCAGGTCAGCCGCGCCAAGTACTCCGTCGGGGTCAGCCCCGTCGGGCAAAGCTCCTCGGGGTATTGATAGCGCAGCTCGTCGAGTGAAAAGGTCGACTGCTCGGCGATCTCGATCGCGCGGGCGATCGCGTCGGGATGCCGAGCGAACAGCGCGGCCATCTGTGCCGGCGACTTGAGATATCGTTCTCCGTTGGGAAAGCGTCGCTCGCCAAGTTCCGCGACGGTGCAACCCGCGCGAATCGCCGTCAGCACATCGTGCAACGGCCGACGGTCGGGCGAGTGGTAATGCACGTCGTTCGTCGCAACGAGCGGCAGCCCGCTCGACCGGGCGAGCGCCGCGAACCGGTCCAATTGCGCGTCGTCGTCTGGGCCAAGGTGCAACGACGCGGCCAAGTAACAGCGGTCGCGGAACGCGGAAAGGATTTGAGAGGAGGGCAGGCACCCGGCGATCAGTCCATCGGCGTGCTCGGCGTCAGATGGGTCGGACGAGTCAGACGGATCGGACGAATCAGACGGATCGGACGAATCAGACGGATCGGACGAGTCAGACGGATCGGACGAATCAGACGGGTCGGACGAGTCAGACGGGTCGGACGAGTCAGACGGGTCGGACGAGTCAGACGGGTCGGGCCCGGGCAGACACACGGCGATCAGCCCGTCGGCGTGCTCGGCGATGTCATCGACGGTGATGCGACATTCGCCTTTCTCGGCGGCGCGGCGGCCGCGAGTGATGAGTCGCGAGAGGTTGCGATACGCGGCCAGATGCGGGGCAAGAAGCAGGATGGGCGCGGCGTCTTCGGGAGTGATCTCGGCGCCGACGATCAGCTTCAGTCCGACCGATTTCGCCGCCACATGTGCTCGCACGACGCCGGCAAGGCTGTTGTGGTCGGTGATCGCCAGCGCCGCGTAGCCAAGTTCCGCCGCGCGAGCGACCAACTCGTCGGGGTGGGACGCTCCGCGCAGGAACGAGTAGTTTGTCTTGCAGTGCAGTTCGGCGTAGTTCGGCATTGTGGTTGAGGGTCAGGGGACTCGCGTAGCGCGGGCTTCGCAACCCAACGTGGCGGACGCTGCCAGCCTCCGGCGCCGACGCTGGCAGCGTCGGCCACGAACATGCGCGCACGGCGCGCGCATGTTGCCGAAAAAGACTCTACTCAAAGCAGCCGTGCAGGTACCAACGGCCGTCGCCTCGGAACAACCAGAAGCGAGCGCCGGCGGTGTTCTCGACGACGTAATAATCGCGGCGCACATCGGCATCGCGCCACCAACCCGCCTCGATCCGCTCCGGACCCCACGAGCGATGCACGCGATGCACCACACCGCTCCAACGGAATTGCGCGGGCGGCCCGTCCGGCGCCACCGACGTGGCCGAAATCGGCACGGGCGACGACCAGAGTCGCAACGGCCGCTTGCCGGTTTGCAGATTGCAGTCCGAAGATTGCAGATGACGTTCGCGAGAATCGGCGATCGGCGATCGGCCGTCGGCGATGGCCGGATCGAATCGGCAGGCAAACTCGGGCTGCGGGTCGGCCACGAGCGACGGTCGCATCACGGCCGCGCGACCGAGCCGAATGCTCAACTGATCTATCAACGAAGACAACTCAGCCTCGCCCTCGCCGGCCCGCAAAAAGGGGAGAAGTCCATTTTGTTGCTGGCCCGGCGCGTCGAGCGGACCGTTGCCGTTGTCCTCGACCATAAACTCGGCCTGCTCGTCGCCGAGCGGCGCAGCGGCCGACACTCGCAAACTCACGGCCGCCACCAGATCGAGCACGCTCACGCGCTCCAGTCGGGCGTGGAGCAACATGGCCAGATGCTTCACCGAGCGACTCGGCCGGTAAAGTTCCACTTCGAATTGCGTGGGCCGCGCGGCGTCGTGATGCAGCGTGCAGACCAGACGCTTCGCCCCGGCGTCGCGCCCGCGTAGTCCGGCGTGGATGTCGTTCGTGAGATGGTCCAGAGCCATCGCGAGTACGTCGCGCCGGTCGGTCGGATACTCGAACGGGCACGTCGCCTCAACCGGCGCCGGCTCGCGCAGCGGAGTGATCAGTTCGGTCGTGCGACCCAGCGCCTGATCGATGCGCCGCAGCACGCCATCGCCGAACCGCTCGGCCAGTTGCGTGCGCGGCAGTTTGACGAGCCGGGCGACGGAATCGACGCCCAGATCTGAAAGCCGAGCGATGACCGGCGGAGCGAGCCGTAACGCCACGACCGGCAGCGACCGCAACGCCGATTCCGTCTTGCCCGACGGCACCAGCACCGTGCGACACGGGCCGAAATGAGCCAGCCCCCACGCGGCGCCGATGGTGTCGGCCACGGCCACGCGCGGGTCCCAACCCTGACGACGCAACTCGCGCACCGCCTCGTCGAGCAGTCGCGCCTCGCCATGAAACAACGCCGCACAACCAGTGATGTCGAGCAGCACGCTCAGCGGTGGGTCGCCGTCGTCGAGCCCGACCAGCGGGCTGAATCGACCGAGCGACTCGGCAACCTGCTTGAGCGCCCGCAGCTCGGCAGCCGGTTCGATTTCTTCCGCGTGCAGGTCCGGCTGGAGCGATCGCGCCTCGGCCAGCGGCATGCCAGGTCGCACGGGTGAGGGATCGATGACCTTCTTGCCTTCTATCGACCTTCGAACCGCGCTGGTCGTTGCTCGCTTCGGGACGAAGCTGTAGCGGACGACCGGGCCGCGTGGCGATGGGGCGCAGATCACGGTCGGCCTACGCCGGAGTTCGGGCCGGTCGCGGAGCAACCGCTGCAGCGGCCAGGAGGGGAAGTGAACGCACATCACCCGTTGCATCGTCAATCTCCAGCAGCAGCGACTGGCCGTATCCCCGGCCGCGACACCGCACAATTTCCATCTTCACTCGGCGTGCATGGCGAACCGACCCGATCGGCGAGACGCGACAACGCAACGTCGCGCACGTCGGCCCCGCCGCCGTTGCGGGCAACACCAAGAGGCCCACCGACCCGCCGCGCTCCGCCGCCAGTTGCAATCGCCTCGCGTCCGCAAGCCGCAACCGTTCAAACGACGCCAGCACCGCCCCGACCGCTCCGCACCGCAACGCCTCGCACGCCGCCGCGTAAGCGTCGCGATCTCGGTCGGGACGCACCACGTACGTCCGGCCCAGGTCGACTCCGAGCCGAACCGCCGCCGGCGGATAAAACTTCTTCTCGCGATCGATGATCACTAAGACCCGACATCCGTTTTGTTTCGTCCGCTGGCGGTCCTCCGTCTGCCGGCATTGGCATCCACGCTTCTCACTCTCCCCGTTGCGCGGAGAGAGTTGAGGTGAGAGGTCTTTCGATTGCGAAGTCTCATTTCCAGGCCCCCTCACCCCGCCCTCTCCCCCCGCGGACGTGGGGAGAGGGAGAAGGGACTTCGATGTTGTGTAGACGCGATCGACCTGCGGCGACATCGAGGCGCTCATGGTCTGCAAAGGCGGGCCGCCGCAAATCTGCCGGGCGAACAACAAACCCAACGTCCACGCCCCCGACGCCTCGCCGCACGCCAGCAAATCAAGCACGCTGCCGGAACGCAGTCCACCGTCGGGCAAGAGAGCGTCGAGATCGTGGATGCCCGTGGCGACCAGCGCCGGGGCTCGCGTCCTTGCCGAACCCTCCATTGCCTTGATGCGCGATCGCAGTTTTTTCAGCGTGTCGGGCTTCACGGGCCTGATAGTATACTAGCGTACACTAATCGGCAAGTCGCGATTTTGTGGCGACGGCAAGAGCGGGATCAACAGCGAGCCAAGCAAAACGAAGAGTGCGGACAGGCTGACGAACGCCCCCAGCAAGAGTCCGGGCGGCTGGAAGGTGAAGGTGACGCGGTGCCGGCCGGCATCGAGCGGTACGGCGCGGAACGCAACGTTGGCCGGCAAAACTGTCAGCGGCTTTTCCGCGTCGCTCAATCGGGCGGTCCAGCCGGGGAACCACGTGTCGGTCAGGATCAGGTAGCCAGGTTTGTCGAGTTCGGCGTCGATGGTGACGCGGTTGGGCGTGTATTCCACCACGTCGGCAGGTCGATAGTCCTGGCGCTCGCCGATCGGCAGAACGTCTCGTTCCAGAATTACGGCCTCGCGCGGATTCAGCGACCGCAAGAGCGCAGCGGCATCCTGGCCCGGCGCGATCGATTGGACGTGGCCGATGACGAACGCGCGCGGCAGTGCGTGCGGGTTCTCGAACGAGGTGAACCGGATCGGGTTCGGGCTTGGTTGCGTCAGGTTTGGCGGAGTAAAGGTTCCTTGACCCTTGAGCTGCCAGCCGAATGCATCGGGCGGCGTGCGTGTGAGCGCGGCGAACCGGACGTTCAGCAGGTTCAACAATTCAGGGCGGTAGGTCGCGACGTTCAGCGACGAGAAGCCAAGTACGGCCGACATTGGGTCCGACTTATCGGCCAGGGCGGCGACGAATGTCACATACCGTGCGAGCGGAACCGGATCGTAACCATGCACTTTTTGCACGCCGTGCTCCCATGACTGCAAATCGCTCAACAGATACTGGCTCGCCATGGCGCGAAAGATTCCGCTCTCGCCGTCGGTCAGGGTCGCGACCGGCCCAGATTGGCTGAGCGATGCGGCGGGTAGGACGGCGACCAGCCTGCCGCCGTGCAGACTTAGTTCGGCGACACAGAGCGCGATCAGGCCGGCCGCAGCGCAACGCGCGCGCTCGGGCCAGCGCGTCGCCGCCAAGATCAGAGCGAGTGAACCGCCGAACCAGAGCCAGGTCGTGCCGCTGCCGAGCGTGCGCTGCCACGCGCGGCCGAGCAGCACCGATTGCATGGCGGCGGGCGACGACCCGCGCGAGTCGCTCGGCGCCGATGCCGCGGGCGAGTCGTTCGTCGCAGCCTGCGTCGCACGCTGCCGTTGTACGACCACGCCGATCGAGATGCAGACGGCGAGAACAATGCAGCCGGCCGCCAGAAGGATGCGTCGGGCGACTCGTTTCGACTCGTCGGCGGTCCGTTTGGCGGCGGTGAGCAACCAGTCGAGCGCCGCGGCTGCCAACACGGCCGTTGCCAGCGACGAAAAGAAGAACGCACGCGACGGCGAGCGGAACATCGAAACGCCCGGCACCAGGCGGTGCATCAACTCGAATACCGGACTGCCGCTGCCAAATGCGAACGCCAGCGCGACGAGCCAGCCGACCGCCATGCGCGGTACCGGATAACGACGCCACGACTGCGCCACGCCAACGATCGCGAGCACCAGCGGAACCAACCCGAACGAACAGACCGTCTCCCAGTAGAACCGGCCCGGCCCAGCGTAGTTCGCCGCGCTGCCCAGCGCCATCGGGTTCAGGAGTTGGAACAGGTTCATTGGCCCAACGCTGATCGACCCGGCGGCGGTCGAGTCGAAGCCGCCCGATCGAACCATCTGACGTGAATACAAAAAAATGGGCAGCAGATCGACCATCACCAGACCTGCGACTGTCGCGCCCAGCACCGGCCATGCGCCGAGCAGTCGGCCAGCCGCCGCGCCGCCGTCCGATCGCACGCGCTGGACCAGATCGACCATCCAAAACGCGGTAAGAACGATGCCAAGGTAGAACGTCTCTTGAAGATGGCCGCAGAAGAAACTGATCGCGAGGACGGCGGCCAGTCCGGCGACGCCGCCGCGAGCGCCCGCGCGGAGCCGTTCGTATGCCCACAGCGCCCACGGCATCCAGGCGACCGCAGCAACCTGCGCGTAGTGCCCCTCGCCGCTGTGTGCCACCAGATAGGGCGCGGCCAGGAAGGCGACCCCGCCGAGCAGGGAGCTTGTCGACTGAAAACCGTATCGTCGGCAGAGCACATACGTTCCCACGCCGGCAAGCCAGTGGTGGCCGACCAGCATCCAGCTCAGCACATCCCGCGCGTCGAACCACCAGCACAGCCAGTTCGGCGGGTAGAGCAGCCCGGCCTGTGGGTTGCCGGCGTAGGGAACGCCGCACGAGCTGTACGGGTTCCACCACGGCGGCTGGCCGAATCGGTCGAGGCAGATGCGCGGGTAGTTGCGCCACGCGATGAAATACCAGGTCAGGTCATTGAGGCCGCCGTTCTGCGGCCCGACCAGTATGCCGCGCGGCTGCCGCACGAGCGGATGAAAACAGGCGAGCGTGACGAGGATGAGCAGCAGAAGAGCCACGAAGTACGAAAGGTGAAGGAGGAAAGAGGAAGAACGACGGGACGCAGGCTCGCTCGCGTTTACGTCCTTCATCCCTTCATCCTTCATCCTCTCTACCGAATCTCGTCGATGCCCTGGAGCTGCACAGGTGCGGCCGGGCGTTCGTACGAGGCCGCGGCCAGATCGGATTCTTGTCGCGGTCGCACAAAGGCCAAGCTGACGGCCGACTGGTCTTCGGTTGCGCCGGCGAGCCGAAACTGTTCCAGGCTCTCGGCGTCGCGACCCATGCGACCCAAGACCATCCCAAGATTGTTGTGGGCTCGTTGGTTCTGCGGATTCATCGCCAGACAGTCGCGCAGCACCCGCTCGGCTTCCTGCGGCCGGCCGCTCAGATAGTAGGAGTAGCCCAGGTCGTTGTAAACGTCGGGATTCTTCGGCGCCAACTCGATCGCGCGGCGGTAGTGCTTCGCCGCTTCGTCGAACCTGCCGAGCTGATCATAAACGACGGCTAGCCGGTGATGGGCCTTGGCGGAGTTCGGCTGTTTCTTGAGAGCGTTCAAGTAGGCGTCGCACGCGAGTTGATGATCGCCGTCATTCTCGTACATCGCGCCCCAGCTCAGATCGGATTCCTCGACCCCGGCGGCGGGAGCCTTCTTGGACCAGATGCCGGACAGCGAACTGCAACCCATCGCCGTGGAGACGAGGCTGGCGGCGAGCGAGTAGATCAACAGGTCACGCGATGGCCCGAGTCGGTTTGTAGACATGGTCATTGTCCCTGTGGCGTGGATCAAAACGAACCGCCGCCGAACCCGGCGCCGCCCCCGTTTCCGTTGTTCCCGTTGTTGTCCTGGAACAGAGTGCGATCAAAGGCGCGGGCGCCTTCGGATCCGGAAATCCCCGGCGCGTAGGGCGTGGCCACGAAGACCCGATCGTTCGCGGCGGCGTAGCCCATGGTCGAAAGAAAGTGGACGATCTCCTGGCGGCGCCCGGCGTCGATTTCGGCGCGGCGGTCGGCGTCGGCCGTCTCGCGGCGGGCCAGATCGGCTTCGAGTATCTCGCGACGCTCGCGAGTCACATCCGTGAACTCCTTCTCTTCGTAACGATGGCCTTCAAACGGACGGAACGTCACCGGCTCGATGAGCACCGGGAACGGCACGTCGGCCAGCCGCCGCGCGATCTGCACGACATGCTCCTGCCCGGCGGCGTTGAGCTGCACCGTGGTGCCGATCCACTCGTGCTGGTAAATCACGAAGTCCGACGCCTGCGCGTTGGTGATCATCGTGTGCCAGTGCTGATCGAGAACTTGCCCGAGCGGCTGGGGCGCTTCACCGGAATAGGTCGTGTGCATCGCCCCGTTGCAGCCGATGAACATCGCCAAGCTGAGCGCCGAGAGTAGGCTCAGCGCGGGAATCGTTGCCTGCCTCATGTGTCTGCCCTCACTTCCTGACCGATCGGGCTATCTCCTGTGCGGGAGAAGCTCTGCTAGTAGCGATACTGGTTCGTTCCGCTCGGCGGCTGCTGCGCCTGCCAGTGCCGCGCGGCGGCCGATGGAGCGACGTAGGGCGGCGCGGGTGCGCCCGTCGTCGTGGTTCGTTGTCGCGGGGTCGGACTGTACTTCTCAGGCGGGGGCGAATCGGCAAATCGCGCGGCCCTCGGATCGTAGTTGTCGGCGGGCGACTGTACCGGCGTCTGACCGTGACGACTGCTGGCCCGCGTCGATGCGGTCGGACCCGGCGAGTTGTACTGGTTCGCAAGGCGAGGCGATTGCGGCATTCGAGCGGCGGGCGTCTGGTGGTCGCTGTAGTGCGGATCCAACGCGGCGCCCATCTCGGAATGAGGCGATCCGTAGGTCGGTGCGGGGCCGTACGTGCCTGGCCCCCAGTTGCCCATGTTCTCGCCGCCGTACTCGGGCATCGAGTGGCCGGTCGGCCCGGCGACGTATTGCTGCTCGGCCCGCAGGTAATCGCGAATCCGCGTCCAGTTGATCGGCCAGACCGTGCTGCGCCACGGTGAGTTCGCATGACCTTCGGTGCGCCCGTGGAAGTAGAACTGGTGGTCGGTCGGTTCGGTGTGGTCGTAGCCGGGCAGAGGCGGCACCTCATCCCACTCCATCGGCGCCACGATTTCGGGCGTCACCAGCACGATCAGTTCGCGTTCGTTGTGTGTCGAGTGCCGGGCACTGAACAGCGTGCCAAACACGGGGATGTCGCCGAGGTACGGGATGCGGTTGTTCTCGTTGAATGTCGTGTCCTGGATGAGGCCAGCGATCGCGTAGGTTTGTCCAGCCCGCAACTCGACGGTGGTGTACGCGGTTCGTGTGTTCAGTCCCGGTGTGCCACCGACGTTCAGGTTGTTGTTCAGTTCGCTGAACTCGGGCGCCACGATCAATCGGACTCGGTCCTTGTCCAACACGGTGGGCATGAAGTCGAGGTTCACGCCGAAGCCTCGGAACTGAGTCGACACGGCCTGAGCGCCGTCGATGCCGACGGTGGTCGGCACGGCAAACTCGCCACCGGCCAGGAAGCTGGCCCAGTAGCCGCTCAGCGTGACCAGCGTCGGTTCGGCCAAGATGCGCAGCGTGCCGTTGCTGGCCAGCGCGCGGAGCGTGAAGTTGAGTTCGCGCGGGTTGAAGTTGAAGCTCATGTTCACGTTGCCGTTATCGCCGCTAAGCAAGGTCTCGACGAAATGGCGGCCGCCGGGTCCAAACGTGGCGAAGAAGTCGGCCCCGATGTCGCGCAACGCCGATCGGTTCAACTCGGCAATCTTGACGCGCAGCGCGACCGTGTGCTCGCCGGGAATCTGCAGCATGTCGACCACGAGGGCCGACCGAGCCTCTTCGTCGCCGGGAAAGTTCGCCGCGGCGCCCACGATGCGGCCGCGGCCGTAGCCGCCGAAAGCCCCACCGAAGCCGCCGTTGTTGCTGGTGCCGCCACCTCGACCATTGCGGTCGTCGTTGTTGCCCAAGTCGTCGTCGTAACCGTTGTTGCCACCCGACGTGACGATGGAGATGATCTCCGACGCCTCCTTGGCGTCTCGCGCCTGGCCCATCACGACAACCTTGTCGACGACTGGAACCAACCGAACGTGACTGTTCGGAAACATCTCGTTCAGTTGGGCCTCGAGCTGGCTGTAATCGCGCTCGCGGCGGTTGTCCAACTCAGGATCGCGGACGACATCGACGCGTATGGTGATCGTGTATGGACCGGGCTCATCACTGACAGACGTTCGGGGACATAGCTGACACTTCTTGTGAATCATGGTATCAGGTCATTGGAGCTGGGGCTTCGCCCCAGACCCCAGGATTTTTTCAGGCATGGCTCGGGTGTCCGATGCTGTTGGGGTTTTGAGTGCAATTACGGCTTGTTATCTTGAGCTTGCCTGGAGAAACAGAGTCGGGCTCTGCTGGGAAGCAACCCGACAAGGGATATCCAGGCCGAGGGTGCGCCGATGGTGCATCGTGGCCTCTGGCAGCGATCGCTGCCAGAGGCCAGCTTTGTTCAATGGAAGTTGGTTGTACGATCGTCATCGAATGTTCTTGATCACGTTCCATCGGACACCCGAGCCATGCCTTAGAAAATCCAAATCAGATCAATCTGCCTTCTCACGATGCTCCCGCTCGTTGGTCGATCTGCCGCAAGCGTTGGTGGCAGAAGTACACGTCCCACACGCCGTCGGAGGTTGTCGGTCGAACAACGACGGGTAAGCCGTAGAACGATTCGCCCAGGTAGTACGTCTGGCCTTGGAACTTGATCTCTCCACGATTGTGTACCTGACGAACAATGTCACCCGGAGCATATTGAATCGGCGGTAAGGATTCCGGAAAAGCCACTGGACTGACTTGGTATCGGCTGGCCGGTACCTGGAGTCCCAACGCCTCGTGTGGACGTTCTTGATTGTACATGTCGCGCCATGGATCGAACTGGGTCTGGCACTCGGGCAGATCGTCGTATTGTCGCGTGCGTAACAGTTCGAGTTCCAGGGTGCGGTGGAATCGTTCATCCTTTCCTTGAGTTTGCGGATGGTAGGGCTGCCCGTGAAGCAACTGGATGCCGAGCCGAATGAATCACACGCTCAAGGGTGTCAACGCCTGGTGGCCACAAGCACCCCACGGCGCGCCATTGTCCATGAGCATGGCCTTGGGCAAACCGTAGCGGCGAAAGAGCTGCGTTACTTCGGCCTGAACCGTCTCCCCTTGCTCGTTGCTGCACGCACGTAGGCCCAGAGCAAACCGAGAATGATCATCCAGCACCGTCAGCGGATGACATCGTCCGCCCCGTCGCAAGGCAAAGTGCCCTTTGAAATCCATTTGCCAGAGGTCGTTGGGCGCCGATCGCTCGAACCGCACAAACGGCTGATGCTTCAAAGACTCCTCTCGGTTCAGTCGGCCGTGGCGCCGCAAAATCTCTGTGATCGTGCTGGCCACCGGCACCTTGTCATGTCCAAGGATTTTGAGGCGAGCACGAATCTTGCGACCACCCCAGGCAGGATGCTCGTCACGGACCGCCAGTACCGCTTGTTCCACATCCGTCACTGTTTTCAGCGGTGAATGGTGAGGTCGGCGTGACCGATCTTGCAGTCCCTCGTCTCCCTCGCGCTCAAAACGCCGCAGCCACTTGTACCCCGTTTCGCGTGAGACACGATACCGGGCGCACAGTTCCGACACGTTCACACCATCCTGCCTGGCCAAGTACACGAATTCTCTCCGCAACGACACGGCTGAACACTCCTTCCATGGCATTGCTGGCCCTCCTTTCGGAGCCCAGTCTAATGCCACTCTGAGTGTCAGCCATGTCCCCGAACGTTCGTCAGCCGTGTCCCCGGTCCATACAGATCGGATACTCCTCCCCGTCAAACCACAGGGTCAGCGAAGTGGTCCCGCGGTCCAAGCCGAGGACAGAGATCTCGCGTGAACTGACTTGTTGGACGTCTGCGATCTGCGGGTCGGCAATGAGGGCACGGTAGACGTCGGCCCGCGCGTGCATCAGCCGGGCACGGCCGCGTACCACCTTCAATTCCCCCTCTTCATTGTCGATGCGAAGGATCCGCTCATCCAGCTTCGGCGAGTACTTGTCGCCTAGGTCCTTTTGTTCGAAGAGATCCCGCGACTTCTTCGGTCTATCGGTCTGGGCCTGAGCCGGCGCCGGCGCCGAGGCGGCAAGAACCGCCACAAGAACGGCCGTTACCGCCGCGCCGCTTGGAGACAACCGCGCCCAACGAGCCAGTTCACGAACACGACCCATGCCCCACATGGCCTTGCCCCTCCTGTGCGGCTGTTGCAGGTCCGATCGACGACTGTAACTCCGGTTCGCCGCTCCTGGATCAACAAATGCTGTAACGCGCAACGGCCTGCAATAGCCTACAACCCTCAGTATCGGCCCAACCCGCTAGCGAGATTTACGAAGATTCAGAAATGCGCGACCACGCCGACTTTCGCGATTCCGCCCAAGGCGCGAACAACGCAGTAGTTGCATACATTGTCGCCCACCCACGTCGCCAGCCGATAAAACTGCTGCCGGTTTTCGGTCGCCACATTTTTTTCGGGGGGAAGAGAAACATGACCACCGCCGTAATGGTGCTCGCTACGTCAGGGATATTTCCGTGCGGCGGAATCGGCTGCGGCGGCATCGGCTGCCAACACGAACACCGCTACCCCTGCCCGGTGGCGATCATGCACAGCAAGAAGGAGAAGTTCCTCGGCAGTTGGTATCTTCCGCCCGACGTGACCGGCACCTGCTGCGACAGGTTTACACATCCACCGATGCCACATCAGGGCTATTACTACTACCGGCCATACAACTACCGCCACATTCAGCAATACGCCCAGGACGGCGCGGCGATGGGTGAGGATCCTCAGATGCCGTTCGCTGGCGAGGTCTTCCGTGCTCGATACCGTCAGAAACCTGAAGCCGCTCCCGATAGCAACATGGAACCCGAACCGCTCCCTCTCGAACCCAAGCCCGTCAGGATTCGAACCAACTCAACACCGAACAACAACCAAGTGCCGTTGGCTCCCAAGCTCTACTGACAGGTGCGCGGCGTGCGTTGCGATTCGTGCGAGCAACTGTCTTGCCCGCAAGACGGTGTTGCTGCGCGGGTTCGACGCTTTGCAGTGGGACCGCCGTCGCGTTCCTACAGAAACCGTGGGACGTTCGTAAAGTGCATCGCACGCATGGATAACGACAACCAACCAGCGTAACGTGGGTCACGCCCCCCCCAAAACCCGCGAGCAAACGCGTGGTTTCGGAGCCCACGAATCTAGCGTCACACGCGCGACAATCTCGACGCCTATTCTATTCTCGTGCCATCCCGAATTTTCACTTGCATCCACCATTCGCCGCGTGTAGAAGGTGCAGGCTGGGGTGTCTGAGAAGGACTAGTTGTTGGGACAAACAACTTCACAGACAAAGGGGGGAACGGACGTGGACCATCATTCCGCCCGGACCATCCTGCTGGACAGAGGACGAGAACCATGGGAGGTTAGGGTACTCGTCGCATTTCTCGAAGAATCTGGCGTCCTCTCGATACTGCCCGACGATGCCGATCACGTAGATTTGGATGAGGCGGCTCGGCTCGTGGTCGAACGTGGGATAGGCCCCAACTTGTTGCGCGGTGCCTGGGAACAGGCTCGCGCCGAGCGACAAGAAGCCAACCGGTTGCACCTCGACAAGCTAGTGCGGTCGCTGATCGCAGACCCGAGTGACCACACGCCGGAGGAGATCGAGGAGCGAGCGCAGTACCTGTGGATGGTGGAGTCGCAACTGCTTCGTGTTGGTGTGCCGGGTGACCTAGTGGTGGCCTTGGCCGGGCTGCTGCAACTAGCCGACTGCCCGGTTTCTCCGACTGACACACCGCATGAACTTCGGCTCAAGTTACATGCTGTGGTGAAGGATCTGTTGGTCGCCACGTCAACCTGAGGTAGCCAACAACCATTGACGGGACCGCAGGCAGTTGTCCGTCGCCTTCGGCTCGGCGTTATACTGCACGCGGCCATCAATGAAACGTTTTCGTTTAACGCCCAGCCGAAGGCGCCGGCAGAATGGCTGGGATTGCATCTGCGGTCGCCTGCGGCTCCGCGTTAAACGAGTCAAACCTGCCGCGTGCGGCAATAAACAAGGCGCCTGCGCAAAGTGCGTCGCACGCCCAACGGGGTTGGTTGGGGCTTGGTTCGCCTTGCAACGACGCCGGGTACCGATATACTCTGCTCCCTTCACCTTCGGACATTCCTACTTGGCCAACCGAATTGGAACACGGCGGGACCAGGACACGACTTGGGAGATGTGAACGATGACATCGACGGTAACGGACATTCGCACGTTGGTGCTTGAGGCGGCTGAGTTTGGCGACAAGGAAGTGGAGGTGCTCCGCGAAATACTGGCCAATGACGCCACGGCGGTGCAGCGACTTCGCGCGGTCGCCGCGACGCTTCTCGAAAAGGCCCGGCACAGCACGGGCGTCGAGGGGGAACGCACCAAGATGCGGCTTGGAATCGTCGAGTATCTGCTCGGTCGCACGTCGAGTGCGGTCGAACATCTGCGCGGCGCCCCACACCAGGCCCTCGCGGCGTACTACCTGGGCCGGACACTTGAGGCGCGAGCGGATTTTGCCGCGGCCGCCGAGGCGTTCGAGAAGGCCGGTTCGCTCGGCTACAGTTCGATTCTCGCTCAGCTTCATCGCGCCGGTTGCCTGCGGGCGTCGGGCCAGAGAGATCAAGCGATGAGCATGCTGAAGAAGCTGGAAGCCGAGGGGAGCAAGACGGCGGAGTACCATTATCAACTCGGCCGCTGCCTGATGGATTCGGGCGACACACCCGGCGCGAGCCGGCATTTGGAACAGGCGCTCGACATCGACCCGCACCACCCCGAGGCGTTGTTCCACGCGGCATTTCTGAACGACATGTACGGCAACGACGACGACGCGATGCAGCTTTACGAGCGGTGCATGGCGCGGTCGCCGGTGCACGTCGGCGCGGTGTACAACCTAGGCACGCTGTACGAGGACCGAGGGTTGTTCGATCGAGCGGCCCGGTGTTTCCAGCGAGTGCTGTCGATCTATCCGACGCACGGCAAGGCCCGACTGTTTCTGAAGGACTGTAATGCGTCGCGCGAGATGTTCTTCGATGAAGAGGCCGAGCGCGGGCGCGATCGGTTGACGCAACTGCTCAACACGCCGGTGACCGACTTTGAGCTTTCGGTGCGGAGTCGCAACTGCCTGCGCCAGATGGGCGTTCGGACGCTCGGTGATTTGGTGCGCACATCCGAAACCGAGTTGCTCGGCCGAAAGAACTTCGGCGAGACGTCGCTCGAAGAGATCAAGGAACTGCTCGCCGCCAAGGGGTTGCGGATCGGCATGATGCTCGAACCCGCCGGCACGGGCACCTACACGATCGAACCGGACGAGATGACCGACGCCGAACGCGAAGCGATGGCCAAGCCGATCGCCGAACTCAATCTGTCGGTGCGGGCGCGCAAGTGCATGGGCAAGCTCGGCATTGCCACGGTCGGCGATCTGATGCGACACACGGCCGACCAGCTCCTCGAGCAGAAGAACTTCGGCGTTACGTCGCTCACGGAAGTTCGCCAGAAGCTCGGTGAGATTGGCCTTAAGCTGCACGGCGACTAGACCTCAAACAAGCGAAGTTCGTTCGGCCAATCTCGAATCGACGACGATTCATCGTGGCCGAGCGAAGTCTTGGAGTGCGGTGGCTTGACACCGCTTTGGATCGGTTTACGCGAAAACTCAAGCAATCCAAGGCAGAGTCAAGCCACCGCACTCCAGAGCTCTGTTTGATTGAGGACTAGACTAGTGGTCCGCTTCCGTCATCTTCGCTTGGTGCGTGTGGCCGGCAACTGAATCGCAAGCGACGACCCCTCACTGACGTTCGGGTTGGTGTGGCCGTATCAACGACTCAAACGTGCCCCCTTCTCCATTTGGCTTCGATGTTCTCGATCGCGATCCGACTAGTCGGGCGCGGCACGGTCGGCTGCGCACCTGGCACGGCGTTGTGGAGACTCCGGTCTTCATGCCGGTCGGAACTCAGGCGACAGTGAAGGGGCTGTTGCCCAGTCAACTCGAGTCGCTAGGGGCGGGCATGGTGCTCGCGAACACGTACCATCTCGCACTGCGACCCGGTGCCGAGACAGTGGTGGCGCTCGGCGGTCTGCACACGATGATGGGCTGGAACGGCTCGATCCTGACCGACAGCGGCGGGTTCCAGGTGTTCAGCTTGGCCGAGCGAGTGAAGATCACGGACCACGCGGCGACGTTCAGTTCGCACGTGGACGGAGCGCCGATCGAGTTGTCGCCCGAGCGGGCCGTGGCGATTCAGGAATCGCTCGGCGCGGACATCATCATGTGCCTCGATGAATGTCCGGCGCACACAGCCGACCGCGGCGTCGTCGCCAGGGCCGTTTCTCGCACCACGCAGTGGGCGCGACGGTGCAAGGCGGCGCAGCGTCGGACGGACCAGGCGCTGTTCGGCATCGTGCAAGGGGGCACGGACATGACGCTGCGCGGCGAGTCGGCGGCCGCGCTCAGCGAACTCGATTTGCCCGGCTACGCGATCGGGGGTTTGAGCGTCGGCGAAGGTCATGCCGAGATGCTCGCCGTGCTCGACGCGACCGTGCCGTGCCTGCCCGACGACCGGCCGCACTACCTGATGGGCGTGGGGCGGCCGCAGGACATCGTCGAGGCGGTCGCGCGGGGCATCGACATGTTCGACTGCGTGCTGCCCACTCGCAACGGCCGAAACGCGACCGCGTTTACGTCCACTGGCCTTCTGAAGCTGCGTAACTCCCGCCACGCGCATTCGACGGAACCGATCGAACCCGGCTGCCCATGCCCCGCGTGTTGCCGGTTCAGCCGCGGCTACGTGCGGCACCTCTTCATGGCCGATGAGATGCTCGGACCGATGCTTGTCTCGCTGCACAATGTCGCGTACTACCTCCGGCTGATGGGCGAAATCCGCGATGCAATCAGCCGGGGCGCGCTGGCTGAGTACCGTCGAGATACGCTTGCCCGCCTTGGGGCATGAGTTTATGATTCCGCTCTTGGTTTAGACCGACCGGCGAGATTGTCCACTCGCAACGTCCCTTTTGAGTCGGACGCATGTACCAGATTGACCATGCCTGAACTACTGTACTACACGGTCTGTTCTATCGCTCAGGGGGGCGATGGAGCGGCGGGCGCCGGCCAGGCCGCGCAGCCCAACCCGCTGTTTCAACTCGTGTTTATGGGGTCGCTCATCATGATGATGTTCTATTTCATGATGATCCGGCCACGACAAAAACAGGAGCGAGCGCACCGCGACATGCTGGCCGCGCTGAAGAAGAACGACCATGTTGAGACCAGCGGCGGCATCAAGGGCGTTGTCGCTGTGGTGAAGCCCGAGGACAAGGAAGTGGTGCTGCGCATCGATGACGCCAGCGGGGCAAAGCTGCGTGTAGCGATGTGGAGCATCGCTCGCGTAATCGGGTCGGAAGGCGACGCGGCGACGACAAAGAAGGAATCTTCCTGATTGGATGAATCGCAATGATGGATTGGCTGCTTGCGCACACTTGGGTGATGTGGGGCGTTATTGTGGGCCTCTATGCGGTCGCATGTACGGCGCTGGCGAATTGGCTGCGCGACAACCGTGTCTGGCTGATCATCGGGGCCATCGTGCTCGGCATCGTGGCCATGACGCCGCCCGACGAGAAGCTGAAGAAGGGCATCGATCTGAGCGGAGGCACGATCCTGATCTATCAGATCGACACGGCCAACACGCCGGGCGGGTTCACCGAGATGGACAAGATGGTCGGCGCGTTGTCCAAGCGCATCAATCCAGCCGGCACGCTCGATGTGACTCTGCGGCCGATGGGCGGCGACCGCATCGAGATCATCATGCCCGCAGCCGATCCGCAGCAAGTGAAGTCGATCCAAGACAAGATCACCCAGATGGGCCAGCTCGAGTTTCGGATTCTGGCCAACGAGAAGCATGACGGTGAGCGCGGCAACAACGCGATTCGTCAGGCACGCGAGAATCTACGGAAGGAATCGGACGTCAATTTCCAACTCGGCCGGCAGAAATATCAGTGGGTCCGCGCGTTCAAGCCCGAGGAGTTTCTCCGTGAGAGCTCGACGCCCGGCGAACGGGTTGCCCTGGAGGAGGTGAAGGGCGAGTTCTACGTGTTGACGCTGGTGCCGGAGGAACAGATGTATGTGACCGGCGGCGAACTGTCGCGGGCCGATCCGACCACCGACCAACAGATGCAACCGGCGGTCGGTTTCACGCTGAACTCGACGGGCGCCCGCAAGTTTGCGCGGTTGACGCGTCGCTACAAACCGGAACCAGACCAGTTCCAGTACCGGCTCGCGATCATCCTCGACGACCGGGTGATGTCGGCGCCGGTGATCCTAGGGCCCATTCCAGGCGGCCAGGGCCAGATCACGGGCGGCGCCGACGGCTTCAAAGCGGCCGAAGTCGAAGACCTCGTACACATCCTGAACTCCGGCAAGCTGCCCGCGATGCTGATCCCGACGCCGATCAGCAAGGACGCGATCACAGCCACGCTGGGCGAAGACACTATTCGCAAGGGCACTCAAGCGATCGTCGTGTCGATGATCGTGGTGCCGATCTTCATGCTTGTCTATTACTGGTTTTGCGGCGCGGTGGCAAACGTCGCGCTGCTGCTGAACCTGATCTTGATACTCGGGTCCATGGGTTTCACTCAATCGACACTGACGTTGCCTGGCATGGCGGGGTTGGCTCTGACCGTCGGCATGGCCGTCGACGCCAACGTGCTGATCTTCGAGCGCATGCGTGAGGAACAAGAACGCGGCAGCTCGCTCAGTCAGTCCCTGCGCAACGGTTTCGACCGCGCCTGGCTGGCGATCTTCGACTCGAACCTAACCACCATCATCACGGGTGTGATCCTGTGGTGGCTGGGCACCGACCAGATCAAGGGCTTCGCCGTCACGTTGATCATTGGGCTGGGCGCCAACCTGTTTACGGCGGTGTTCGTTACGCGAGCAATCTTGGAGATTTGGTTGCGGCGAGGGCTGCTGACCAAGACGACGATGTTGCACCTGATCAAGACGCCCACGTTCGACTATGTCGCACCACGGCATTACTTCATGTTCGGTTCGGCGGTGCTGATCGCGGTGGGCGTCGCCGTGACGGCGATACGCGGGACGAGCCTGCTCGATATCGACTTCACCGGCGGCACTGCCATATCGGTGCGGCTGACCGACAAGTCGAAGGACGCCGGATTCGTACGGCGCGAGGCCGAAACAGTGCTTCAGAACGTGCGCGTCGAGCGGTTGATTCCCGAGGGCGCGAGCGAGACCGACAGTCTGTTCCTCGTGCGCACCACCAACCAGGACCAAGACGCCGTGCGCTCGGCCATCCGCAAGAAATTTCACGACGAACTCAATATCCTTGCCGTGCCGACGATCGCCGCGGCCGACTGGAAGGTCGAAGAGATTCCGGCCCAGGACGACGCCAAGGCCGACGAGAAGAGCGAGGCGAGCAAGGACGACTCGAAGGCGGACGACGACCCGAAGAAGGCCAAGGAAAAGGACGCTCAGCCCAAGCCAGAGCCGTTCGCGGGCGGCTGGCGCGTTCGCTTGAAGCTGAATCAAAAGGTCAACGTCGAATCGTTGGCCGACAAGATCAACGGTGTCTTGCGTGCCAAGCAATTGAGCGATCCGTCGCTGCACTATTCGCTCAAGCCGGTGGGCGGCGCGACGGATGTCGCCGACAGCTTTGTACTCGAGACCAAGCAGGACACGAACTCGCTGCGCACGGAATTGGCTGCCGCGCTGGAGGCGGACCCGATCTTCGAGCGAGAAAACAACTTCAAGTCGCAAGTAGCGGGCGAAACGCGCGGCAAGGCCGTGCTGGCACTGGTTCTAAGTTGGGTCGCCATGATCGTGTACCTCGCACTGCGGTTCAAGAATGTCAGCTACGGGCTGGCCGCCGTGGTGGCGCTGGTCCACGACGTGCTCGTGGCTCTCAGCTTCGTGGCGTTATCCGGGTGGCTCTACCGCGCCGTCCCAGGCCTGGCGTCGCTGCTGCTCATCGAAGACTTCAAGATCGACCTCACCGTCGTCACGGCGTTCATGACGATCACTGGCTACTCGGTGAACGATACGATCGTCATCTTCGACCGCATCCGCGAGGTACGCGGCAAGAGCCCCCACCTGACGGGCGACATGATCAATCTGAGCGTCAACCAGTGCATGAGCCGAACGATCCTCACGTCGCTGACCGTCGTTGTCGTGCTCTTCATCATGTTCGTCTTCGGTGGGCCGGGCATTCACGCGTTCGCGTTCTCGATGCTCGTCGGCTGCCTCTCGGGGACCTACAGCACCATCTTCATCGCCGCGCCGATCCTCATCTTCTTCGCTGGCCGCAAGCAAGGCGCAGCGGGGGGCGCGAAGGGGGTCGCGCTGCAGGGCGCCGGGGCGCGGGTCTGATCCCAAACGGCTAAATAGCCTTGCACGATTCTGGGACAGTAGCCCGACGCGCCAGCGAGGGGGCACATGGCGAAATCACAAGAAATCAGGCCCGGTCCCTCGCTAGGCTGTAGAGCCAAATAGCCTTGCACGATTCTGGGACACTAGCCCGACGCGCCAGCGAGGGGGCACATGGCGAAATCACAAGAAATCAGGCCCGGTCCCTCGCTGGCGCGTCGGGCTACTGTCCCTGCGGACTCCCAGGATCACGCAAGGCCATTTAGATCAGCGCCTGTGGCACATCCCCAATTCCACGCACATCAGTCGCCCGCCCACTAACCGTTTTGGGCTGACGTGGTCGTAGCCAAAAAACGTTTGGTTGGCTCGATGCCGCGTCGATAAGGCGAAGTGAGAATCCCGCCTAGATCGAACCGGTGAGCCGAGCGACTGCAACTCGGGCCCGGTCCCTCCCCTGGAGGTACAAGCCCATGCAACGCGACGTTAAAGTCGGACTCGTGTTAGGTATGCTGCTCGTGGCAGTTGTAGCCGTAGTCTTTTACCGCAAGGAAGACGGGGACCACGAGAAGTTTGCACGTTTGGTGCCCGGCCCCAACGCAGTTGCCGACCAGGCGCGAGTCGCGCTGGGCGCTTCGGCTACTGATCCGTACCCCGTGGCGCCCGAATACGTCGGCGACCGCTGGCAGCGGCCACGCCGGCCTCGATCGGCCGAAGCCGCCGCGCCGCGTACGCCGACCGCCGATCCTGCTCACTCGGAAAGCGCTGCGGCCGAGCCGGCCCGCGGTCCGCGCGTGATTCTGCACCCGCCCGAGTTCGGACCGCCCCCGCAACGTGCGAACCACTCGCCACAGGGAACGGTCAAATCCATTAGCCGCACAAATCGCCCTGACGTTTCCATCCGCAACCTGACATCCGCCGACGCCGCGCAGGAATACGTGATCCGCGAGGGCGACACGCTCAGCGACATTGCCGGCCGAGAGCTAGGGCAACCTGACCTCTACCCGATGATCTACGACGCCAACCGCGACGTACTACGCGATCCCGAGAGCATCCCGGTGGGCCAGAAGATTCGCATTCCGCTGATTCATCGACCAGCGACTCCCCCGGCGCAGCCAGGTCCACAAGGTGCCGCTGAGCCGCCGCAGGCCGCGCCGTCGCGGCCGGGCCGCACCTATGAGGTCCAGGAAAACGACACACTGATCCGCATCGCTCGTCGTATCTACGGACGCGAGTCGATGTACGTCGAAATCCTGCGATCCAATCGCGACCAACTCATCGCGCCCGAAGATCTGCGACCGGGCATGGTCCTGACCCTGCCCTAGCCGTTGCCTTCCGCCCACGCCGGGTTTAGCTTGGGTACATGCCGAGCACTCACTCAGATCACACCTACATCGGCACGTCGGGCTGGTCGTACGAGGACTGGAAAGGCATCGTCTACTCCGAGACCGGCCGCGGCGATACGCTAGCGTTCATGGCCCGGCACTTCGACGCGCTCGAGATCAACGTCTCGTTCTACCGCGACGTGACCCCCGCGATGTCGGAAAGTTGGCTGCATCGCGTCAGACGTATCAACCGATTCCAATTCACGGCCAAGCTGCACCAGCGGTTCACGCATCAACGAAGTGCTGCATTCCCACACGAGGAGTTGGCCGAGTCGCTCGAGGGGCTGCGGCCCTTGCACGACGCCGGTCGGCTCGGCGCACTGCTCGCGCAGTTCCCGTGGTCGTACCGCGACTCACCCGACAGCCGCGAGTGGCTGCGGCGACTTGCTGAGGCGTGCCTCGTCGGGCCGCTGGTGATCGAACTGAGGCACGATAGCTGGCTATCGGACGACGCATTGGACTTCGTGCGATCCCTGGGCGTTGGTTGGTGCAACATCGACCAGCCCGCTCACCAGCACTGCATTCCACCGACCGAATTGGTCGCGTCGTCGATCGGCTACGTTCGCCTACACGGTCGCAACCACGCCCGCTGGTTTGACCACGACGAGGCCAGCCAGCGGTACGATTATCTATACACCGAGCCGGAGATCGACGCCTGGGTCGCCCGCGTACGCCGCATCGCCGCCCAGGCCGAACGCACGTTCGTCTTCACCAACAACCACTTCCGCGGCCAGGCGCCTGCGAATGCGCTGGAACTGATGGCCAAGCTGAGGCGAGTGCAAGTCAGCGTGCCCGATGGACTACTTGCTGAGTATCCCGTGCTCAGCAAGTTCGCCCGCCCGTCGCACCAAGTTCACCAGGGCCGTCTGTTTCAGTAGCGTTGGCTATCCCGAACCGACCTTGCGTCGTTCGCTCACTTGAGCGGCAGTTCCTTGACCTTCCAATCCTCGCGAGTCTGAAGCCCATCCAACGTCCCGCCGCCGCTGACCCAATAGGCGGCGCCCTGGAGCCAAGGTGTTGATTGATGGCCGAAGTGAATCGTGTCGAGAACCAGGTCATGGTCGAAGTGCATGGCGAGAAAATCTCCTGAGTCGTTTCCAAAATAGCGAAGCCCGTCAGGCGTGCTGTCATGCAGGACGGCCGAAGACAGGTCCACGGGCACCCAGCCGACTCCCTCGGCAAAGAACTCCGCCTTGGCGTGCTGTTGATAGTACGCGACCTCGCCCACGCGCTCTCCTGAATTGGCGGAAGTGGCCCATCGGCCGACGAGCAGCCGGGCGGGAATATCGTGCGCCCGCATGGCCGCGACGAACAAGATGCCAAGACCACCGCAGTCCGATGCCGGGCCGTTGCAAACTCGTGAGGCGTGTCGATCCATGCTGCTCAGGTACTCGTACTTGTAGTTTTTCTTGATGTGCAAGAACGCCCGTCGAGCGTACTGCACGTCTGATTCGTCGCTGACACGAACAAGCGCCGTACGTCGCAGCCAGTCTCGAAAAGTCGGTTGCTGATAGTCGATGAGCGCCGTCGCGCTGAGGAATCTTTTGCGGTCCGTTGGGTCAAGCGAAGTTGCGGCGCGTTGGCGAACATCGCCTTGCGTCGGTACGAGTCGGCGGGCCGTGAGTGTGGCCTCATGGCGAACTCGAATACTGATGCGTTGCCGAAGCGCCGCCGCCTGTACTGGCACTCGCGCGAACAATACCTCCTGCTGGAGCGGACTCGACTCCTGAATCACTCGAGCTGTCGGCTCCATCGCCGAAACCACCTTGGCTTGTCCTGGTAGATCGGGGAGCTTGCCCGCAAAGAGTATCCACTCTTGCGCTGATAGATTCGGCCCGGTGATGTCGATCGTGTAGACCGCCTCGACCCGCCTGACCGGCGTCCAGTCCAAGCGAAACGGAGCAGCGACGCGGAGATAGGTCGTCGTCGCAGTCGGTAGAGACGGCGTCGGCGCCGACTTATCACCGGTTCCCGGAACTGGCCACAGGCGGACGACCTTGTCGTGCCCACCAGAAAGGGCCGATTGCCCATCGGCCGAGAACGCAACCGCCGTGACGGCGCCAACATGATCGCGCATGGCGACCAGTTCGCGACGCGACGCAATATCCCAAACACGAGCCGTCCCGTCGGAACTGGCGGTCAGGAGCAATCGGCCGTCGGGCGACAGAGCGAGCGCGTTAACCGCTGACGTGTGGCCGGTGACTCGCCAAAGCTCGGAACCCGTTTAAGCGTTCCAAACTCGCGCCGTGTTGTCGATCGCACCGGTGGCCGCCAGCTTGCCGTCTCGCGACAACGCCACGCTCCATATCTCGTCCGTGTGTCCAGTCAGGCGATGCAGTAGCTTTCCTTCGGCGACGCTCCACAGCCGAGCTGTCTTGTCCCAGCTTCCTGATAGGGCGCGCCTGCCATCCGCCGAAATCGCGACGGATTTGACGGCATGAGTGTGTCCTCCAAACCGCCTGACCATCGTCTGGGCGGCGCCATCGAGGACCCAGGCGGCGTTTCCTTCCCGCGCTGCGACCCACTGGCCATTGCTTCGTCGCTCGCCCCCCGCGCCACACACCACGCGCGTCCCATCGGACGAAATCGCAAGCCCCCACACAGGTGATCGAATGTCGTCGAATCGGTGCGACTGCTGAGGTGGGTCAAGTTGCCAAGTGCGGACGGTCTTGTCCCAACTTGATGAGATGACCGTCTTGCCGTCGGTGGTGAAGGCCGCGCCGGTGACTTCGTCCGTGTGACTGAATCGGTGTGCCATGACGCCGCTTTGCACGTTCCACACTCGGACACTGCCATCGGCGCTCCCCGAGACAACCAGCCCGCCGTCCGGCGAAAAGTTGACCGCCGCGATTGGCCCGGAATGCCCGACAAAACTGCGTGTTTGAGGTTCTTCCGCCGCGGCCAGGGACTCGAAACAAGCGATGGCGAACCAAACCGCGCAGACGCCAACTCGAAGCGGGCTCGGCGATGGAGGTGTGAGGACTTCGGTGCGGCGGGGCAGAATTGAACTGAGTGACATTCAAGTTCCTTTCTGGTCGAGGATGACTGCGGTGTTCGTTGTTGCCCGTCACGTTTGTCAGCGAGCAGGGGCTCGCGGTTGGAATTCGTCGGGGAACCGCGCGGACAATGCCTGCCAGCGTTGCCGGATTTCTTCGATGCTGAGCGGGACGACGGCGCCCGATGCGTCCAAACGGCGTTGAGATAACAGCTCCGCGATGCTCCGGAGGTCGGTTGCGGGGCGAGCGTCTGGACGAAGATCAACGAGGCGGTGGTTGCTCGGGCGGCAGCGGGGCGGGGCACAGCGCCGCGGCGGCTTGATTCATGCGGTCGTAGTCGGCAATGAAGGCGCGAAGTTCGTCGGCGAGATCGGGCCAGCGAGCGACGAAATTCGGTTGGGTCGGGCCGGTCGCCACGCTCGAACGATTCCACATAGACGGCAATCGCATCGTTCAGACGTTGTTCGCGGTCGTTCATGTCACACCTCGTTACTCGTGGTGCGGGCGCCCTGCTTGATGCCAATGAGCGGTCGGCGCCGATCCACCTGGGTTCGTGCGACCGGGTTCAGGTAATTCGCGAAACCGCTCGAAGTCGTCGTCGCGACCGTCCGCATCCATCGCCGGTCCCTGATGACGTAGGCGTAGAACGCGTCATAAGGTTGCGCGCCCGAGAGGCGTTTGCAAGGATTTCCACGGACGTCGCCAATTTTCGCGAGGCGCCCAGCCTTCGCGTAGCCCCGATGGACGATTCAGGAATGCGCCGGCCTGCGGCACCCGCGTGCCCGGCGTGCGTCGCGAGACGCTCAGCGAAGTGGCTGTTTGGAAAACCGATGTGACGACGGGCTTGGCTCAATAGCTCAGTTCAAACCCGAAGTAGAAATTGACGCCCGGCTGGAACACGCCGCGGCCGGGACGTAGGTCGAGGTGCTCGCGGTAGAACTTGTCGGTAAAATTCTCGACGCCAGCGACGAGCAATAGGGAATCGACGGCCTGCCAATAGGCTCGCAAGTCCCACGTCGTGAACCCCGGCGTTTCTAGTTCGCCGAGGCTGACCGCCAGGCGGTCCTGGTTGTCCACGATGCGGGCGGCCAGTTCGACGCCCCAGCGCGGGTTCGGCGATGGGTCGTGGTAGCGCAGACCCAGGCGTGTTTCGAGCGGCGGGATGCCGGGCAGCGGCTCGTGTTCCGCGCCGGCGAAAGCGCTGCGCGGCGGCGGGAAGAACGGCGACGGCGTCACACGCGATCGGTCGCGACCTTCCACGTAACTCATGAGGGCAAAGCCAGTCCATTGCGGGTTGACGTCGTACTCGGCCATCAACTCGAAGCCCGCCAACGTCGCCAGCGGCGTGTTCGTGAACTGTTGGAAGAAACCACTATCCGGATCGGCCGGATCGTTCAGCCGCTCGTCGAACGTGATGTAGTCGTCAATCCACGAATAGAAACCGGTCAACCGTCCGCGGAAGTCGTCGTACTCCGCCTGGATGCCAAGGTCGATCTGACGCAGCCGCTCCGGATCAAGCTCTGGGTCGCCCGAGACGGACGATAGGCCGGGCTTCAGCACACCGATGAACGAACCGACGGCGTACAGTTCCGTCAGCGTGGGCGGCCGCTGGGCGAACGCCAATCCACCCGTCGCCGTCCAGCAGTCGGACAGCTCATATTCAGCCGTTGCAAATGCAGACCAAAGCACGAAGTGCTGTTCGAGACCTGCGCCCAGCAGGGTGGAAATCGGGTCGGGCACGCCATCTACATGGTCGCGGGCGTTTGCGCCAACCCAGTCCACGCGCCCGCCGCTCTTGAACTTGAGTCGGTCGGTCCACGGCAGCGTGTGTTCCACGAAGAGACCTGGGTTGGCCGCGTGCGAATCGGGGATCGGAAAATTCTGTTCGGCGGCCGGCCGCAACGGCTCGATGTCGTTCAGTTCCATCCCCACGCGACGCAGGTCCACGCCGAGCGTCAGTTGCGGCTGGTCCGCGAAACCCCACGTCAACGCCGCGCGAAACCCCGCCGACGACTGATCGACGTCCGTGACCGCCACGCCCGGCACGTCGTTCAACCCGTCGCCATCCAGGTCGCCGAACAAGGCGTCGTCAAGCTCGGGAATCTGTTTGCGCTTGCCCGATCGCTGTGCATTCCCCTCGAACCGCGTGCGGTTGTACCAGGCGTCCACCGTGAAGCGGTCGAAGCTGCACTGATCCTCGATGAGGTATCGCACGTTGTAGCCGTCGGTCACGAGGAAGTCGATGTCGAAGACCAGCCCGGGGAACTCGACATCGGTCTGATCGAGTCGCAAATAACCGAACTCGATGCGGCTGTCGCACGATAGGTCATAGCCAATCATGACGTTGGCGTCGCGCGATTTGTAGCTCGACGGAATCTCGAAGTCGTCGCCCGTCTCGTAGTCGCTGCCGGTGCGGTGCCCGTACTCGGCGCGGACGCCCCAGTCGGTCGAGCCGCCCCAGACGCTCTGCCGGCCGTACCACTGCTCGCCGTTTGTCTGGTAGTTCAGGCTGGTGCGGCCGTGCCACTGGTCACCCGATTCGTAGCGCGGCGTCGCGGTCGTCTCGACGTCGATGAACGAGAAGCCGGGTCCGTAGCGAGCACTGTGCGGCGCTTTAAGCACGATGATGTCGCGAATGATTCCGGAGTCGACCTTGCTCAGCATGGTGTCGAGGTCTGACCGGGCCGGCGAGTAGCTCGCCCCGTCGAGTTGCGTCAATATCTGACCGACGCGATAGCCGCGTACGCGCGGATCGTTTGCGATGGGCGATCGCCGTTGCACTTCGATGCCGGTGCTCGCCTGCGACTTGCCAAGCAGACTTCCGGCGTCGGTCGAGCTACGCAACTCCGACTCGACGCCGGCCACGAGCGTCGCGGTAGGCGTCTCGGCCCGGTCGCGCCGCTCGGCGCTCAGCAGGTTCAGGTCCACCCCGCGATAACCGAGCGGCAGGTCGCCGCTTGTCGGCGCGACCTGCGTCGGCATCGGTGATTCGCCCGCCGCGGGCGGATCCGATTGTGTCGGTTGTTGCGGTTGCGCAGTTTGGGCGACTTCATTGCCGTCGAGAGGCGATCCGCCCGGCTCCACGCCAAGCCCAGCCTGGCCAACCAGCGCCAAGCCCAAAAGTCCCTTGAGGATAAGCGGCCTGCTTTGCACGTCTGCTCCGTTTCGGTGGCACAACCAAAGGGCGCGGTCACTCATCCAACGGTTGCACTTGTCTTTTTCGACAAAACCCGCTGGTTGGTTACAGGTGAAATAGGCCCCGCATTCGCGCCGTACCCGGAAGCCGTCGCCGGCCGCACGCCGGGGCGCACGACGCAGTTTTTTGCGATTTGGCGTGCGCAAGTCGTTTAGCGCGGAGCCGAAGGCGACGCCAGGCAGTTGTCCAGATAGTGTCGTCGCCTTCGGCTCCGCGTTAAACGAAGCGCCTGCGTAAAGTGCGTCGCACACCCCGCCCGTCGACCCACGCTGTGACGCGATTGCGGTCCGTGCCGCGCGAAGTTACGATCCTTGGCGGATGCGTCGCGGAGGTTCCGTCGCCATGAGCTTGGTAGTACTCACGTTGCTCGTCGCCCTGAGTCCTGCCGCGCCCGGTCCGATTCCTCAAGAAGGGCGAGGCCCGCCCACTCAACCGCCCTCGAACACGACCCCGGCCGTACAGCCGTTCGTGGAAAAGTACTGCACCGACTGCCATAACCGCAACGACAAGACAGCCGGGCTTGCCCTCGACCTGGCAAGCGAGCAACCGATCGACCGCGACCTGCGAACGTGGGAGCGGGTCGTGCGCAAACTTGAGTCGCGGCAGATGCCGCCGCCCAATCGCGACCGACCGGACGAACGAGACTACGTCGCCGTGCTCGACTCGCTCACCACCGCGCTCGATCGCATCGCCGCCGATCGGCCGGACCCAGGACGCACCGGCACGTTCCGGCGGCTCACGAGGACCGAGTACCAAAACGCCATTCGCGATCTGCTCGCCATTAAGATCGACGCCGCTGAGCTGCTGCCCGATGATCCGGCAAGCCACGGCTTCGACAACATCACCGTCGCCGACCTGTCGCCCACTCTGTTGGAGCGATACATCACGGCCGCCCAGACAATCAGCCGGCTCGCCGTGGGGCGGCCACAGCAGGCCCCGCGCGGCGACGTGTTTCGCGTCCGCCCTGACCGGACGCAGGAGCAGCATGTCGACGGCCTGCCGATCGGCACGCGCGGCGGAGTGCTCATCCCGTACACATTTCCGGTCGCGGGTGAGTACGACGTCGAAGTGCGGCTCACGCGCGACCGCAATGAGCACGTCGAGGGACTCGCCGAGCCGCACGACCTGGAGATACTCGTGGACCGCGAGCGGATCGCGTTGTTCACCGTCCGTCCGCCGCGCGAGAGGCAGGATCACGCCGAGGTCGATGCACACCTGAAGAAACGCATCGCCGTGAGCGCCGGTCCACACGACCTCGGTGTCACGTTCATCAAGCGTTCGACATCGCTGCTGGAGACCAAACGACAGCCGTACCAGGCCCAGTTCAACATGCACCGTCACGCGCGTACGACGCCGGCCGTCTACCAGGTGTCGATCACCGGCCCGTACGGGTCGAACCGCACGGGCGATACGCCAAGCCGGCGCCGCGTGTTCACGGCGTGGCCCACCGGCCCCGAGGATGAAGGCGAAGCCGCGCGGTGCATCCTGGCCCGGCTCGCGCGGCGGGCCTACCGCCGGCCTGTCGCCGACGACGACCTCGTCGAACCATTGCGGCTGTTTCGGCAAGGGCGGCACGAGGGCGGCTTCGAAGCGGGCATTGAGCATGGGCTGAGTGCGATTCTCGTCAGCCCCCAGTTTCTATTCCGCGTCGAGCGCGAGCCGCCCGGCGTCGAGCACGGCGCGGCGTACCGAATCAGTGATGTCGAGTTGGCGTCGCGTCTGTCGTTTTTCCTCTGGAGCAGCATCCCCGACGACCAACTACTCGATCTGGCCGAGCGTGGCGAACTCGGCCGGCCCGACGTGCTCGACGTCGAGGTGCGGCGCATGCTCGCCGACCAGCGATCGCTTACCCTGGTGACGAACTTCGCCGCTCAGTGGCTGCACCTGCGGAATCTCGAATCGAGCATGCCCGACCAGCGACTGTTCACCGATTTCGACGACAACCTACGCCAGGCGTTCCGGCGAGAAACCGAGTTGTTCATGGAGAGCATCGTGCGCGAGGACCGCAGCGTGCTCGATCTGATCGCCGCCGACTACACCTATGTCAATGAGCGATTGGCCAAGCACTACGGCATCCCGAATGTTTACGGCAGCCGGTTCCGCCGCGTGTCGCTCGACGCCGCCAGCCATCGCGGCGGCCTGCTGCGTCACGGCAGCATTCTGACGGTCACGTCCTATGCCACGCGGACTTCTCCGGTGATTCGCGGCAAGTGGATTCTCGAGAACCTTCTGGGCGCGCCGCCCCCGCCGCCGCCCGACAATGTGCCGCCGCTCAAAGACAACACGATAGCGGCCAACCTATCGGTCCGCGAGCGGTTGGCCGAACACCGATCGGACCGCGCGTGCGCCCGGTGTCACAGTCTGATTGACCCCGTCGGCTTGGCGCTGGAGAATTTTGACGCCGTCGGCCGCTGGCGCGAGGTCGAGGCCGACAAGCGGATCGACGCCTCTGGTGGATTGCCGGACGGCAGTGCTTTTGAAGGTGTGGCGGGGCTTGAGCAGGCGTTGCTGAAACGGCCTGAGTTGTTCGTGCGTACCGTGGCCGAGAAGTTGCTTACGTACGCGCTCGGGCGTGGCGTCGAATCGTACGATGGGCCGGCGGTGCGCAAGATCGTCCGGCAATGCCGCGCGAACGATTTCCGGTTTTCGTCGTTGGTCGCGGGCGTTGTGACCAGTGTGCCGTTCCAGATGAGGCAAACGGATCTGACGGCCGAGTTGCCACGATCGGATCGACCCAACTCGGATTAGCCGACGAGGAGCTATACCGCACGCGGCAGTTTGACTCGTTTAACGCGGAGCCGAAGGCGACCGGAGATGCACAATCCCAGCCATGTTCCGCGGGCGGCCTCGGCTGGGCGCTACACGAAAACGTATCATTCGTGGCCGCGTGCGGTATGACTGTAAGGTCCGGTAGGGCAGACCGGGACGTGAGTCTGCGGTGGCGACGCTACCCAGGCTCGATGCAGAGCAAGACAAACCAAGGAGTCCGGCGATGTTCATCACGAAAAAGGCCCTGCCGCGGCGCACCTTCTTGCGCGGCGCCGGCGCAACGCTCGCCTTGCCGTTGCTCGATGCGATGATCCCTGCCATGACCGCGCTGGCCGATTCGGCGGCCAGCCCCGCACGGCTGCGACGGCTCGGCCTGATCTACATGCCGATGGGCTGCGACATCACACGCTGGACGCCAGCCGGCGACGAGCGACTCGACGAACTCTCTCCCACCCTCAGTTCGCTCGAGCCGGTCAAGGACCATGTCACGGTCATCACAAACCTCGACCTGCAGAACGCCTATCCAGGCACGCACGCGACATCGAACGCCGCGTTCCTGAGCTGCGCCCGCGCGAAGCGCACAGAGAGTAGCGACTACTACCTCGGCACGACCGTCGATCAGATTGCCGCCAGGCAACTCGGCGGCGAGACGCAACTACCGTCGCTGGAGCTGGCCATGGATTTGCTGTCGCTCGTGGGCCAGTGCGACAACGGCTATGCGTGTGTGTACCAGAACAATCTTTCGTGGTCGTCGCCGACCACGCCACTGCCGGCCGAGGCGCACCCGCGCCTGGTGTTCGAGCGGCTTTTTGGCGAAGCGGGCAGCCGGGCCGATCGCCGCGCGGCGCTGCGAAAGCGTGCGAGTCTACTCGACGCGGTGACCGAGGATTTCGCGCGACTGGGTCGCCAACTCGGGCCGGAGGACCGCGCCCGGCTCGGCAAGTACCTCGACAGCATTCGCGAGGTCGAACGGCGCATCCAAAAGGCCGAAGCCAGCGTCCAGGACAATCCGCTACGCGACCTGGATCGGCCCGCCGGCGTGCCGACTGCCTACGCCGATCACGCGCGGCTGATGTTCGACCTGCAGGTGCTCGCACTCGAAGGCGACATCACGCGAGTCATCACGTTTCAGCTCGCCCGCGAGACCAGCAACCGGTCGTACCCCGAGATCGGCGTGTCCGACCCGCACCACCCGCTCACACACCACGGCAACGACCCTGAGAAGATCGCCCGCATGGCCAAGATCAACCAGTTTCACGTGTCGCTGCTGGCGTACTTTCTCGAGCGGCTGGGGGCCACGCCCGAAGCAAGCGGCTCGCTACTGGACCACTCGCTCGTTCTGTACGGCAGCGGCATGGGCAATCCGAACGTGCACGATCACACGAACCTGCCGATCCTGGTTGCCGGCGGCGCGGCGGGCAAGATGAAGGGCCGACGACACATTCGATACAACGAACCGAAGCCGCTTGCCAACCTGCACCTGACGCTGCTCGACAAGGTCGGCGTCCGCCTCGACAAGTTTGCCGACAGCACAGGCAAGGTAGACGACCTGTTCGAGCCGCTGGCAGTGTAGCCGGCCGGGCGGCAGCGCCGCGCGGCACGCGGCGCGATGACTTTGAGCAACCGAAGAACATGGCCAAGTACCGATTCATCGCGTTCGTCCTGTTGCCGGGCCCGCTGCTCGCGGCTGGGGCCCGTGGCGACGATCGCGCCGCACTTTTGGCCGACGCGGTGGAAAAACAGGATCGCGACCGTTTCGATGTGCTGTTCAAGCAAGGCGTCGACGTGAACGCCGCTCAGGTCGATGGAATGACCGCCCTGCACTGGGCCGCTCAGCATGCCGATATCGAGATTGCCCGGCGCCTGGTCGCGGCCAAGGCCGACGTTCAAGCGAGCAATCGTTATGGGGTCCGGCCGCTGTCGTTGGCGTGCGGCAACGCGGCGCCTGAACTGGTCGAGCTGCTGTTGGCGGCTGGCGCGGACCCGAACGCCGCGTTGCCGGGCGGCGAGACCGCGTTGATGACGGCTTCACGCACGGGCGTGCTCGGGTCGGTCCGGTCGTTGCTCGCACGCGGGGCGGACGTAAACGCCAAGGAACGCAACGGCCAGACGGCGACGATGTGGGCGGCCGCCGAGGGTCACGCGGATGTCGTCTACGCATTGATACAAGCCGGCGCCGACTTTCGTTCGCCGCTCGCGTCGGGCTTCACGCCGTTGTTTTTCGCCGCACGCGACGGCCGAAGCGAAGTCGTGCAAGTCCTGCTCAGGGCCGGCGCCAACGTAAACGAGCCGATGCGGCCGAACAAGTCTGGGGGCAAGTCGCCTCGCCACGGCGCCAGTCCGCTCATCATGGCCGTCGAGAACGGCCACTTCGAACTTGCCGTGGACCTCCTCAAAGCCGGCGCCGACCCCAACGATCAGAGGTCTGGCTTCGCGGCCCTGCACGTGATTTCGTGGGTCCGCAAGCCGAACCGTGGTGATGACCCCGACGGCGACCCACCCCCGATCGGCTCCGGCAACATGACCAGTCTTCAGTTCGTTCGCGAGTTGGCCCGGCGCGGGGCGAACGTGAATCTGCGGCTTGATCGCGGCGCCTCCGGACGCGGACGATTGAACCGGACGGGCGCCACGCCGTTTCTGCTGGCGGCCGACACAGCCGACCTCCCGCTGATGCGCCTGCTGGTCGAGCTTGGCGCCGACCCGACGATTCCGAACGCCGATCACGCTACTCCGCTGATGGCCGCCGCCGGTCTTGGCACCATGGCCCCCGACGAAGAGGCGGGCACGGAACCCGAGATGATCGAGGCGGTGAAGTACCTGATCGAGCTCGGCGCCGACGTCAACGCGGTCGACGACAACGGCGAGACCGCCGTGCACGGCGCTGCGTACAACAATGCACCGTCGGTGGTCGATCTGTTGGTTGCTCGCGGCGCGAGGGTCGCAGTCTGGAACCGCAAGAACAAGTACGGCTGGACGCCGCTTGTCATTGCCGAAGGCTACCGGCCCGGCAACTTCAAGCCCTCGCCCGAGACAGTCGCCGCCATCAAGCGGGCCATGCGCGCGGCCGGCGTCTTGCTCCACGGGGATGCCGACGAACCGACAAAGTGCTGTGATTGATTGGCGGCCAGTTCGCTGGTTTACATCCATCAACGGTTGGCAATCACCACAATCGCCCCGATGGCTGTCGCGAGGCCGGCGACGAACAGGAGTATCTTCACCCAACTGTACGGCCGCTCGCCCTGCACCTCGCCGCTGTTCGCGTTCACCACTACCTGATAGGTCTTGTCGCGAAAACGATAGGCCATGAGCCAGACCGGCAGCAGCAGGTGCTTGTACTTGATGGCTGCGTGCCACACGTGCATCGAATCGATTCGCTGCTCGTCGCCGCCGATGCGCCGCTTCACCTCGACTCGCAACGCACCTTCCATGCGAACCTTCGCCTCGTCAAAACCCTTGTCGAGCGGGACCGAGTAGGTCTGGGCCAGGAACCCCGCCAGGAGCTGCTGGCTAAACGGAGCACATTTGTCGAGCGACCACGGCTCCAGTGCGTCGAGCAGTCGCTTGGGGACGGCGGTGGTCGCAGAGACGAGTACGTCGTCGAAGAACTGCTCGAACGAACCCGACGCGTGGCGCCAGCGAGTCCTGGTCTCCTCGCGTTTGTTCTGGCCTGTGCCGACAGTCACCGTGTAGTGCTCGCCGCGCTGGCCGCTGTAGCGAGTGTGTGCCATCGTGTCGAATGTCCAGAACGGCAGGTACAGGCCGTTGAACTTGGCGTTCACGCCGCGGCGTCGGAACTCGTTCGGGGCGAACCATCGCGATTGGACCCATGCGGCCAGGTTCGCCGCCGCGCGGGTCTGTTCGACGTGGAACGGCAGCACGCCGTCGACCGGCACGCGATCCGGCGAGTCGTGTACGTTTTCGCGTTGCAGCGGCGAGCCGCAACAGCCGCATTCGGTGCTCGTCAGCGTCTCGGTGAACACGACCGTCGCGCCGCACGACGAACAGCGAATCTCGCTCGCGGCCACCTTGTCGGTCCGCCCCTGCTCGCGAAGGAGCGTAAGGCGGCCGAGCATCGCCCCATAGTCTTGCTCAGCCGCCGCTGTCGCTTCGTCGAACGCGATCGCCTTGGTCCATCCGCAAAACGGACACTGGAGTTGCTGTTGGCCGATGCTGAACCGCAGATCGGCGCCGCACTGCTGACACGGGAAGGTCCGTCCCTTCCCGTCGTCGATGCTCTGGCCGGCGTCATTTGTTCTGGAGCCGGATGTCGAACCAGGAAGCGGCGGCGGTTCGTTCATGATCGGATGGGTTCGACCTCGGACTCTTGCTTCAACCGGCCGGCGGGGGCGGCGGCTGCACAGTGCCAAACTGAGGGGCGAACTGAGGGACTTGGCCGGCGGGCGTCCACGCGGCGAGCCCTGGCGTCCAGAGCATGACGGTTGGCGCGATCTGGCCGCTCGTGATGCCGGCGGAAATCTGCGCGGCGTTGAACGGGCCGCGCGTCTGACCGTTTGCGGCTATGTGCCACGCGCCGCTGGGCGGCGCCGGCGGCGCCTGGCCTGTCGCAGCGCCCGGCATACCCATCGCCGCAGACTGACCCATCGACTGCATCATTTGGTTGGCCATGGCCATGCCCATGCCGAGGCCCATGCCGTCGGACGCCGCGCTGCCCGACGGGTTCTCGGCCGCGGCCAGCATCGCCTTGCCCATCTGAAACTGTTGGAACCGGCCCATGTCGCCGATCACGCCCATGCTCGTGCGCGTGTCGAGCGCCTTCTCCACCTCCTCGGGCAGCGAGATGTTCACGATGAAGAGTTGCGGGATGTCGAGTCCGTACTCATCGTCGACCCGTTCCTTCGCCTTCGCACGCAGCTTCTGCGACAGCTCTTCATAGCTGCCGGCCAGATCGAGCGCCGCGATCTTGGATTCGCCCAGCAGGTCGGCCAGCGCGGTGCAGATGTTCGACCGCATCAACTCATTGATCTCTTCGGCCTCGAACACGTCGTCGGTGCCGACGAGTTCCTTGAGCAGTGCCTTCGGGTCAACCGCCTTCAGTGTGTACGTGCCGAACGCCCGGATGCGAATCGGGCCGAAGTCGGCGTCGCGCAGCATGACCGGGTTGTTCGTACCCCATTTCAAACCGGTGATCTGCCGCGTGCTGATGAAATAGACCTCCGACTTGAACGGGCTGTCGAACCCATACTTCCAGCCGGCGAGCGTGCTGAGGATCGGCAGGTTGCCCGTGTTGAGCGTGTGCGTGCCGGGTTCGAACATGTCAGCCAGTTGCCCTTGATGTACGAAGACGGCGACCTGGCCGGGTCGCACGATCAGCTTGGCCCCTTGTTTGATCTGGTTGTGATAGCGCGGGAACCGCCACACCAAAGTGTTCTGCGAATTGTCGACCCATTCGACGATGTCGACTAGTTCGCCGCGCAGTTTGTCGAGCAGACCCATGACGTGTTCTCCTTGTCACCACCTACGAGACTCAACAGGCGTCGCGCAGTCTAGGCGCGGCTGTGAATGGTCGTCAAGTGTGGCAAGGTAATTCAAGATGTTTTGGGTGCACGACGCGGTTTGCGATTTGGCGCGCGCAAGTCGTTTAACGCCGAGCCGAAGGCGACGGCAGGCAGTTGTCCAGATAAGTGCCGTCGCCTTCGGCTCGGCGTTAAACGAAGCGCCTGCGCAAAGTGCGTCGCACACCCAGATGTTTCCATCTGCTGTTGCCAATATTCGCAGCTTTTCAAACAATAGTCCCGCTTTCATGCCCGCGGCCACGGAAGTGCGGGCGCAAGGTTTGCCCATCCTGAGGGAAAGGAGACCCCATGAGACTTGCTCGCGTGTGGCTGATCGTCTCGTTCGCGGCCGGCATGGCAATGTCCCCCTTGGCGCGCGCCCAGCAGCCGACCGTGCAACAGATGTTGCAACTGAAGCCGACGCAGCGGTTCGTCGACAGCGACGCGCCTGCCGCTGAGCAACTCGCCGGCTGCAAGAGCGAAGTCGTGCGCGAAGGCCGGGCTACCGGTTGGGTGCTGCGCGACGCCGCCGGTCGCGAGTATCGGCGTTTCATGGATACGAACCGCGACAACCTCGTCGACCAATGGCGCTATTATCGCGAGGGCGTCGAGGTCTATCGCGACATCGACTCAAACTTCAACGGTCGCGCCGACCAGTTCCGTTGGATGAACTCGGGCGGCAGTCGCTGGGCACTCGACACCAACGAAGACGGACGGATTGATGGCTATCATGTCATCTCGGCCGCCGAGACCACTCGCGAGGTCGTGCGCGCGCTGGCCGCCAAGGATTTTGCGGCGATCGAGCCGCTGTTGGTGCGGTCTGGCGACTTCGTCGGAGCGGTCGCCACGCCCGACCGAATCAAACAGGCGCCGGCCAGGGCCAAGGCGCAGTTTGCGACGCTGGCGAGCCAGCTCTCTCATCTGACGGGCGACAGCGAGTGGCGCCGGCTCGAGGCTGGAGTGCCTCTGCTGCTGCCCGGCGATTCGCCCGACGGATCACGCGACGTTCAGGTTTATCGCAACGCACGAGCGATCGTCGAAACTACCGATCGCGCCGACGTACTTCAGTTCGGCGAGTTGGTGCTCGTGGGACGAACATGGAAACTGATCGACCTGCCGGCCTTCGTCGTGGACTCGCCGCCGGCCGTCGCCGCTCGCAATCCGAATGTGCCGAATGTGCCGGCCGAGCCTGAGCCGCCGACGACACCGCCGGTCGACGCCAAGCTGCAGGCGCTGATCGGGCAGCTTCAGAAGCTGGATGACGACGCCGCCAGGCTGACGACCGACGCCGCTTCGATCGCGCGGTACTACGCGGCGCGGGCCGACGTGCTCGAAAAACTCGCCGCCGAGGCAAAGCCCGAAGACCGCGGCGACTGGCAGAGGCAACTCGTCGACAGCTTGGTAGCCGTCGTGCAGGCGCAGGAATCGAAGGATGCGATCGAGCGCCTGAACCGAATCGCCGAAGCCGCGGCCGACGCAAAAGATCAGGAGCCGCTCGTTGGCTACATCAAGTTCCGGGTCATCTCGGCTGAGTACACACGCCGCATGCAGGCTGAAGGCAGCGACTTTGCCGCGATCCAAAACGAATGGCTCGATCAACTGGCGAAGTTCGTCGCCGACTTCCCCGACGCCGATGACACGCCCGATGCCCTGTCGCAGTTGGCTGTCGGTATGGAATTCACCGGCAAAGAAGATCAGGCCAGGCAGTTCTACAAGAAGCTGACCGAGTCGTTCCCAAAGCACACGGCGGCCCAGCGATCGGCCGGAGCGCTGCGGCGACTTGAGTTGGTCGGTCAGCCTATGCAGCTTCAGGCCACGACGCTGAGCGGCGCCGCGGTCGACATCGATAAGCTGCGTGGCAAGGTGGTGCTGGTGGATTTCTGGTCCACCACTTGTGAACCATGGAAGGCCGATCTCACCCGCCTCAAAGAGGTGTATGGTAAGTATCACGCCAAGGGTTTCGAGATCGTAGGCATCGCCCTCGACAAGGATCGCGCGGCGGTGGACCGGTTCGCGAAACAGGCGGCGGTCCCCTGGCCGATCGTGGTGGAATCGGCGGCGATGGACGGCCCGCTGGCGACGCATTACGGCATACTCGCGCTGCCCACTCAGTTCCTTGTGGATGCCAAGGGCAAGGTCGTGAGCCGCAGCATCTACACTTCGCAGTTGGAAGACGAGTTGAAGAAGCTCCTGAAGTAATCGTGCCGGGGGTGTATTCCGTAGCTGCGCCTCGCTCGTTTAACCCGCAGCCGCAGGCGAGGTCGTGTTTGATCCGTGCAATTCGCACGATGCCGACCTCGCCTGCGGCTGCGGGTTAAGCGAGCACGAATGCAATTACGGGTATGCACCCTCGTGCCGGGGCGACCGAAGTCGACCGCTCACTCAACGAGAAGCAAGCCCGCGTCGGTCGGCGAGACGACGCAAGACGGCATACTCGCGGTCGGGCTTTGCGCAAACGACCTGGCGGGCGAGGTGAACGATCGCGAGTGCTGGGACGGCCACGCTCATGGCCAACGTGTACCCCGCAACGCCGCCGAGGCCAGATGCGGAGTCGACGAGCACCCACACACTCAGACCAGTCAGCGCCAGCAGAATGTTGGGCATCTCACAACTCCTGAGAAACAGACGATACAAACCAACGGTGACGTACCAAAGCCGAGGGCGAACCAGGCCGACGCCAGACCGCCGGATCGTGCATGTCCGAGAGCAATCCGACACCGCGGCGGCCGCTGGGGCCGACAAACCGAGGCCAGGCGTCACGGGATCTCTTCCCTCGGTCCATGTTTTGAAGTACGCCTTGTAACGGCAGTCGTTGGTTAGCGACAGGGCCGTCATGCCGATCGCCAGGGCGGCGCCGGCCAACGCCCAGCCGAGTTGTCCAGTACGGACCGCCACGCCGTAACCCAAGGCGAAGCCGCTGGCGGCGTGAACGATGTGGTGCATCATGAAATCGAAGTAGACGCCCGTCACCGTCTCGGTGCGGCAGAACCGCGCGATTTGGCCGTCCACATGATCGAGCAGATACCAGGCGTGCAGTACGAGCACCCCGAAAACGAATCCGGCGGCGGACGGCGTCCCGATCAACACGGCCCCGCCCAGTCCGACGAATAGCGCGGCGCCGGTGACGACGTTTGGTGAGACCCGCATCCGCAACGCGCACCACGTCATGTACACCGCCGCCGGCCGCGCGAACGATCGGGCGAGCAGACTGCCAACCTCTCGCCAGCGCGGCTTCTGACAGGCGGCCCCTAGCTCGCGTACGCCCGGCATCAGTTTCATGACGGATCCTTTCCATGGTCGCCAGCACAGAGAGGTCTGCTCACCAAACGCTGAGCCAGCAGCACCATCGGTCCCGCGCACCATGCCGCCGCCCCGGCGAACCAAACGCCCAGGTTCGCGTCATGGGCCGGCCCGAGTGCCATAGCGCCGCCGAACGCGTACACGACGGCAACACAGACTCGGACGGCCGACCGTATCGGGCCGCCCGCGGCGCAGCAAAGCGTCACCATCAACACCAGGCAGAATGTCGCGGCGGCTGCGCTCGAAAGCGCGATGTGTACCAGCGTTCCCTCGTGCGTCGCGAACCAGTATGCACCCGCCAGCGACGACAACGCAGCGAGCACCGTGGCGAGAAGCATCGCTGGCGTGCGACCGAGCGTCACGAGCGAATAGCGAAGCGGCATGGCAACACCAAGCGCGGCCGCCCCGATCACGAGGCCGCTCGCTGCTGTGAGACCCGGTCGATAGCTGGGAAGGAGCCAGTCGATCACAAGTGTCCCCGGGCCGAGCAGCAGTGCCGAGCAGGGCGCCATCGCCAGCGCGATCACTTCGGCCGTTCCGAGTCCCAGCGCGACGACGCCGACGCGGTCGCCGCTTCGACCAAGCGACTCGGCCTGACGCGGGTAAATGACGTTGGCGACCAGATTCGCCTGATCGAACAGCCACGCCGCCAACAGCATGGCGACCGAGTACCAGCCCAGTTGCTCGGCGCCGTCGGATAGCCAACCGACGATCACCAGTCGGTCCACCGACCGCAGCGCAGTCAGCGCCAGCGCTTCGGCCGCGATCGGCCAACCGCCGAGGATCAGCGCCTGCGTCAGGCCGTGATCCAATCGCGGCGCAAACCGGAGCCGCCCGATCGACCGCACGAAGCTCGCGTTCAGCAACTGAGCCGCCGCCGCGCCGGCCAGCAGACCGAAGTAACCGAACGCGACCGCGCCGCCGGCCATCAAGACAAGGTCGGCCACAGCGCCGACCGCTCGCGCCTGGGCGAGCACCGGAAAATTCTTGGTCGATCGCAGCACGGTCAGGCAGAATCCGTGATACCGTCCAACGACCGCCAGCAGCGCAGCAACCGCGCATGCCGCCGCCCACTCGGCCGAACCACGTGCAGCTTGGACGAACCCGGCGACGACCAAGGCCGAAGCGACAATGAGGCCGGTGCCGACCTCGTTGGTCATCGCCACGTCGGCGATCTGCCGTTTGAGTGCGGTGTCGCCGCGCCCCGTGGCGACGGCGATGTCACGGCCCGCTGCTCGGTTGATTCCGAAACTTGAGTACGTGCCGTACTCCAGCACCGTCCGCATCGTCGACCAGATGCCCATCAGCGTGGGTGCAACCGCCGCACGCAGCACGACACTGGCGATCGCGCCGAGCGCGGTCGCCACCTGGGCGCCCGAGATCAGCGCGAGGCCATCGCGCAACACCGCGCGACGCTCGGAGTCAGTTAAGACAGTGATGGGGCGAGCATCCGTGCTCATGAGTGACAGCCAGGCCAGGGTGCGCCCGATTAGAACGGCCACCTTGCCCGTTCCATCTTACATCGAGCCACGGTATTATCGGGAACCAGCGTGATTGGTCAATCTCAGGGAAGAGGGGGAGAGTCACTCATGGCAGCGTCAACCGTCGTCAATGATGTCCCGCATGTCTTGGCGCCCGAAGATCGGCCGAACGTCGATCACTTGGTTACCGAGGATGACACGCCCGTGGACAACATCTTGTCGGAAAAACAGCAGCGTCTGCTCACCGAATCTCTCCACAGTTCGTGGTCGTTGCAGGCGGGCGATCGCCGGTTCGTCGCGCTGGCCAACGTGGGCCTGTTTTACGCCATACACCGGCCGCCGTACGTGCCGGACATGATGCTGAGCCTCGATGTGTCGCTGCCCCCGGATGTGATTCCCAAGCCGCATCGTTCGTACTTCATCTGGGAGTACGGCAAGCCGCCCGACGTGGTGGTCGAGGTGGTTTCCAACAGAGAAGGCGGCGAACTTTCGGAGAAGATCGGCGGTTACGCCCGTATCGGTGTGAAGTACTACGCCGTCTACGATCCGGAACGGTTGCTCGGCGATCAACCGTTTCGCGTGTTTCAACTGAAAGCGACGAGCTACGTGCCGATGGAGGAGCCGGTCTGGCTGTCGGGCGTCGAAATCGGGCTCCGCCTGTGGCAAGGGCGATACGAGGATCTGGATGCGACATGGCTCCGCTGGGTCGATTCATCCGGCGCGATCATCCTCTCCGGCGCGGAGCGAGCCGCCTCGGAACGCCAACATGCGGAACAGGAAACCCAACGGGCTGAACACGAACGGCAGAGGGCCGAACACGAACGGCAGCGGGCCGAACACGAACGGCAGCGGGCCGAACACGAACGGCAACGGGGCGACAGGTTGGTAGACCAGCTAAGGCGCATGGGTGTCGAGCCGGAGGCATAGGGCCGCCGCCGCACATGAGAACGCATGGATGCCAGCCATTCCGAACCCGAGTCACAACCGAAAAGTCGATCGGAACTCGTTGCGTTTGCGGTCGCCCTCCTAGCGGTCGAGGCGTTGTTCTTTGGAGATGCACTGCGACCGGGTTGGGTGTTGAGCGCAGCCGACTGGCTGCTCGCGAGTGAATCGTTTCGCGAGCCGACAAGCGAGTATTACGAGCCGACGAACCGGCTGCTCACCGATGTCGCGTGCCAGATGGACCCGTGGTTGCAGTTGGCTGGTCGCGAGTGGCGAGCCGGGCGAGTGCCGTTGTGGAACCCACTCGCGGGGTGCGGCTCGCCGCTGGCGGCCAATGCTCAATCGGGCGTGTTCTTCCCGCCCAATCTGATCTTCTTCCTGACCGATTCTCCGCACGCATGGGTTGTGGCGGCCATTCTGAAACTGTTCATCGCCGGCGTCGGTGCGTTCTTGCTCGCTCGCGTTTTGGGTCTGGGGCGATTGGGCCGCTGGTTTGCCGGCCTGTGCTTCCCATTCAGCGGATTCACGATCGTCTGGCTCTGTTATCCGATGGGCGGCGTGGCCGTGTGGTTGCCGCTCGTGCTATGGCTGGTTGAGCTGATCGCAGAGAGGCCTGACCGAAAGCGCGTTGCCTGGTTGGGTCTGGTTATTGGGCTTGTGCTGCTCGGCGGCCATCCGGAAACCGCCGCCCACGTGCTGATCGTTTCGGCGGTCTGGTTGGCGTGGAGATGCTCCTGGCGATCGGACATGGCTCGCTCGCGACGGCTGGTCGGGTCGTTCGCCGCGGCGTCGGCGGTCGGCATCGCACTTGGCGCGGTGCAGTTGGCGCCGTTGGCTGAGTACTTGCTCGCGAGCCAGGCGTGGGCCGAGCGATCCAATCGTGTGCGCGGCCTCCTCGCGTGGAGGCGTCCCGACGTGTTGGCGTCGCCCGCGCTCGCTCTGCCATACGTTTACGGTAGCTATCGCCGCGGACACCCGCATGTAGAGAAGGCGCTCGGAGTCGAGAACTTCAATGAGATATCGGGAGGTTACGCAGGTCTAGCGACCCTGGCGTTGCTCGTGCCGCTCGCGTGGGCCGCGCGATCGCGTCATCGATGGGTTCCGTTCCTGTTCTGCCTCGACGCGTTTTGTCTGGCGGCGACGTATCGGCTTCCCGTGGTCGACAACCTGCTGCGACTGATACCCGTTTTGAACGTGACCCAGAACCAGCGGTTGCTGCTGGTCGTCGCGCTGGTCCACTGTTTGTTGGGAGCCGCTGGTCTGGAGCAATGGTCGCGAGCGGACTGGACGATCCCGCGCCGGATTCGCGTCGCTTGGGTGGGTCTGCTGGCGATCGTCGCGATCTTGCTTTTGGTCGCGGGCGTTCTGATTCGGCGGGCCGACTCGATCATCGCTCAGCGGGCGACCCGTCATTTCGCAAACGAAGCGGTGCGTCGCAGTCTGGATCCAGACGCGCTGGCCGGCCGCGCCGAACACATGGCGCAACAGGTCCAACAGTTTTTCCCGCGGTACTACACGTCGGTCGCCGTCGGAGTCGCCGGCATCGCGATGCTCGTGTGGTGGCGCGGCCTGAACGATCGCGCCCGATCATGGGCGGTCTTGCTCATACCGCTCACGGTCGCCGACCTCTTCCTGTTTGGCCGCGGCTACAATCCGGCGATCCACCACGAACAGTACTTCCCGGACTGTTCCGTTATAGCGCTGCTCCGTGGCGAACAGGGCAACCACGCGACACCGATTCGCGTCTTGTCGCTCGAAGAAGAGTTTCCGCCTAACGTCCTGGGCCGTTACGGAATCGCCGATCTGAGAAACTACGATGCCGTCGAACTTCGGCGTCACCTGGAGTACTTCGGCGGGCTGTGGGCTGACGACGGTACGGCCAGCACGAGCAACGATTGGGCGACCTGGGAGCGGGTCGCCGCGCAGTTGGATCGGTTGCGCCTGGCCAACGTCCGGTTCATCATCTCGACCGCCGAGCCGGGAAATCTCGCCGGCGTAAGACTCGTGCATCGCCACGGGCGAGTAGGAGTGTACGAGATCGAAGGCAGCCGTTTCGTCAGTTTCGCCGCCGACTCGCGGGCGACCGCGCCGGTCGGTCCCGTGCCGGGTGACGTGACGGTTCGAGAGTATCAGCCGGGCTACATCGAGTTGGACGTGGACCTCGCCGGACCATCGGGTCGTCTGGTGGTCGCCGAGACGTGGGCGCCTGGTTGGACCGCATCGGTCGACGGTTCGGCGGTTGAGGCGCTGCCGTTTGAGGGCTGCTTCGTCAGTATTCCAGCGCAGGCCGGTCGGCATCGAGTGATGCTGCACTATGCCCCGCGCAGCTTTCGAGTAGGCGCGACGGTCAGCGTGATCGCGGTCGGCGTGATGGCCGTGCTGATCGCAAGGCCCGGCCGCCGGCGGGAGTCGGCCGAAGCTGCCGCGACTACTTGATCGCAGCGGCGCCGGGAGCGGACGCAACCAGACGCTCCGCGTGTCGTTTCATTCCGCCGCACCGGCTGCATCTTCGTCACCGCAGGCCTGGCAGTCATGCGCCGTCCTTGTCGTCCAAACGATTCAGCCGGTTTGCCCGCAACCGCACCCGGTCACAATCCCGCGGGATTTCCCCGACCTCGCGCCGATGGATGTACTGGTTCAAAGCGACGGAACGGAGTCCCATAGCCACGAAGGAGCGGCCATGCGTCGAAGCTTGATGGTGATCGTGATGGCGTCGCTGTGCATGTTTGGCATGGCGGGACAGCGATCGGCTCGTGCCGACGAGACGTGTTCGCACGGTAGTTGCGCCAGCCACAGTTGTAAGCCGGTGCATCACGCCCTGAACAAGCTGGGGTTCTCTTACTTCATGAAAGGCCATGGATGTTGCAGCAAGGGCAAGAACCCAAACTGCCGAATCTACATTGATCCTCATCGCGCCCCGCGCGATTTCTGGATGCTCCGCTAGACTGGCTCTCCCCCGAGCAGTCTAACTCCCGTCCCCGGCCGAAGTCCTTCCCCCGAAGACTTCGGCCGTGTTTTTTTCACAGCGTTGAGTAGGTCACGTTGAGTAGTTCAAACACAGGGATCAATCGCACAGGTTCCGGCATGCTCAGGTGTAAGTTATCTGCGGCGGTGGAGGCGGCACGGCAGTCCGGCCGGCCGCTCGTCGCACTCGAATCGACGTTGATCTCGCACGGGCTTCCGTGGCCGGCGAACGTAGAGACGGCTCGTGAGGCCGAGGCGGCCGTGCGCAGTGCCGGAGCCACGCCGGCAACGACGGCGTTGATCGACGGCGAGTTGCGAGTCGGGCTGGATGACGGCGACCTGGATCGGCTCGGCCGCGGCGACGGCATCGTCAAGGCGAGCCGACGCGACCTGGCTTGGCTCGCGGCTCGGGGTGGGTCCGGAGGCACGACCGTCGCCGCGACCATGTTCATCGCGCGTCGCGCGGGAATCTCGATCATGGCCACCGGCGGAATCGGCGGTGTGCATCGCGGCGCAGAGACGACGTGGGACGTGTCGGCCGATCTCATCGAACTGTCCCGCATGCCAGTCGCCGTGGTCTGTTCGGGCGCGAAGTCGATACTCGACCTGCCGCGAACGCTCGAGTTTCTGGAGACCCACGGCGTCGCGGTGATCGGCTACGGCACGTCGGAGTTTCCCGCGTTCTTCGCCGAGTCGAGCGGACTGCGGTTGGACGCTCGGGTGAATACGCCCGATGAGGCGGCCGCTGTCGTGCATCACGCGCGACGGATCGGTTCGCCCGGCGGCTTTGTCTTTGCCAACCCGCCGCCACCGGAGGTCGCCGTGCCGCGAGATGTCATGGATCGGCTGACTGTGGCCGCGATCGCGGCGGCCGACAGCAATCAAGTTCGCGGCAAGGAGCTCACGCCGTTCCTGCTTCAAATCATGCGCGAACTCGATCGGGACGAGCGACTACTGCGGGCCAATCGGGCGCTGGTTGTGGCCAACGCCCGCCTGGCCGCTGAGATAGCGTGCGCCTTGGCCGAGCCGCGGCGCTAACGACCCAGCCGTGCGGCGCCGGCGTTGCAGATTGCCAGCGGTTTAGCTTAGATTTCTCCACCGAAACTCGGAGAAACATCGGTGCGAGTGCTGATCACAGGCGGCTATGGCTGCATCGGGACTTGGATCGCGCGGCAGTTGCTCGATCGCGATGTGCCCGTGTGGGTCTACGACTTGAAGGAAGACCTGCAGCGTATGAAGCAGGTGCTCGCGCCGACCCAGCTCGACGCCGTGCGATTTGTTCCCGGCGATGTGACCGACTTGGATCGCGTCGTTGGCAGCCTGCGTGAACATCGCATCACGCACCTCATCCACTTGGCCGGGTTGCAGGTGCCGACCTGTCGCGCGAACCCGATTCTGGGCGCCCGCGTCAACGTGATCGGAACGCTCGCGATGTTCGAGGCCGTGCGGCAACTGGCCCCGCAGATCGAGCGGTTCGTCTACGCCAGCTCGGCCGCAGTCTACGGACCGCCCGACGCCTACGCGCCCGGCCCGCTGGCCGCCGATGTGCGGCTTGTGCCATCGACCCATTACGGTGCGTTCAAGGTCTGCAACGAAACGAACGCGCGGGTGTACTGGCTCGACCACCAGATTCCGTCGATCGGCTTGCGCCCGTGGACGGTGTACGGTGTCGGTCGCGATTTTGGCGTCACCTCCGAGCCGACCAAGGCGATGAAGGCGGTCGTGGTCGGCCGGCGGTACCACATCAGCTATGGCGGGCTGCAGGATTTTCAGTTCGTTGAAGACGTGGCCGCCACGTTCATTCGCTGCCTGGAAGTGCCGTATCAGGGTGCGGGCGTGTACAACCTGCGCGGCGCGGTGGTGGACCTGCCGGCGTTCCATCGCGCGCTCGTCTCGGTGGAACCATCGGCCGCCGACCTCGTGACGCACGGCGATCGCCAACTACCGATCGCATTCGACATGGACGATTCGCCGCTCCAACGCGACATCGGCCGTATCCCGCAGACCCCGCTGGCCGAGGGCATCCGGCGCACGATCGCACACTTTCGCCACTTGCAAGACGAGGGCCGACTGGATATTAGCGAGTTGGAAGGGTGAGCATGAATTGGGAGTACAAGACATTCGTGGTTTCGAAGCGGGGTTTCACCGGCAGCGACGCCGACGAAGAGGCACTGGACAGAGATCTGAATTTCTTCGCACAGCGTGGTTATGAACTCGTGTCGCAGTTTGAAACGCAGGACGATGCGAGGGAGAATCTGTACGTGGTTTTCATCTTTCGTCGAGACATTCCATAGTTTGGGCAGGTAGATCACTTGCTGACATGCCTCATCACCGGCGGAGCGGGATTCATCGGCAGCCACCTGGCCGAGGCGCTGCTCGCACGCGGCGACGCGGTGGCGGTGATCGATGACCTATCGAGCGGATCGCGCGACAACATCGCCGCGATTGCCGAACATCCCCGGTTCCGGTTCGTCGAAGGCTCGGTCGCCGACGATCCGCGACTCGACGAACTGGCGGCTCAGGCGGACCAGGTGTATCACCTGGCCGCCGCCGTCGGAGTCAGCTTTGTCACGCAGTACCCTATCGAGACGGTCGAGCGCAATATTCAGCCGACCGAGCGGGTGCTGAAACTGGCCATGGCCCGCAAGTCGAAGGTCTTCCTGGCGAGTTCCAGCGAGGTTTACGGCAAAGGCTCGGCCGAGCGCATGCACGAAGACGCCGACATGGTGCTCGGCTCACCATCCAAGACGCGCTACATCTATGCGTACACCAAGCTGATCGATGAGTTCCTGGGCCTTGCGTACCATCGCCAGCGCGGGTTGCCGGTGGTCGTCGGCCGATTTTTCAACGTCGTCGGCCCGCGACAGACGGGGCGTTACGGCATGGTGATCCCGCGGTTCGTCGGCCAGGCGCTGGCCGGAGGTCCGGTCGAGGTCCACGACGACGGCAACCAGGTCCGCTGCTTCATGCACGTGCGCGACACGGTGCGAGCGGTCACCGAGTTGATGGAGTCGCCCGCGGCGGTCGGGCAGATCTTCAACATCGGCAACGACGAAGCGATCACGATCCGCCAACTCGCCGAACTCGTCGTCCGTCTGGCCAATCCTGCGGCAAAGATCGAGCACATCAGCTACTCGCAAGCCTTCGGCCCCGGATTCGAGGACGTCCGCTGCCGCATCCCCGACCTCACGCGTCTGCGCAGCACGATCCACTTTATGCAACGCCACTCGATGGAGGATATCCTACGCGAAGTCGTCGAGGCGGAACGCAGTCGGGGCCACTGAATGCGACCGCGATTGTCCGTGGGCATGACCCGATTTATACTTCGGCCATGAAAAGAGCCATTTCGATTCCCGACTCGACGTTTAAGGCGGCGGAGAAGGTCGCCAAACAACTCGGCATGTCGCGCAGCCGATTGTTCGCGACAGCCGTGGAGGCGTTCATCGCGGGGCATCAGAACGGAGGAGTGACCGAAGCCCTCGATCGAGTCTATGCGGAGCGGCCGTCGCGGCTCGACTCGATGTTGGCGAAGATGCAAGCCGCATCGCTCGAAGGTGAAACTTGGTGATCCGTCGCGGTGAGATCTGGTGGGCGACGCTGCCGCATCCGGTCGGCTCCGAACCAGGCTTTGGTCGCCCCGTACTGGCGGTTCAGTCCGACGCATTCAACAAGAGTCGAATCCAAACGGTACTCGACTCGCCCATGCACCGGGCAACGTGCGGCTGGCCCGAAAGGACACGGGGTTGCCCCGAGAATCCGTGGCCAACGTCTCGCAACTCATCACACTCGATCGTTCGTTCTTGACCCGGCGGGTGCGTGCCGTTTCGGCGGCCGTGCTGGACCGCGTCGAGGCTGGCTTGCGCTTAGTGTTGGCGCTGTGATTCGTTTCCTTGGCAGGAGATCCCATGAAAGGCGTTATTCTCGCGGGCGGGCTGGGCACACGGTTGCATCCGTTGACGAAGATCACGAACAAGCACCTGCTGCCGGTGTACGACAAGCCCATGATCTACTACCCGCTGCAGACACTTGTCTCCAGCGGCGTGACCGACATCCTAATCGTCACCGGCGGACCGTGGGCCGGCGAGTTCCTGAGCCTGCTGGGCAACGGCAAGGAATTCGGACTCAAGCACCTGAACTACACCTATCAGCAGGGTGAAGGGGGCATCGCCGACGCGCTGTCGCTGGCCGAGCACTTCGCGGCCGACCAGTCGATCCTGCTGATGCTCGGCGACAATTTTCTGGAGAAGCCGATCAAGGCGGCGGTCGATGAGTTCCGGGCCAACCCGCGTGGCGCCAAGATATTCTGCACGCGCGTCGAGCACCCCGAGTGGTACGGCGTGGTCGAGCTTGCCGGCGACCGCGTGGCCCGCATCGTCGAGAAGCCGAAGCAGCCGAAATCGAACATGGTCGCCATTGGCGTGTACATGTACGACAACTCGGTGTTCGAGAAGATCCGCAAGATCGAGCCGTCGGCCCGCGGCGAGTTGGAGATCACCGATGTCAACAACCTATATCTGCGCGATGGCCAGTTGCGGTACGAGGTCATCGATGGCTGGTGGGCCGACGCCGGCGAGAGCTTCGAGATGTACCTCAAGGCCAACGTGCTGGCGGCGAGTTTGCAGGGCGTGAGAGTGACGCTATGAAGCGGGCGGTAGGTGCGGCGGTTGTCGTCGTGGCGATTGTCGCGGGCGTGGCGTGGTGGCGCCTGGAGGGCGGGTCGCGCGCGGAGATTGTCGCGGGCGGGTACTTCGAGGCCGAACAGATCCAAGTCGGGTCGAAGCTGGGCGGCCGTGTCGCCGACGTGCGGGTTGACGAGGGCAGTCACGTCGATACGGGGCAGGTGTTGGTGGTCTTCGAGACGCAAGAAGTCGAGGCCCAACTCGACGAGGCCCGCGCCGAACGCGACAAGGCCAGCGCGAAACTCGCGGAACTCCGGGCCGGTGCTCGCGCCGAAGAAATCGACCAGGCCGCCGCTCGCGTCGCGCGGGCCAAAGAGAAACTCGCCATGTTGCAGCGCGGACCGCGCCCGCAGGAAATCGAGCAGGCACGACTGCAATTCGAGCGGTCGCGAGCCGAGTACGACAACGCCTCGGCCGTGTTCCAACGACAGGTCGCTCTCTCGGAGCGCAACGCGACTTCCCAGGAAACGCTCGATGCTGCGCGCAAAGCGATGGAGGTCAGCCTGCGCGTGATGGACGCCGACCGACAGAAGCACGATCTCGTCAAGGAAGGCAACCGACCGGAAGAGATAGCCATGGCCAAGCACGAGTTGGAGGAGGCCGAGTCGGCTCACGAGTTGGTGCTGAAGGGTCCGCGCTCGCAGGAAATCGAACAGGCCGAAGCTGCACTCGATGCCGCCGCTGCACGAATTCGTCGCCTTGATGTGCTGCTGCATGAGGGTACGGTCAAGGCCCCGTTGCCGTCGGTCGTTGAGTCGTTCGATCTGCAGCCGGGCGACTTGGTCGCCCCCGGCGCCCCGATCGCTACGCTCGTGCGCAAGGATCAGCTTTGGGTGCGCGCCTTCGTCGCCGAAACTGACCTGGGCCGGATCCAGGATCATCAGAGCGTATCGGTGATGGTGGACTCGTTCCCGGGCCGCCGATTCAGCGGCACCGTGTTGCGAGTCAATCGCGCGGCCGAGTTCACGCCGCGCAACGTGCAGACCTTCGAAGAACGACGAGACATGATGTTTGGCATCAAGGTCCGCGTCGATGACCCCGAAGGCGCGCTACGGCCGGGAATGGCGGCGACGGTGCACGTGCCGAAACAATGACGGAGTGAACGGGTTGAGCGAGAACCACGCGATGTACGCTGCGGCAGCTCCATCAACTCTCCCGGCCGTCTCCGTCCGGTCGCTCACCAAGCACTTTGGCTCGCTTGCCGCCGTGGACAACGTGAGTTTCGACGTTGCGCCCGGCGCGATTTTTGGGCTGCTCGGCCCGAACGGTTCCGGCAAGTCCACGATCATCCGCATGCTCTGCGGCATCCTGCGGCCCACCGCGGGTCGTGCGTTTGTCGACTCGATCGACGTGGCAGCCGATCCTGAGGCCGTGAAAGAACGAATCGGCTACATGTCGCAGCAGTTCGGCCTGTATCGCGACCTCACCGCGTTTGAAAACCTGACTTTCTACGGACGTGTCTACGGACTGAACGGCAACCGCTTGGACGAACGACGACGCGCCGCCGCGGAACTTGTCGGCCTGGGCGACCGGCTCTCGCAACTCGCCGGCGAACTATCCGGCGGTTGGAAGCAGCGACTGGCGCTGGCCTGTGCCCTGTTGCACGAGCCGCGCATCGTGTTCCTCGACGAGCCGACCGCGGGCATCGACCCCGTCGCGCGACGCCTGTTGTGGGACCTGATCTTCGAACTCTCCGGACATGGTTTCACCTTTTTGGTCACGACCCACTACATGGACGAGGCCGAACGCTGCACCGAAGTAGGTTACCTCTATCTCAGTCGTCTGGTCGCCCTCGGCCGACCTATCGATTTGAAATCCCTGCCCGAGGTCACGCCGGCAGACGCCCAGTGGCTCGAAGTAGATTGCCAGCAGCCCACGATCGGACTGCAGGTGTTGCGCAAGCTTGCTGGCGTACGTTGCGCCACGATATTCGGGCAGCTCATTCACTTGATGGTGGACAAATCGCTCGCCGAGGCGGCGATTGCCGAGTCACTCGACCGTGCGGGAGTCGGCCCGACTCACATCATCGAGGTCCATCCTTCGCTCGAGGACGTCTTCGTGACCCTATCGCAACAGCAATCACGCGAATCGGCCGTCGGAAGCGCCGGTTAGAACAACGTGTCGGATATCCGTGTCGGGTCCGAAATGCCGGCCGAGGCAACGACCCGGCGGCTTAACCGGGCAGCCACTCCTTGTGCCAACACGCGATCGTCATAGAATGGCTATCCGCGTACGTCGTTCCGGTCCGAGTGTTTGGTGGAGGGTGAGAAATGACCAGACGGTCCAGAGAGCAGCATTTGTGTGTCGAGTTGTTGGAGTCGAGATTCGCTCCGGCGGGGTATTCGTGGGGCGGCGCGCCGCTCGACGCGCCACCGGCGTTTCCTCGCAGCATCGCGTTCGATCCGCCGGGCATGAGCATACCCAACGGCAGAGCGAACACGCCGGCGGCTGAGCACGCAACGCCGATCAGCGGTGCGTGCATCCCAAGCACGGGAACGCCCTGCGCGCCTAGGCAATAAACAGCCTGGCGTCGTCGACATGGGCTGCCAGCCGCAAGCCGAGGGTCACCCGTCCAGCGAGTCAAGGATCGCCGTCAGGAACGCAGGCAGGTCGTCCGGCTTGCGGCTGGTAATGATGTTGCCGTCGCGCACCACCGGCTCGTCAACCCACTGAGCGCCGGCGTTTGCCACGTCGTCCTTGATCGCGAAGAAGCTGGTCGCGCGGCGGCCGCGCAGTAGCGGCGTGGAACACAGCAACCACGGACCGTGACAGATCGCCGCGACCGTCTTGCCCGCCGCGCCGATCGACCGCACCAACTCGATCATCGCCGGCGTGCGACGCATGAAGTCCGGTGCGAACCCGCCCGGGATCACCACCGCGTCGAACTCCTTCGCCGAAACGGCGGCCGCCGCCGCGTCGCTCCTGGCCGGATAGCCCAGCTTGCTTTCATACGTCTTGCCCGCATCCGGACCGACCAGCACAACCTCGGCGCCGGCCTCGCGAAGTCGATAGACCGGATACCAGACTTCAAGCTCCTGATACTGTTGTTCCACCAGAACCGCCACGCGCTTACCCTTGATCGTCGACACGGTGCATTCCTCCGGGGGTGTTTTGCTGCTCTTCTATGCGGCGGACCGAATCAGTTTCTCCGCGCGGAACCACTCGATCGTCTCCTTCATTCCCTGATCGAATGTCCAGCGCGGCTTGTAGCCGAGCTCGCGTTTGATTTTCTCGCAACTGTAGTCGAGGTTCAGTCCGAGGAATTTGATGCGGGCCGGGTTGATGAGCGGGGGCTTGCCGCGCAGGCCGGCGATGAATACTGAAATCGGCGCGAGGAAACGGGCCAGGCCAAGCGGAATACTGCGAGTCGGCTCAGGCAATCCGGCCAGCCGAGCGGCCGTGCCGAAGAACCGCCGTTTCGACGTCGGATCATCGTCGGTGACGTTGTAGACCTGACCTACGGCGGCCGGTTTCTCAATGGCCAGCATGATCGCTTCGACCAGATTCCCGACGAATATCGAGTTCATCGCCTTGTCGCTCGAGCCGAAGTAGCGAAACTGGCCGTTGCCGATTTTCTCGACCAGACGCGGCACAACCACCCGGTCGCGCGGGCCGTAGATCAGCCCCGGCCGAATCACGGCGACGGGCACGCCGCGGGTCTTGTGGTATTCGAGCACGAGCTTCTCGGATTCCATCTTCGACTGGGTGTAGCCGTCGATGTGTTTCGTCGCTGGCGGCGTTGATTCGTCCGTGCCAAAGTGGTCGCGAGCCTCATAGACGCCGAGCGAACTGACGTGAACGAAGCGGTTGAGCTTCTGGCCGGCAGCCGTTTCGAGCAACACGCGAGTCCCTTCGACGTTGGCGCGGCGATACTCGTCCACCGGCCCCCAATCGCCCACTTTGGCCGCGCAGTGCACGATAAGGTCCACGCCCGATGCCGCCCGCTGTAACGCCGCGGCGTCGGTCAGATCGCCCTCGATTTTCTGAACGCCCCACTGATCGATCAGTCTCGTGTCGCTCGCCGCCCGCACCAGCGTTCGGATATGCCAGCCGTGCGAAATCAACCGCTCGGCCACATGGCTGCCGACGCAACCTGTCGCGCCAGTCACTAGACAAGTCTTCATCGCTGCCTCCTTGCAGTTTTCACTCAGGGCAAGTCAACGGGCACACAACCCACGTCGCTGCGGATTCTACAACAAAACGTGATCCAGGCAAAACTGGCTCCACGTCTCAAGTCTGTCGCGGCCGGCCTGCAACTCGGCAATCGCCACGAACCCAGCCTGAGTGAGCGCCGACTCGCGTCGCCTCACCTTCGGCTGATCGAGGTCGAGCACATGAACGACGCCCAGATGTACTTGGCCGACCGGTGTGCTGTCGTCGTTGATCAGGCCCACGCAGCGCTCGCGGTAGCGCGTTTCGATGACGACCTCTTCCTCGAGTTCGCGGTGCATCGCATCGTGATACGTCACCTCGGCGCCGCCGATCAGTGGTCGCGAATCGTCGAGTGAGATATGCCCGCCGACCCCGATCGACTCCAGCGCGTGCAGTCGCTTCTCTCCCATCTTTTTGCCGCGTGTGTAGCGAAACACCGTGTCAGCCGAGCGCAGCACGCAGTACGGGATGATCTGTTTGAAACTCGGGTCGTCTTCCATTTGGCTGCGCGGCCGAAAGCTGATGTGCCGTCTGTCGAGCAACACGGACAGGTAGCGGTCCACATCGCCGCAGAAGCCCTGGAATCGTCCGATGTCGTCGAGCGCCTGGGCTGGCACAACCATCACCTGTTCGGTCATCGGGTCGGGCATTGCCGTGCGAAGTCCTTTCGGTTCACTCGATCAGCATCGCGTCGCCATAACTGAAAAAGCGGTACTGCTCGTGCACTGCCGTCTCGTATGCCGCTCGCCAGGTTCGCTCACCCGCGAAGGCGCACACCAGCGCCAGCAGCGTGGTTCGCGGCAGGTGGAAGTTCGTGATCATCGCGTCCACTACTCGGAACTCATACGGCGGCCGAATGAACAAATCGGTCTCACCCTGCCACGCCGCCAGCCCGCCGGCCGCCGCGGCCGTCTCCAGCACGCGGACGCACGTCGTGCCGACCGCCACGCAACGACTGCCCGCCGCTCGCCCACGCCGAATCGTCTCGGCCGCCGTCGCCGACAGGCGGCCGCGCTCCGCGTGCATCACGTGCGTGTCGAGCGACTCGCGCACCGGCAGAAACGTACCCAGCCCGACGTGCAGCGTCAACCGCACGAGTTCGACGCCTCGGTCGCTGAGTCGATCGAGCAAGTTGGTGGTGAAGTGCAACGCGGCGGTGGGCGCGGCGACGGCGCCGGGGCTCGCCGCAAACACCGTCTGGTATCGTTCGCGATCGCCCGGCCCCTCCTCGCCGCCGCGAATGTACGGCGGCAGCGGAACACGGCCGTGGCGGACCAGGAACTCGACAGGCGGAAGATCGGGGACAGGTCGCATTCGCCAGTGCCCATCGGGCAACCGCTCCTGCAACACCAGCCGCGCGGCGCCGCCGTCCAACTCAAACACCTCGCCGACGCGCGGACGCCCGCCGGTTTGGCACAACAACTCCCACGACCCGTCCGTCGCCCCGTGCAGAAACAACCCCTCCCAACGGCCGCCCGTCGATACGCGGCGACCGACCAGACGCGCCGGCAAAACGCGGGTATCATTCAGTACCAGGCAGTCGCCCGGCCGGAGGATCGCGGACAAGTCCGCGAACCGACGATGTCCGATTGTGCCGCGCGTGCGATCCACGACCATCAGGCGCGACTGATCGCGCGGCTCGACGGGCCGCTGGGCGATCAATTCCGTCGGAAGTTCGTAGTCCAACTGGTCGATACGCATAGGACGACTGGATTGTCCACGTGGCCGGACGATTTGCAATTCCGCTTTGAGCGAGACCGACCGGAACACCACTGGGAGACCGATGTGCAATCGAAGCGACGTCGCCTGCTGCTGGTGATTACGACACTCGACGTTGGCGGCGCCGAGAAATGTTGCGTTACGTTGGCTACGGGGCTGGACCGCGAGCGTTGGCACGTCGAGGTGTGCAGCGTGATCCGAGCCGGTTCCATGGCCGGCCCGTTGCGCGATGCGGGTATTCCGGTCCATTCGCTCGATGCCTCGCGACTGTGGCATGCGCCCACCGCAACGCTTCGGCTCGCGCGGATAATCCGTCGCGTGCGGCCCGACGTCGTCCACACGTTTTTGTTTCACGCCAACATGCTCGGCCGCCTGGCGGCCCAACTCGCCGGCCGACCTCGCGTCGTGGCGAGCATTCGGGTGGCCGAACGGCGCTTTCGGCATCACCTCATTCTGGAGAATCTGACCTGCCGGCTGAGCGATTGTGTGGCCTGCGTGAGTCGCGACGTCGCTCGATTCGTACGCCGTCGGTGCCATGAGCCGGCCGGCCGTTTGGTCGTAATTCCCAACGGCGTCGATGTCGGTCCGGTCGCCGAGTCGACCCACGCGCGCTCGACTCTCGGACTTCGAGCCGACTCGCGCGTCGCGATATACGTGGGACGGCTCGACCAGCAAAAAGGAGTCGATGTCTTGCTGCGCGCCGTGGCCGAGGTGCGCCGACACATGCCGGAACTCACGGTGCTGCTGGTCGGCGCCGGCCCGCAGCAACGCGCACTCGAACAACTTGCCGGCGAGCTAGGCGTGTCCTCGCACGTGAAGTTCTTGGGCTGGCGGTCCGACGCAACCGAGTTGATTCGGGCAGCGGATTTTCTCGTGCTGCCGTCGCGTTGGGAGGGAATGCCGAACGTCGTGCTCGAAGCGATGGCGGCCGGCCGCCCCGTCATTGCCACTCGCACGGAAGGCACCGCCGAACTGGTGCGGCATCGCGAAACAGGACTGCTCGTACCCATCGACGAACCGAGCGCGTTGGCGGCAGCGATCATTGAGTTGGCGGATCCCGAACGTCGAAAGGTCTGGGGAGATCGCGGCAGAACGGTCGCGGTCGAAGAGTTCTCCACCACTCACATGATTCAGCAATACGAGCAACTCTACGCGTTGCTGTTGAATCGCAAGAACGGCGACCAGCCTTGAGCGAGTCCGTACAGAGCTCTGAACAATCTGAGAGCGATTCCGGCGTTCGCGGGATTTTTTTTCCGGCTGCAACCGGCTGCGGTCCGCTCACTTGCGACGGCTCGTAGCGGCCGGACGAAGAATCTTCTTGACTCTGGCGAAAGCGCGGCTAAGCTGGCCGCCGTGGTTGGAAGTGGGGTGAAGTGGTGATTCATGGTTTTCACCGGTATTTTTCCGCGTGTCGTCGACGCCAAACGACGAGTCAGTATACCCAAGCTGATTCGCGAGCAGTTCGGCAGACCAGCACCGCGAAAACTCTACATCGCGCCCGGATCCTACCAGAGTCTCTGGATCCTGACGCCCGATCAGTTCGAACAGTTTGGTCGGCGATTGACGAGTCATCGCGAGAGTGGCGAGGAGTTGGCCGCGTTTCGGCGGCTGTATTTCGCTCGGGCGGAGCCGTCGGACCTCGACAGGCAGGGCAGGATACTGATCCCCGAATGGCTCGCCGGCCATGCCGCCCTGGGCACCGAGGCGGTGTTGATCGGCATGTTCGATCACTTGCAACTTTGGAATCCCTCGCGCTGGGCGGAATATGAGAGGCAGCACGAGGGCAAGTTTGACGCGACAGCCGAGACGGTCTTCAACGCATCGCTCTGAGACGGTGTGCGTTCTTCCCTCCAGGACAGAGCGTGGCCTCCTTTGCAGGTTCAGTTGGATTTATTGGGGTGTGGGGCTTCACCTCGGTTCGTTCGCCCCGGGCGGGCGGTTCGAGTTGCGGTCACCGGACAAAGGCGTTGGCAGCGGCCAGGGACGAGCCGCGGGTCCTTCGGGGCCACAGCGTCGGCGTCCGGCTTGTGAGTGCAAGTGCGTCGCGGCGGCGGTTCCGAAGCGACGGGACCGGTCGCCGGTCGCGCGGTCGCTCCGGGCGCTCATGAGGGGCCTTGCTCGGGATGGCAAGCAGCCGTCCTGAGCAAGGCCTTGTGTGTTTCGCGCGAGTTACCCGATCGCCGCACGGACCTTGGCCACGAGTTCGCTGAGCGGCAGTGCCTTTTGCTGCTGGCGAGTCGACATGTCGCGCAATGCGAAGGTGTTCGAGGCCAATTCGTCAGGCCCAGCGATCACGGCGACGCGGTGGCCGCGCGAGGAGGCATAGCCGAACTGGTCGCGCAGCGGTTTTGAATCGGGATAGATTTCGCTGCCGATGCCGGCCGCGCGCAGCTCAGCCGCAATCTGAACATATCGCGACCAATCGGCGCTCTGAAAGTTCACCACCAACACCGGGGCCACAGTCGCACGGGTTTGCAGCCAGCCTGCGTCGGCCATGAGTTGCGTGAGCCGGTCGAGGCCGAACGACGCGCCGACTCCGGGCAGTTGGCGGTCGGTGAACAGACCGGCCAGATCGTCATAGCGCCCGCCGGAACAGACCGAGCCGAAGTTTTCGTGACCCGTGATCATCGTCTCGTAGATGACTCCGGTGTAGTAGTCGAGTCCGCGGGCCAATCCGATCTGCAGGACCAGATCGTCAGCCGCGACGCCACCGGCGACGAGCATGTCGCAGACGGCCCGCAGCGTGTCGATGCCCTCGCGCGCGACGGAGTTTGCGCCGAGCGCCTGCTCCAGGCCCGCCAACACATGGTCGGGCCGACCAGCCCCGACCGAGTCGATGAAATCGAGGATGCGTGCCGACGCGTCGCGCGAGAGGATTCGGTCCGGTTCACGAGCCGGGGTCGCCGCGCTATCGTCGCTTTGCGGCGGCGACTCGCCAAACTGCAACTCTCGCAGCACGCCGTCGCGACCGATCTTGGCCAGCTTGTCGAGCGAGCGCAGCACGTGACCGCTGTGCCGCCCCAACGCCAGCGAATCAAGCAGGCCGTTCAATACCCCGCGGTGGTTGACCCGCAGCGAGAACCCAGGCACGCCGATCGCGCGAAGCCCGTCGCAGATCACCAGTCCGATCTCGGCGTCGGTCAGGGCCGATCGCGACCCGATCGTGTCGAAGTCGCATTGATAGAACTCGCGGTAGCGACCGCGCTGCGCCCGCTCGCCGCGATAGACCAGTCCGATGTGATAGCGTTTGAACGGCACGCGAATCTCATCCACGTGCCGGGCCATGAACCGGGCCAGCGGCACGGTGAGGTCGAACCGCAAGGCGAGTTCGCTTTCGCCAAGCGACTGCCCGCGTGCGGCGACCTCGAACACCTGACGCTGCACTTCTTCGCCGCCCTTGGCGTAGAGCACTTCGCGCCGTTCGAGCACGGGCGTGTCGATCGGCACGAAGCCGTAGCGTTCGAAGGTCCAGCGAAACCGCTCGACGATCCAGTTGCGCTGGATGGCCAGAGCCGGCAGGATATCGCGAGTGCCCGATGCGACGCGCGGGTCGATCATCGCACGTGTCGTCCTTCCTGGAAATGCGGCCGCTTGACGCCGCACTCGTGGCCTTGCTGCGAACGATCCGGGGACCACGTCGTCAAGCCGCCGCCGTCCACGGACGCGCATTCTTGCGCCGGTCCGCCGGTGCGTCAAGCCAGCGAGGCAGAGAGTGGTCGAGTTGAGCTTCCCCACGAATTGGGGCGACGCAGTTAGTCTGGCAGGCGGCCACCCGCCAGGGACCGGCCGCTACACGGATTGCGGCGAACCTGCGGCAGCATAGAATAGGTGCCCAGCGCGTGTAGCCTGATCGGGAACCTGCACGCTCCGCGTGCTCCTCCACGTAGGCCAACCATGCACACACCCGCACGACACCAGCCGCCCGCGAGTGGGCATCGCCGTCGAGCACTTTGCGGATTGGCGTTCGGCGCACTGGCCGCGTTCTGTCTCGCCGCCGGGCCTGAATCGTTCGATACGCTCTCGAAACAGTACGAGACTCAGACGAGGCCGCTCGTCACCCGTTTCTGTTTGGAGTGTCACTCGACCGATGAGCAGCAGGGCGAACTCGATCTCGACCGGTTCGCCACGCTGGCCGACGTGCGCCGTGCGCCGCGCGTGTGGCAGAAGGTTGCCGAGATGCTCGACAACGGCGAGATGCCGCCCAAGAAGGCCGCTCAGCCGACCGACGAGCAGCGTAAGCAACTGCGAGGCTGGGTCGAACGCTATCTGAACGCCGAGGCCCACGCGAGCGCCGGCGATCCCGGTCCGGTCGTGCTGCGACGGTTGAACAACGCCGAATACACCTATACGCTGCACGACCTGACGGGCGTCGATCTGCGGCCGGCCCGTGAGTTTCCCGCCGACAGCGCGGCAGGTGAAGGTTTCACGAACACCGGCAACTCGCTCGTGATGTCGCCAGCCCTGCTAACCAAGTACCTCGACGCCGCCAAGGAGATCGCCGACCACGCCGTGCTGCTGCCCGACGGATTTCGGTTCGCATCGTCGACGACCCGCCGCGACTGGACCAACGAGACACTCGCCGACATCCGCGAGTTCTATCGCCAGTTCACCGATTCGCAAGGCGCCAGCCGCGTCAATCTGCAAGGCATCGTGTTCGACACCAACGATGGCGGCCGCTTGCCGCTCGAGCGCTACCTCGCCGCCACGCTCGTCGAGCGCGATGCGTTGCAAGCCGGCCGCAAGACCATCGAGTCCGTCGCACACGAGCGCGGTCTGAACGCGAAGTACCTCGGAATCCTCTGGGCCACGCTGACCGGACGCGAGCCGTCGTTGCTGCTCGACTGGGTCCGCGCCCGATGGCGAGCTGCCCCGGCCGACGGGGCCGTCGCCCTGGCCGGCGAGATCGGGCGGTGGCAGCAGGCGCTCTGGCGATTCACCAGCGTCGGACACATCGGCAAGGTCGGAGGTCCGAAGGCCTGGCAAGAGCCTGTGACGCCGCTCGTCGCGCGGCAGGAGATTCGGCTGAAGGTGCCAACCGCGCCGGATCAGAATGAGGTCACGCTGTACCTCGTCGCGACCGACGCCGGTGACGGCAACGACAACGATTTGGCCGTGTGGGAACGCCCACGGCTCGTCGCTCCCGGGCGAGCGGACCTGTTGCTGCGCGATGTCCGCGAGCTGACCGGCGAGTTGCTGGCTCGTCGCCGGCGCCTGTTCGCCGGCGCGGCCAACTGCCTCAGCGCGGCCGCCGAGGCGATCGCCGCCAAGGAGCCGCTCGAACTGACGCCACTCGCGAAGAAACACAGCGTCGAGCCCGATGTGCTCGCCGCGTGGTTCGAGTATCTCGGCGTCGGCGGCGGCGCCGCGGTCAAGATCGAGTCGCACCTCACCGAGCGTATCACCAGCTCGGCGGGCTACGAGTTCGTCAAGGGCTGGGGATCGCCCGGCACGCCGAACGTCGCCGCCAATTCGTCGGACCAACACGTGCGCATTCCCGGCAACATGAAACCACACGGGGTAGCGATGCACCCGTCGCCGACGCTGCAGATCGCGGCCGGCTGGCGCAGTCCGGTCACGGCCACGCTGCGCATCGAGGCGAAGGTGCAGCACGCACACCCCGAATGCGGCAACGGCGTCGCCTGGTCGCTGGAACTGCGGCGCGGCAACACGCGGCGGCGGCTCGCTGGGGGCGTCGCCCACGGGGCGAAAGAAATCGGCGTCGGGCCGATCGACAACCTCGCCGTGAAGCCGGGCGACCTCGTGTCGCTGCTGATCGGCCCGCGCGACGGCAATCACGCCTGCGATCTGACCGCGGTGGACCTCACACTCACCGGCGACAGGCGGCGCTGGGACCTTGCCGCCGACGTGTCGCCCGACGTGCTCGCGGGTAACCCGCACGCCGACAGCCTTGGCAACCCGGATGTGTGGCACTTCTACACCGAGCCGGTCTCAGCCGACGTCGGCGTTGTCGTCCCGGCCGACTCGGTGCTCGCGAAGTGGCAGGCCGCGTCGGACCCGCAGCGCCGCCAGCGACTCGCCACCGAATTCCAGAGGCTGCTCGCCGAGGGTCCGCCCGATGCCCGCGACAATCCCGACGCGATGCTCTATCGCCAGGTCGCATCGCTCGGCGGTCCGCTTGTGCGCAGCTCGGCTCTACGGGACCGCCGCGATCCGGACGCCGCCGACCCCAACCGCGCGAGCACCGCCGTAGGACTCGATCCGGCGCTGTTCCGTAAGCATCCGAGCGGCGAACCGATCGACCCGGCGAGCTTGTGCGTCAAGGCGCCGGCCGTGATCGAAGTGCGCCTGCCGGCCGACTTGGTCGACGGTTGCGAGCTGGTCACCGCAGGCTCGCTCGACGTTAAGTCGGCGACCGAGGGGAGCGTGCAGCTTCAGGTGCTGACGACCAAGCCGGGGGTCGAGACGGGCCTCGTCCCCGCGTCGCTCAGCGAAACCCACCTCGCCGGCCCGTGGACCTCGGACAACCGCCGCGTGTCGCATGCCGCGCCGGTCATCGTGGCCGACGGCGGCGCCGCGCGGCAACGGTTCGAGGCGGCGTTCGATGCGTTTCGCCGCGTCTTCCCGATCGCGCTGTGTTACACCAAGATCGTGCCCGTCGACGAAGTCGTCACGCTCACGCTGTTCCATCGCGAAGACACGGCGCTACGCCGCCTGATGCTGACCGACGCCGAGGCCGGGCGGCTCGATCGCTTGTGGGACGAGTTGCACTTCGTCAGCCACGACGCGATCACGCTGGTCGACGCCTTTCAGCAACTTCTCGAATACGCCAGCCAGGACGCCGACCCGAAGGTCTTCGAGCCGCTGCGCAAGCCGATCTACGACCGAGCCGCCGCGTTCCGCGAATCGCTCGTCGCCGCCGAGCCGCGGCACGTTGCCGCTCTGCTGGAATTCGCCGCGCGGGCATACCGCCGGCCGCTGACCGAGCGGGAACAAGACGAGCTGCGGGGCTTGTACCGGTCGCTGCGCTCGCAGGAACTGCCGCATGACGAAGCGTTTCGCCTGACCCTCGCACGCTTGTTCGTCGCGCCGGCGTTTCTCTATCGTATCGAGGGCACGGCGCACGCTGCGAACCAAGCGAGCCGCGCAAACGTCGGCGAATCGAACGCGACCGGCCCGCGCTCGGCGCCGGTCTCAGACTGGGAGTTGGCAACGCGGTTGAGCTACTTCCTCTGGTCGTCGCTGCCCGACGCCGAGTTGCGCGAGGTCGCCGGCGCCGGCAAGCTGCACGACCCGGACGTGCTCGTCGCACAATCGCGCCGCATGTTGAAAGACCCGCACACCCGGCGGCTCGCCACCGAGTTCGCCTGCCAGTGGCTTCACATCTACGAATTCAACACGCTCGACGAGAAGAGCGCGCGGCACTTTCCGACGTTCGCCGATCTGCGCGACGATATGTATGAAGAGTCGATCCGCTTCTTCACCGACTTGTTCCAGCGCGATGGATCGGTGCTCGACGCGCTCGACGCCGATCACACATTCCTGAACGAATCGCTCGCCAAGCACTACGCGATCGCCGGCGTGGCCGGTCCCGAGTGGCGGCGAGTCGACGGGGTCAGACGATACGGCCGCGGCGGCATTCTCGGTCTGGCGGCGACGCTCGCGCAGCAATCCGGCGCGTCGCGGACCAGTCCGATCCTTCGCGGCAACTGGGTTTCCGAGGTGTTGCTCGGCGAGAAACTGCCGCGTCCGCCGAAGGATGTGCCGCGCCTGCCCGAAGATGAAACAGCCACCGAGGGCCTGACCGTGCGACAGCTTGTCGAGAAACATTCGAGCGACGATCGGTGCGCCAAGTGCCACGCACGCATCGACCCGTTCGGCTACGCCCTCGAGGGCTTCGACGCGATCGGCCGACGCCGCGACAAGGACCTCGCCGACCGCCCGATCGACGCGCGGACCCGGCTGCCCGACGGCACCGAGCTCGACGGCCTGGGCGGCCTGCGCAATTACCTGCTCAGCACACGACGCGACGTCTTCGTGCGTCAGTTCTGCCGCAAGCTGCTGGGCTACTCGCTCGGTCGCGGCGTGCAGCTTTCGGACGGCCCGCTGCTCGACGAGATGGATCGACAGTTGGCGAAGAACGGATATCATTTTTCCGCGGCGGTGGAGACAATACTTCGCAGCCGGCAGTTTCAGCATCGCCGCGGCGCGTACGAGATTGCCGACGGAGGAGACGAACCATGAACGCGAGCGAGTTCCAATTGAGTCGCCGCGCGATGTTGCGCGGACTCGGCGTCAGTATGGCCCTGCCATGGCTCGAGTCCGTGCCGGTGTGGGGCGACGAACCTTCTCGCGGAGGGCGGGCCAGCCAGGCGCCCGTCAGGCTCGCCGTGCTGTTCTCCGGCAACGGGTTTCACACCAAGGAGTGGTGGGCCAAGGGCGAAGGCCAGCAGATGGAACTGGGCAAGGTGCTCGCTCCGCTGAACGACTTCCGACAGAAGATGCTGTTCATTCGCGGGCTGTACAACGCCGAGGCGCTCAAGGGGAATATTCACAGTTCGCAGACCGGCAACCTGCTGTCCGGCGCGCCGCTCGCGGCCGGCGGCGAAATCCGGTCGGGCACGAGCGTCGATCAACTGCTCGCCCAACGCCACGGCCGCGCGACCAAGGTCCCCAGCCTCGTGCTGGCGTGCGAGAAGTCGAATCCCTCGGTCCACAAGAACTACTCGATGCTCTACAGCTCACACATCTCGTGGAGCTCGCCGACCACGCCGACGCCGCTTGAACTGTATCCCGCGCTGGCGTTCGATCGACTGTTCAAGGACGAGGTCGATCGCGGCGACAAGAGCGTACTCGACGCCGTGCTCGGCGACGCCACCGATATTCGTCGGCAGATCAGCACCGCCGACCGGCGCAAGCTCGACGAGTATCTCGATTCGGTGCGCGAGGTCGAACAGCGCATCGACGAGGCCGGCAAGAAGGGTGAGCTGCAAGGCTGGCGTCCGACGCTCGATCGCCCGAACCTGCCGCGACCGAGCGACGGCATCCCGCAAGACATCGCCGAACACATGAGGCTGATGTGCGACATACTGGTGCTCGGGTTCCAAACCGACACGACGCGCGTAACGACGCTGAAGCTGAATAACGACCACTCATCGTTGCGGTTCCCGCACCTCGGCGTGGACTACATGATCCACCACTTGCTTTCGCACTCCGACACGGCCGACTGGCTGAAGGTGAACCAGTTCTTCCTCGAACAGCTTGCCTACATCGCCCGCAAGCTCGACGCGATCGACGAGGGCGGGCGCACGGCATTGGACAACTCGATGATCCTGTTCTGTTCCAGCATGCTGACCGGCAGCCACGACGCGACGCAACTACCTGTCGTCTTGCTCGGCGGCGCCGGCGGCCGCATCCAAGGCGGGCGCGTGCTTGACTACTTGGGCAAACCCAACCGCAAGATGTGTAGTCTATTCCTGTCGTTGCTCGACAAGGCGGACGTGCATCTCAACGAGTTCGGCGATTCGAACGAGCCGCTTGCCGAGGTCTAAATGGCTTTGCGTGATTCTGGGAGTCCGCAGGGACAGTAGCCCGACGCGCCAGCGAGGGACCGGGCCTGATTTCTTGTGATTTCGCCATGTGCTCCCTCGCTGGCGCGTCGGGCTACTGTCCCAGAATCGTGCAAGGCTATTTAGGACTGTGCCACATTGAGTAGGGTCTGAAATCGGCTTCGGTCGTTTCACCCGCAGCCGCAGACGAGGCATGGCTGGCGTTTGTTGTGCCTCGCCTGCGGCTGCGGGTGAAACGAATGGCGCGATTCTTCGGCCCGTTCGAGTACGCCCGGTAGGATTCGAACCTACAACCCTCGGATCCGTAGTCCGAAGCTCTATCCAGTTAAGCTACGGGCGCGAGCGGCGTTGTGGGCAACGCCAGTCCCCTTTCGCAAGGCTACGTAGAATAAGAACGGCGCCGTGGATCGTCAACCCGACGATTCGTTCTCGCGCTCGAACCTCCGCTGCCGTTGACAGGCCCACCGACCCGACTAGGATATGATCTCGTCACGTCCCCGTTCGGCGGAGGAGCCGCGGCGACGATCGCTTGGTCCCGCGTGCGTTGTTCAAAGGAGTTCCAGTCATGACTCAAATCGAGCTTGCTCGCCAGGGCGTTGTCTCGCGTGAGATGCAGTGCGTGGCCCAGATCGAGCGGCTCGGCCCCGAGCAGGTTCGCAGCGAAATCGCGCGCGGCCGCCTCATCATCCCCGCCAACAAGGTGCACCTCAGGAAAGGGCTTGAGCCGATGGCGATCGGCCTGGCCGCGCGGTGCAAGATCAATGCGAATATCGGCAACTCGGCCGTCACGTCCGAGATTGATTCGGAACTTGAAAAACTGCGGCTATCGGTCAAGTACGGCGCCGACACGGTGATGGACCTATCGACCGGCGGCAACATCGACGCGATCCGCCAGGCGATCATCGACGCCTCGCCCGTACCGATCGGCACCGTGCCCATCTATCAAGTGGTTCAGCAGGTGAAGCACGTCGAAGACATGACGCCGCGAATGATGCTCGACATGGTCGAACACCAGGCGCGTCAGGGCGTGGACTACATGACGTTGCACGCCGGCGTGCTGCTCGAACACCTGCCGCTGACGACGAATCGCGTGACCGGCATCGTGAGCCGCGGCGGAGCGCTGATGGCTCAGTGGTCGATGGCGCACAAGCAGCAGAACTTCATCTATTCGCATTTCGAGCAGTTCTGCGAGATCATGCGCGAGTACGACGTGTCGTGGAGCCTGGGCGATGGGCTGCGGCCCGGCTCGATCGCCGATGCGTCGGACGCGGCTCAATTCGCCGAGCTGCGGACGATCGGCGAACTCACCAAACGCGCCCAGGACATGGGCTGCCAGGTGATGGTCGAGGGGCCGGGACACATTCCGATGGACCAGATCGAGATGAACATGCGCATGGAGGCCGAGCTTTGCAACGAAGCGCCGTTCTATGTGCTCGGTCCGTTGGTCACGGACGTCGCCCCCGGCTACGACCACATCACCTCGGCGATCGGCGCCGCGCTGGCGGGTTGGCACGGTGCGTCGATGTTGTGCTACGTCACGCCCAAGGAACATCTAGGATTGCCGGGGCCGGAGGATGTGAAGGCGGGCGTGATCGCATACAAGATTGCCGCCCACGCCGCCGACCTCGCCCGGCACCGCCCCGGCGCTCGCGACCGCGACGACGCGCTATCGAAGGCCCGCTTCGAGTTCGACTGGAATCGCCAGTTCGAACTGTCGCTTGACCCCGACACGGCTCGCGCGATGCACGACGAGACGCTGCCGCAAGACGTGTTCAAGACCGCGCCGTTCTGTTCGATGTGTGGACCGAAGTTCTGTTCGATGCGCATCACCGACGACATCCGTAAGATGAGCGGTCCGGTGCTGCTCACCGAGGCGCCGACGCCGGTCGGGGCCTGACCGCCATCGCCGCACGACGGCGACGGGAGCCTGCACGTGGCCACGAAAGAAGAACTGACCAAGGCGTACCAGGCCTTCAAGAAGAAGCTGAAGCTCACGCGGCTCGACGACGAGTCGGGGTTGTCGCGCGGCACCAAGGTGTCTCGCGTGCTCGGCATCACGCCGCCGTTCGGGTTCACGCCCGATGTTTGGGAGGAACTCGTTCAGCAGGGCAAGCTCCGCCGCGAACCAGGCGGGACCTATTCATTGGCGCACATCCAGCCGCCGGGCTAGTATTCTGTCAACGCTCAATCTTTGGGTTCGTTTTGCGTGGCCGACGCTGCCAGCGTCGGCGTGAGGCGGTAGGCTGGGTGCCGCACCCAGCCTACGAAGTCCAGGCTATAGGCCGCTTTGGGCGACCTCTCGATCCGGCTGATCGGCCGCGCGAGAGACCGTACCGTACTTTCGTCGCGTTTTCGGAGGGTCGAGTCTGTGTATCAACTCATCAGCTTGCTCGGTCTGCCGGTCATGATCGGCTTGGCGTGGTTGTGTTCGATGGACCGCCGGCGCGTCTCCTGGGGGTTGGTCGTCAAGGGAGTGGTGTTGCAACTGGTCTTTGCGGTGCTGATCCTCAAGACCGGGTTCGGCAAAAAGGTTTTTGACGGCGCCGGGTCGGCTGTTCAATTCGTACTCGATGCGAACCGCGAAGGAACGCGATTCGTCTTCGGCGCCCTGGCCCGGCCTGACGTGTTCGGTGAAGCCATGGGCAACGTCGCCGAGCACGGATTCGTTTTCTTCGTGCAGGTGACTGGCACGATTATCCTCGTCTCCGCGCTCATGTCGGCGCTGTATTACGTTGGGCTCATGCAGTGGATTGTCTGGGCGATGGCCAAGGTAATGCAGGTGGTGATGGGCACGAGCGGGTCGGAGTCGCTGGCGGCGGCCGCGAATGTGTTTGTCGGCCAGACCGAGGCGCCGCTCGTCATCAAACCGTATCTGCCGCGCATGACCCAGTCCGAGATCATGGCGTTAATGACCGGCGGCATGGCTACGATCGCCGGCGGCGTGATGGCGGCCTACGTGGACATGTTGACTCGCGAAGGGTTCAGCGGTGCAGCCGGTCACCTGCTGGCGGCGAGCGTGATGTCGGCGCCCGCGTCGCTCGTGATCGCCAAGATCATGGCGCCGGAACTGGCCGAGTCCGACACGCGCGGCCAGGTTCGCATGCAGATCGAGCGAGAGGGCAGCAACCTGCTCGACGCGATTTGCACGGGGGCGGCCGACGGACTGAAGCTCGCGCTGAATGTCATGGCCATGCTGATGGCGTTCATCGCGCTGGTGTTCCTGCTCAACGCTGCACTGGGTCACGTCGGTACTTGGGTCGCGTCGATGCTCAAGTACCCGGCGACCGAGACATGGCCGCTCTGGGTGGAGTTGGAAAACTTGTCGTTTGACCGGATCCTCGGCTGGCTTTGTCGGCCGCTCGCGCTGGCCATGGGTGTGTCGTGGGATGATTCGGGGCAGGTCGGTGCTCTGTTGGGCAAGCGGGCAATCCTGAATGAGTTTGTGGCCTACAAGGACCTGGCGGCACTGTTGAAGGATGACGCAATCTCCGCGCGGTCGGGCGTTATCGCCACCTATGCACTTTGTGGCTTCGCGAACTTTTCGTCGATTGCGATTCAGATCGGCGGCATCGGCAGCCTGGCCCCATCGCGCCGGGCCGACCTGGCTCGTTTCGGCCTACGGGCGATGATCGGCGGGTTGCTCGCTTCGTTCATGACCGCAACCATCGCTGGGGCGCTCGTGAACTGACCGCCTTCTGAAGGGTGTATTTCCGTAGCTGCGCCTCGCTCGTTTAACCCGCAGCCGCAGGCGAGGTCGTGTTTGATCCGTGCAATTCGCACGATGCCGACCTCGCCTGCGGCTGCGGGTTAAGCGAGCGACGAATGCAATTACGGGTATGCACCCCCTTCTGAACGTTCACTTGTGAAATCCGGCGATCTTCGGCTAGGCTGGCGTCCGAAATGCGGCGGTCGTTAACCCGCCCTCCCCGCGTCGCGCCGTCTCACATTGCGGCCGACCACTCGGAGACCAACCGACAAGGCAACGTCCTGCTCTCACGACGAGCTTGGCCATAAGAGAAAGGAACGACCGTGCAATTGCCGGAAACGAACGTCGTCACTTGGCGCGATGATCCGCACCACTTCCGCAAGCCGGGTCGCCGCGAATTCCTGCGCGTTGGCGTTGTCGGGGCGTTGGGGCTGTCGCTCGGCGATTTCCTGAGACATGAGGCGCGGACGGACCAGAAGTGGTACGAGAGCAAAGAGGGTCAGGCCAAGGGCGTGATCCAGATCGTCCTGCCGGGCGGCATGGCCCATCAGGAATCGTGGGACCCAAAGCCCGAAGCGCCGCTGGGCTCGATTTGCGAACATCTGGCGTCGTACTGTCGTCGGAAACGATGTTCCCGTCTGCGTCTTCGATGGCACCGACGTCGCTTGGCTGCCTCGGCCTCAGGCCAGACAGCTCATTCCGATCCAAGGCCGCGACGATGCGGAAGTTGTCGCCGGGATTCCATGTCACAGCGAACCGGAACTCGGCCACGCCGTCTTTCGTGGTTTTGGACTCCTGGAGCAGCTTGCCTACGCCTCCGTGGTTGTCTGCGGGCAGAGCCACGCTGTCGTCGTCAATTGGCCCGTCATGATCCGTGGGATCATCGGCGTCAAAGTTCTGGATGTAGACCTTCCGATCCGAACCCCCTGGAGCGAGCGTGACCCGGACTATCACGTTAATGTGAGTTGGCCTGCTGCCACTTACTGTCGGTGGCTTGTTCCGGTCTGGAAAGATGCGCCAGCCGCCGCCGTGCGTGCGCGGGTTGTCGTTAAAGATGTTCGTCGCAGGGTCGTCATCACGGGGGTTGGGATCGATGCCGATCCACTCAACCTTCTGAATCTTCGGAACTTCCTGGAACGCCACGACGCCACGAATGCGGCGGCCACCGTCTCGATGCCCGAACACGGGACAAGTCGCAGCCGGGCAGGCGGGGAAGATGTTCTCTCTCCTTGCAAGCGATTTGATTTGGTTTTACCCGGCGCTTTCCCTGACCCCAGTTCCTCGCCCTGGGCGTGGTTGCCCTCCTTCCGAAGTAGGGCGTCAACTTCCTCATTTGAGAGGCGGTTGAGTTCTTCACGCGACAGGCCCCAGCAGATGCGCACCAGCGATCGCGCTGCTGTCCCACGGACTGATCGGTCTTCATCCTTCAAGAGTTCCCGAAGGTACGGTTCGGCTTCCAGAGCACCATTCCCGATGTTTCCCAGGACCTCAGCTACCCTGCGGCGAACGAAGGCCGCTCGATGTTTGAGCGCCGGAATCAGCTTCGGAACGGCCTCCGTATCATTGGGGCCCAACCGACACAGAGCGTCGTACGCTCGCGATTGCGCGATCGGGTTTCCTTCACGCTCAAGGGCACTCAACAGGCTAGGAACCGCCTTGCTGCCCATCTCTCCCATGGTGATGGATGCCCCCATGGCAATCACGGGGTCGTCGTGCTCCAAAGCTCGAATCAGGTGAGGGACTGTCTCCGGCCCAATGTCAAGCAGATCGCGGACGGCACTCCAACTCACTGCATCGCCGTTGGCATGTTCGTAGTCCTTAAGCCGGACGATAGCCCGTTCGACAGTCCTTCGTTCGATCCAGGACGGCAGGAAAACCAGTGCCGCCCAGAACACAGCCGCGCAACAGGCGACAAGGACCATCAAGGTGCGTAACCCGTACGTCCACCTACCCGTACGGTCGGAGTCCTTGGAACAACGGGAACGCACGAAGTCCATATAGTCCTTCTGACGAGTTCGAGCTACGGGCAGTCTAGGCTCGCATTGCGTGTGTACTTCAGTGTGACATCGTCGACACTGTCGTCTCGTGCTCCGAATTGATCAAGGAGTTTCACCTGTAGCTCATACTGCAATGTGTTTGGGTTTAGCACTGTTGTTATGACCGCCGTACCGGCTGGGCCTGTCTTTACCCATTCGATGTACCACTTAGGGAGCTGGTAACGCCGCCATTCGTCGCCGTTTGGTTTGTACACGATAAACTCAGCCTCAAGATGTCCGCACCACAGCACAGTGCCCTCCGGGATCCCAACGACGTATCCGTTATATACCGCGAAGGACCTCAGGGTGTAATTCTGTATCGCCTGGTGGCCAGTTGACCCGTTTCCGTCGGGATCCGGCAGATCACCTTCGTTCACCAAATGACCGAACCTACTGTGATCGTTGAACAACTTGCGGTGGATCTGCCAAACGCCATGAGTTTGATGTCCAGGCGGAGGACCAATGTCGCCACCCTTCACCGGATTCCCACCAGAATCCTCAATGATCCAGTCCGGGGTATTCGGAGCAACTGCACTGTACTTGGCAAAATTGCAGTCATCTTCGAAGCCGGGGTTAACGCAGTTGAAATCGAAACTGGGACTCGAAACAGCGAAACCCGCCGGGTCGGGTCTGATCTCTGTCGGCTCGTTGACGTGGTATGTCGTTACGGTTGTCGCGCCTATATGCCCGTCGGCCCATTTCGGGTAGGCCTTCACTGTGAAGTCCCCCGGCCACATCTCACGAAATACCGCCTGGGAATCGGCCGCCAGATCGGCGTCGTACCATCGGTAGCCGCCCCCCTCGATCGTCCAGTGAATCACCCATGTGCCCGGATGAGGCGAAGGCCGTGTTCGCACGAAGACTATCGCGATCGCACCAAGTGGAACGGGGTTCGGTGTAGCAATGACCTGAGTCAGGACATCATGTGGGTCGATGATCGTACCTACGCCTTCAGAGTCCCCGATCTCGGCATTGGTGGCTGCACTAAGTTTGACCGAGAAGGTTTCAGGCGCCTCGGTGGTTATCGTGTCCGCTTTGACGACCACACTAAACGATCGGCTTGTGACTCCCGGCTCAAACCTTAACGTCGTGAGCGGAATCGCCGTGTAGTCGCTCGGGGACTTTGCCGTGCCGTCGTTGGTTCGGTACTTCACCGTCACCGTCTCGGCGCTGGCAGCAGAAAGACCCACCGTGAACGTGGCGTTCGTCATGCCCGTGACCGGTTCGTGCACTGTAACGTCGTTGATCGTGATTCTCGGAATGACCTGTACGGAAAGGATCGCTTCGGTGACCTCGCACGAGGTTACCTTCACGCGGTACTGGCCGCTCTTGTATACCTTGGTGGCGAGTATTCTGTTGTAGTCCTGCTTTGTTCCCACCGCCGGTTGCCACGGACCATAATGACGCACCCGTCCGCTCACCGACAAGAGTTCGCGAAACGCCCACGTGTACGATCCGAACCCGCCGTATGGCGGGTTACGCGGCTGAGTTGTGGCGGTGAAGAGCACGCTCTGTCCCGCAGTCAGGGCAAGTGGGTTCGCGTTGGCCGACAGTCTGCGCACTTGGACGCCGCCGCGGCAGTCGTTGTCGAAGATCGTCACCGTAGCACTACTGGGCGTCCCGACGTTGTAGCCCGGCCCCTCCGTCAGCGTCACCACCACGGGCTCAGCCGGTTCGTACGCCACGGTGTCGTCGATAGGTGTCACAGTGATCTGTTTGCTGAATTCGTTCAGCCCAAAGTCGATGGAAGTCGAGGCGATCCGCTGATAGTCCGCATCCGGCGTCGCATCATCCGGAGCATTGCGGACCACATAGTTCACCGTCAGAAGCGTACCGGCAGCCGATCTCGCGATCTCGAAGAACCCCGTCTCCGCGTCTTCGCCCGGCTTCGTCTCCGCAGCGTCAGGATCAATCGCGCGGATCGTAACATCCGGGGGAACAGCAGTCTCGTCGTCCAGGATCGTCACTACGGCGGTTGCTGGCGAACCCACTTGGTACGTGGCCCGTTCGTCAATGGCCACGACCAGAGTTTCAGATCCCTCGCGAAGGGTATCCGCCACCGGCCTGATCGTGATGTCCACGCTCGTCGCGCCGTCGGCGTTCGCGGGAATCCGAACCGGAACCTGCACGGCCTGCTGCACGTCGGCAGGTGCACCCGGCGGCACGGTCGCCGTACCGCTGACCGTCAAGAACACCTCCAACGCGAGATTCCACGGGTCTATCCGCGTCACCGTAAACGTCGCCGGGTCGCTCGGCTCGGCGGCTGTTGGATCGGTTGTACTGCTGGTCGTCACTGTGGGACGTGGTATGTCGTCATCCGCAATGCCGACTCGCGCCGTCGGCCGGTCGCCGACCGTATAACCGGTGCCCGGTTTCAATGTGACCTGGACGTACTCAGGCCCCTCCCGCAGCGTGTCGTTCATCGACACCGGCACCACCACAAAGATCGGTACGCAGGAGCTATTGGCCTCTATCCGAACCGATCGGCCCCCCATCGGCGAATAATCCACGTTCTCTGTCGCCGCCTTGAGCCCGTCCGGTAGCGACGTGTCGATCTGGAAGCTGACTACCAGCGCCGTGTCGCGAATTTCGTGACGGCAGACCGCGAATTCAGCGTAGTTGTTGGGATCCCACTCGTAGGCCACCTGGTCCTTGGCCGTAATGTAGACGCCTTCGAGGGCGGGGGTCACGGTGGTGCTCTTCGAGGTGGTGGCCGTGTTCTTGGCTGCATCATGCACCGTCGCGGACGTGCCGACCGTGTTTCCCGAGCTATCCACAACCACTTCGATGGCAAGCTCGCTACTGCCGCCTGCCGGAACCGCACCGAACTCACAACTCACGTCGTTAGTCGCCGACACCGGACAGTCCAGCGGCCGACCCTGCGCGTCCCTGGCCGTCACGGACAGTACGGTGACGTCGCGTGCCAACGCCTGGACCAGCGTCACGTGACGCGATCGCGTGGACCCACTATTTGTGACCCGCACCACATAGCCCAACTGTTGGCCCGACGGCACCGAGGTGGCACTCGGCGTGATGCTCACGGCGAGGGTCTGGTGCGAACTGGTGTGGGAACGCACAACGCCTGTTGGGACCGCTGGCGGCAGATCATCCGCACGCGGCGGACGGGACTGTTCCGGCCCTTCGTCGCGGCGCCGGCGCGGCGGGCTGCCTGGTTCAAATCGTGTTCCGGGCCGCGCGCTACGGCCGCGAGCCCCTCCGCCGCCACGCTCGTCGCACCGGGCGTCGGACTTGCGAATCCGCGTCAGACGAATCTGGCCGACGCCCTCGACAATGGTGTCGCGATCGGGGTCGGCGGTCACGTCGTTCACGTCCGCGCCGGGGTCGATCAGGTCGCGGCCGCGACCGCCGTCGAGCGTGTCGTCGCCCGCCGCGCCCGCGAGCGAGTCATTGTCGCAGCCGCGCCGCTGACGCCGCGGCACACCCCGCTCACCGCCGATCAGCCGGTCGTCGCCTGAACCGCCATCGAGCACGTCGCTCCCCTCGCCGCCGAACAACTGGTCCGAATCGGCGCCGCCGGAAATCCGGTCGTTGCCGTTGCCACCGTAGAACACGTCGTCGCCCTCATCGGAGCCGAGCGTGTCGTCGCCGTCGCCGCCAGTGATCAGGTCGTTGCCCAGGCCGCCATACAGCGAATCGTTGCCCGTCTCGCCGTCGATCGTGTCGCTGCCCTCACCACCCACCACAGAGTCCAAGCCGTCGCCGGCGGCAATGGAATCGTCGCCCGCGCCGCCTTCAATCGAGTCGTCGCCAGACCCGCCCATGAGCGTGTCGAGGCCATCGCCGCCAAACATCGTGTCGTTGCCCATGCCGCCGTCGAGCGAGTCATCCTGGTCGCCGCCATCGAGCACGTCATCGCCGTCTCCGCCCGCGATCGTGTCGTAGCCCTCGAACCCATTGAGCGTGTCGTGGCCATCGCCGCCGGTGATCAGGTCGTCGCCGGAGGCACCGTCGATCAGGTCATTGCCCGCGCCACCTTCGAGCAGATCGTCGCCGCTCGCGCCCAGGATGATGTCATCGCCGCCGCCCCCGTCGACTGAGTCGTTGCCGCCGCCAGCCCAGATGAAGTCCCCATATGGGCCCCCGACCAGCGTGTCGTTGCCGTCGTGACCCTCGAACCACACTGACACGTCGGGCGCTCCCGCGTCATAGCTGAACGTCACCGCGTCGTTGCCGTCGCGAGCGTTCACGAACAGTTCCTCCACGCCTGTCGCCGTGTCGGTCTCCGAACCAAACACGACCTGCGTGTCGCCTGTGTTGGCCACGCTGCCGCTGATCGCGTCGTCCAACTCGCTGCCGTAGAACAGGGCCATGTCGTCGCCCGCGCGGCCATCGATGCTGTCGCTGCCCGGCCCGCCGGTGATCAGGTCGTCGCCATGTCCACCGTACAGCGTATCCGCGCCGTCGCCGCCGTCGATATCGGCGTCCACGTCAAGCAGCGAATCGACATCGACCAGGTCGTCGCCGAGTCCGGCCCGCACGTCGATCAGTTCCGCGGCAACCGCGCTGTCGGTCTCGCCGTCGACACTGATCAGCATCTCGCCCGCGACGCCGAGCGTCGCGAGAATCGAATCCGCCGCGTCGCTGCCGGCCACGACGACCGCATCGTAATCGAGTCCGCCGTCGAGCGAGTCGGCGCCAGCGCCGCCGTCGAGCGTGTCGTCATCCGCGCCGCCCGCGAGTGTATCGGCATCGTCGCCGCCCTGCAGCGCGTCGAAGCCCGCGCCGCCCACGAGACTGTCGAGGCCGACACCGCCGGCCAATACATCGTTGCCCGCCTCGCCGTCGATCGCGTCGTCGCCCGCCGCGCCGAACGCCGTGTCGTTGCCGGCCCCTGCGAGTATTACGTCGCTGCCGTCGAAAAGGTCGGTCGCGTAGCCTTCGGCCAGGCCGCCGCCGAGCAGGTCGTCGTCATCGCCGCCGGAAATCGTGTCGCCGCCCGTGTCGCCCCAGATCGTGTCCATGCCGGCCGCACCCACAAGGCTGTCGTCATCCGCGCCGCCGTCGATCAGGTCGTCGCCCGCTCCGGCATCGATCGTGTCCAGGCCCTCGACACCGCTGAGAACGTCTGCCCCGTCAGCGCCGGCGATCGAATCGTTGCCGAGTCCACCATCGACTACGTCGTCGGCCGCGCCCGCCAGCAACGTATCATCGCCGTCACCGCCGGTGATCACGCCGCGCACCGTCACGTCGCCGGCGAACTCGACGCGATCGCTGCCCGCACCGGCGTCGACCTGTGCCGACACCAGATCGCTGCGCGGATAGTCATACGTTACGTCGTTGATTACAAGTCGTGTGGTGAACTCGTCGAGGGCCGGGTAAAGGAGCTGGATCACGTCGGCGGCGTCGCTGCCCACCACACTGAGCAAGATCGAATCGTCGCCCGCGTCACCCGCGACGCTGTCGGCCGGCTCGGCCAGCAGTGTATCGTTGCCGTCGCCGCCGTTGATCGAGTCGGCGTCGCTGCCGCCGTCGAGCACATCGTCGCCCGCGCCGCCACGCAGCGTGTCGGCGCCCGCCCCACCAAACACGGTCACGGGGACGGTGACATCGCCGACCAGTTCCACAAGATCGTCGCCCGCCCCGGCGTCGATCGCCATGGCCGAGAGTTCATACCTCACGAAATCGTACGACTGGCCGCCCGTGGTGAGCCGCGTAGTCACGTCGTCGATGTTCTCGAGGCGAATCACGTCGGCGGCGTCGCTGCCCGAAACCGTAAGCTCGACCGAGTTGATCCCCGGCCCGCCGCTGATTGTGTCGCCCGGCTCGGCGTGGAACAGATCGTCGCCGTCGTCGCCCACCAGCG